>Ga0180430_10004424_pt1 | contig 11847 bp, 6 predicted proteins | sample SS_ome_9_FD_132999 | JGI IMG/M metagenome (GOLD analysis project Ga0180430, IMG submission 132999) | Hypersaline lake sediment archaeal communities from the Salton Sea, California, USA - SS_1_S_2 metaG | ecosystem: Environmental > Aquatic > Non-marine Saline and Alkaline > Hypersaline > Sediment... | reverse complement strand
GTTCCGTGTCCAAGGGCAAATACTTCTTTACGAGTGAAGCGGTTAGTAGTGGTCACCCCGACAAGCTTGCCGATCAAATTTCCGACGCGATTCTTGACGCCGTCCTGATTCAAGATCCGATGAGTCGGGTCGCCTGCGAGACGATGGTAACGACCGGTATGGCGGTCATCGCCGGTGAAATCACAACCGAGGCCAGCGTCAACTACATGCAAGTCGCCCGTAAGGTGATGCGAGATGTCGGTTACATCGACGCCTCTTGTGGAATCGACGCGAACAGTTGCGCGGTCATCGTTTCGCTCGACAAGCAGAGTGCGGACATCGCGGTCGGCGTCGACGAGAACCAAGGATCGGGCAAAGACATCGGCGCTGGTGACCAGGGTCTCATGTTCGGTTACGCATGCAACGAAACGCCCGAACTCATGCCCCTGCCGATCGCCATTTCGCACCGCATTCTTCGCAAGCTCGAAGAGCTCCGTCACGCGGGCGCGGTCGATTGGATTCGGCCCGACTCGAAGAGCCAAGTCACCATCGAGTACGATGGCATTAAGCCTGTCGCGATCGACACGGTCGTCGTTTCGACGCAGCACGCTCCCGAAGTGACGCACGAAGAAATCTGCAGCTACATCATCGAAAACGTGATCAAGCCGTGCCTGCCCGAAGAACTCGTTACGCGCGACGTTACGTATCACGTCAATCCCACCGGTCGATTCGAAGTCGGCGGCCCGCATGGCGACTGCGGTCTTACCGGACGTAAGATCATTGTCGACACGTATGGCGGTTGGGCGCGACACGGCGGTGGTGCGTTTAGCGGCAAAGATTGCACGAAGGTCGACCGTGGCGCAGCGTACATGTCGCGTTACATCGCCAAGAATATCGTCGCGGCCGGCCTCGCCGATCGTTGCGAAATTCAGCTCGCCTACGCGATCGGTGTTTCGGAGCCCGTCAGTGTGCTCGTCGATACCGAAGGAACGGGCAAAGTCGACGACGAGACGCTTTGCAAGCTCGTCCGAGCGATCTTCCCGCTGACGCCCGGCGGAATCATCGATCACCTGAAGCTTCGTCGCCCCATCTTCCAGAAGACGGCCGCCGGCGGACACTTCGGTCGCACCGATCCCGATTTCACCTGGGAACAGACCGACAAGGTCGAGGCGCTCAAAGCAGCTGCCGGAGTCTAGCTTTTACTTCGCAAGTTTGTTATAAGTAAACAGTAAGGGAGCGGGTAAGTGCACTCGGTGCGCGGCTCGCTCCCTTTTTCCAACGATATCGGCAACTTTGTACTTTAGTCGGCCAGCACGCGCACAGGCCGGAGATCTCAGCCATGACACATCGGCCGGACTGCGAAAAACCGACGCTGCCATTTCTCGCACGGATCGCGGCCCTAACGTTGTTCGCTGCCGGTGTTTTGCTCACCGCCGTCATCGTGTGGCGTTGGCTAGCCGGTGCGCTCGATCGCCCAATGCCGCCCGCCGCGCTTCTCTTCACCTCCGTCGTCATTGCCGCCACGGCCGCCACCGTTCGACGCCTCCATTGCTTTGCTGCAGGAAACGACACCCCGATCGGTCGACAAACGGGCTGCGACTTTTCAATCTCAGCGGTTGTTGTACTTCTCGCGGTCGCGCTAACCTCGCACGTCTCGCAGACGCCAGCTGCGATCGCGTTTTGGGTGATCGTACTGCTCGGTGAAGCGTCGGCCTTGAGGCGAAATCTAATCGCCTTTAGTAAGCTATTTTGGCCGTCAATCGAGAAGTCTCAACCGACGTCTGAAGACACCAGGGCGATTCCAAACGATCTTCCATCCCCGGCTATCGATCAACCGGAAGAGGAGACGAACGCCCCGGCCGCCATCTCTTACGACGATCGCTTCGCCGAGGTCGATGTCGAGATTGAAACGGACGAAGAGTGCGATTTCGATCTCGCTGCGGATGAAACACAGCGAATCGTTCGAAAGCGACTCTCCGACGACGACGAGGTGATTTATGGCACGGTTCGCGTGACGATCGAGTCGGGTCGACGTCTTCATACGACGCATCTGACATTCACGCCGCCATTTGCAAGACCGCCCGTCACCTGGGATGTCGATCCGACATCCGGTCCCGACGCAACGATTAGCTTCAGCCGAATCGAGCCGATCGGCGCTCGGCTGGAGATCAAACTCGACCGACCTGCCGAGACCGATAGCGACCTTTTGTTCATCTTTTCTGTCTCAACAACGGACGACCAGTCGTAGTCGATCACACTTACCCGGTAGAATAATCGGCGCAACCGCCGTTATCGTTAGTAGAGTACTCTTCTTTTCGCTTCTTCGCATCTACCCCAAAGTAGAGTGTTGACGTGGATAACTCTTCCAATTAGCATCGAATGATATGCATAATTGGTAATATCTCTTCAGGTAGAGCGACCGAACTATTCGGGGACCGTCAGCGATGTTCAGCCGCAAGGTATCAAATACAAATAACAAAGAAGCCGCGCGTCGGTGCCGATTCGAACCGCTCGAGGCGCGACAACTGCTGAGCGTTTCGCCCTCGGTGACGTTGATCGGACCGGGGGACTCGCAAAGCGGCGCGATGGCGATTCCGTTCGACGTGCCCGTGCATTACGGAATCGATGGCTGGTTCTCGGACGAAAGTAGCGGCGAGATCGACTTCTCGGTCGTCGTCAAGAACGGCGACAGCACGATCAATACCGATATTACGGCAACGATCTTGTCGGGCAATCGAAGCTTGAAGATAACGGTCGAGGACGTCGACGGCGATTTGATCGACGAGGTAATGATCCTCGAACTCTTCGAAGGTCGCGTCTCGGAAACGACCGCGCGATTCATCGAAATGGTCGAAAGCGGTTTCTACGACGAGGGTGTCGGTGGAACCGATATGACATTCCACCGAATTATCGAAGACTTCATGATCCAAGGCGGCGATCCGCTAGGTACCGGCAGTGGCGGAAGCGGTCCCGATGGCGCGGAAGGCGACCAGATCGACGACGAGTATCATTCCGACACGCGATTCATCGGGCAAGGCGTCCTCGGATCGGCCAAGAGTTTCGACGATACGAACGACACCCAATTCTTCATTACCGACACCGACACTAGACACCTCGACTTCCAGCACACCATCTTTGGTCAGCTGACCGACGGCGCGGGCATTCAGGACAAGATCAGCGCGCTGCCCACGCTAACGACCGGAACCGGGACCGCGACCGATACCACACCCGCTACGCCCATCGTGATCAAATCGATGGAGATCATCGACGACACGGAGAATGGGACGCTCTTTATCTCGATTCCATCGGGTACCGTTCTCACAGGCGGAGAAACGGTAACGATTACGGCCGCTACGCCTGGCGTGCAGGCGTCAGAATCGGTATTCGGCATTGTCGCCGACGATGACACCTGGAACGCGCTGCCATACATTCCGTTTAACAGCATCGGTGCCGAGGTCTCGGCCGGCGACGCGATCGTTGTTGTCGAAGATGGGTCCACACAATTCACGATTCCGGGCGACGATGTCAACGGCGATCCGGTTTACTATGCCGCCTGGGATGCGCACACGCTCGATACGGGTGAAGACTCGGAGTTCAATATCACTTACGATCCGCTAACCGGACTGGCGACGGTCTCGCCACTGTCGGGCATTGAAGGAAATCGCGGAATCTGGCTCGGCGTGACGTACATCTCCACCGACTCGGTCGACTTCACCGTCTCATCGCATCCGGACAACTGGTGGGGAGACATTCGAACGGAAATATACAATTGGTCGTTCAACGACTACTACAATCAATTTATCTCGGCGGGATATTCCGTTGAAGTCTCGCAATACTATGCCGATCAGTACGCCCAGCAGTACGGCTGGAGCAACTACATCTCTTCGTGGGATTTCCAGTTCGTGCCCGTCTTTGTAACGCCCGAGGCACCGACTGACATTACGCTTGTGGCCAACGACGATACGGGAACGAGCAGCTCCGATCTGCTGACGCTGATCGATAACTCGATCGAGCCCCTTTCGTTTACCGTTACCGGAGTCACCGAAGGGCGAACCGTGGTGCTGGAAATCGACGGCCAAGAGTGGGGTCGAGCTGTCGTACCCACGGGCGTCGACTCGATTGTGATCGACACCAGTGCAACGGCAGCGACGCTTGCCGACGGGGCGCACGATATCCGAGCGCGACAAGTTTTCAACCCGGATGGCACGGAGACGACGCAGGTCGGGAATCTCGAGCTCGACGCGCCCGTGCCCGGCGATCCGACGGCACTGACGCTTACGGTCGATGCAACGCCACTCCAATTCACAACGACACCGGCGACATCCGTTTACGCCGATTCAAACTATAGTTATCTCCCGTCTCTTGACGCTGGCGATCTGTGGCAATACGAACTGGTTGATGACGCTACGTACGATATTCCGGTGGGTATGACCGTCAATCCGTCGACCGGACAGGTAACTTGGACTCCCACGACCGATCAGGCCGGCATACATCAGGCGGCGATCCGTGCGATCGACTTGGCTGGCAACGAGACGACCCAGGAAATGACGATCGAGGTCCTCGAACAAGAAATCACGATCGACGTTGCAATCGTCGAGACGCCGACCGACGTTGACGGCTCGACCGGCGCGCCGATCGCTTCGCCGCCCGGTGGCGGCGTTCATCAGGCGGATCTACCGATCAGCGAATGGTCGACCTACTACGTCGAGATTTGGGTCACGCCCTCCGAAGGTGCCGACGGTGCCTGGATCGATCTCGATTATAACGCCGACTTCCACACGCCCGGTGCGATCGAATTCGGACCCGCGTTTACCGGCGGCCAAACCGGTACGGTCAATTCAGCGATCAGTCGGATCGAAAACCTCGGCGCGCGGACCGATCGCGACGATCTAGGTTCGGGGCCAGTGCTGCTCGCTCGCGTTTCATTCACGGCAGTGACCGGCGCGGCCGGTGTACCGCAATCGCACGATCCAACAACAGGCGTCCTGCAGGTTGTCGCCAGCGGAATCAGCGCCACGCCCGTAAGTGTCGAACTTACAAGCGGCAGCACGTTCGATTCGCCAACGGTTTCGATGGCAGACGCTGTGCTCGCTCCCGTTATTTACGACATGAATGAAAACGGCACGGTGGACATCACGGACCTGTCGATTTTCGCGTCCGTTTTCGGTGCGGATGCTTCCGCAGGCGGCGATCCGGCGGCTTTGATGGCCGACTTCGATGACAGCGGATCGATCGACATTACCGACCTGTCTTACTTCGCTGCGAACTACGGTGCCTCGGCCGGCACGGCGGTCGTTTATCCCGACGGGCTGCTAGAATCTCTGTCCGAGCCCGTTGCCCAGCCGCTAGCGATGATGCTTCCGCCACAAGAGGAATCGGAGATCGATGAATCGATTTCGACAGAAACGCCAGTCGCCCTAGTTGACCAGTCGCCGTCGTTGGAAGTGTCCGACACCGAATCGTTCGCCGCACCGCTGCCTAAGACTGACGGCCAGCCGGAAGACGAATCGACTGATGAAACCACTGCGGTGGACACCTATTTCACCGAGCTCGAAGAGTCGGCACCCACGTCAACCGACGATGATGATCTTTCGTCCGACCTTACCGACACGCTAACGGACGATTTGACGCCGGAGATTTAGTCCCCCTTGTTGCCGATCTCCCGATCTGCAACCATACGACGGACTTCCAAGTCTAAGGATTTTGCATCTTTCCGAAGGCATTAAGCCCTGACCTAAAAACAAAACCCGGGACTGCATTGCAACCCCGGGTTTCTTTCTGTTTCAATTGTAAACGTCGCGCTTACTGCGGGACGGTCGGCCGGATGACGAAGAGGACTTGGCGCGGTTTCGGCTGGGCCTGGGCCGGCGAGGCCGGTGCAGCATCCTTCTTCTTCATCAGCTGTTGTTGCGACTGATCGGGCCTGGCGGGCGTGATCTTCTGGAACAGTTGGCCGCGGGTGGTGATCATTTGCAACATCGTTTCGATCCGCTGGTCCGACGCCTCGACGACGAACATGGCGGGCGCTGTTGCGGCGGCTCCGTCCGCTCCGGTCGTTTCCCGCGCCACGATCGGCTGGCCGGTCACTCCGGTTGCGGTGAAGATCGCCTCGATCGCACGTCGGGCGGCGGCCGGATCGTTCGTATCGAAGTAAAGCACCAAATCGCTTGTCGGCGCGGCGGCTTCAATCTCTTGGCGGTAATACTTCAGTCGCTCATTCAGCGCTTCGGCAGCAGCCGATCGTGGCGCGGCTTCGCCCGGAGCAACTTGGAGCGTCGATCCCGGTCCCGGAGCCCCACCGCCAAATGTGATCGTCGACGGAGTCGGTGCGTTCGGAGAATCGACCGGTGCATCGACAGCCGCTGGATCGGCTGCAATCGACGGAACCATCGGTACGGCCGGTGCACTTGGCTCGGCCGGCATGGCAGGTGCGTCGGCAACGCCCGAATGATCGTACGCGGGTTTCGGAAGCGTACCACCCAAACCTTGACCGCCTTGTCCTGGGAGGTAAGCATTCGCGGCGGAATCAACGGACGACGACAGAACCGGCTCCTCGGAAGCAGGTTCCTCGACCAACGGTTCCACGGCCGGTGTCTCTGGTACGGCGACGGCCGGTGCGATTTCGGTTGGCCTATTGACTATCGGAGCAACACTTTCCGGACGCGGTGTCGCGGCGGGTGCGACCGGTGTCGCTGGTCCGCCCGGACCGAGTGAGTACGGATTCGATTGCATCGTGTCGGGCGCCGGAGCAGTCGATGTCGGCGGTGCGGCTTCGATGACTGGTTCGGAAAGCGCGGCGACCGGCGGCGCTTCGACCGGCGGTGCTGTCGGCTCGACCGGTTCTGGTACGACTGCATCCATCGCAATCGCGGGCATATCGTCATTCGCAGGAGCAGCAGCCGGGCGAATTCCACCGGCGGACAATGGCATCCCAGGCGAATCGGCCATGGTGTCCGATGGTCCGTTTTCGATCATAGGTCGTGCAGGTGATATCGCGCGACCGGCTGTCGAATCGTCACTCGCTGAACTCGGCGTCGAACCTGCGGAGGAAGCTCTGCGAGCGGGCATTCCACTTCGACGCATCTCCAAACTTCCGTCGCTGCGATCGATATCGTCCGGTTTCACTCCACGCTGCCCGCCGGACATCGGCGGGAAGATTCCCTGAATCCCATAAGGACTGAATCCATCGTCAGCCGCATCGAATCGACCAGCTTCGTTCAGTTCTCGCTCTGGCTCGGTTCCCCCGCGAGTTTTCATCGCGTGGCTCGACTTTTCCATATCGGCCGGGTTCGTATAACGGTAACCTCCGCCACCACCAATACCTGGCGTATTTCCTTTGTCACGTGCGGCAGAATCGACTCCCTTGGGTGCATAGAGATCTTTCGGCTCGGTTCCATCAACCGCTTGTTCAAGCAGCTCGCTACCACCGTTCTTCGAGATACTATTCGTGCGGGTACGATCAAGCTCTTCGTTGGCAACTCGATTATCGACCGCTGCAGGGGCTGACGGTGCTGGCTCTGCCGGAGCAGCCATCGATGTCGCAAGCGGACTGGGCAATTCCGGAGCTTTAATGGTTTCATGTGTCCGAACATTATCGGTTGGCGGAGCTGTCACTGCAGCACCGTTGAGATTGATCGTCGGATCGCTGACCGTAACGTTACTTGCCGGAGCTGCCACAGCGGGCTCGGTTGTTACTTCAGCCGGTTGATCTACTGCAGGCTCTTGTTCTTCAACGCGGGCAAGGGGATCGAACTCTGGTTCTTGGGTAAAATCGAAAAGCTGAATCGACACGGCAACGCCGATGATTAGACACGCCCAGGCGAGACCACGACGTGTAATCAGACGTTTCAAAACAGAGGGCGAGCCATCCGTCCGATCGGACGCGACGGGCGATGAGGCGCCGGTAGGCTCCGATCGATCGGTCTCGGTCGTGCGACTGGCGGGCGTCGGTTTCGTCTCGGATGAGAGGATTTGACGCTCGGCCTCGGCAATCGCGGCGGTGGCGATATCTTCACCGACCTCGATGCGCGGCATGTCGCTCATCAGACGGCGCAGACGGCGGATCTGCTCGACCGTTTGGCGAGCTTCCGGCGACTGCTCAAGTAGCTGCTCGATTTGCGCTTCTTCGGCGGCATCAAGTTGCCCGTCGACATACGCACTGAGCTGTTCGTTTTCCCATCCCGTATTCATGACACCAATCTCGCTAAAAAACCTGCGCGGTACCGTCTAAGCGACGGTCGGCTGGCAATAGTGAACGATTCCTCTCGAAAATGCCCCTTGTCGATTTATAAATTTCCGTATGCGGCACGGCGCTAACCGCCGGTGCATTGTTAGCGGCCTGGCCGCCGCTTTTATTTGCGAATGAATGTAGCCGCTGCGCACAGCGCCGCTGCCACCTTCCTATCTCTTATTAATCGGACATCGGCCCGCCGCGGTTGCCGCAAAACGGCCGCACAATCCGAAATTTCCGCATTTTCGTTAAATTTTACCTATGTTCGCGTTCATAAAGGACCTGTGACGTCTATTTTGCAGCCACCGAGTCGATCGCGATGAGAATCTCTCTCGGCGGGGAAATAATTCTCCCGCTCCCAAGCGAATCTTTATGCGATCGGATCTTCGGCGAATATTTCGGTCATCAGGTCTTTAAGCTGCGCCCGAGCACGGTGCAGGCGACTGCGTACCGTCCCGACCGGGATCGAAAGGAGATCGCCGATTTCGACGTAATCGTGACCCTCGATATCCCGGAGCACTAGGACCTCACGAAACTTCTCGGGAATCTGCTGCATCGCGTCGTAAAGCTGCTGCTGATTTTCACGCCGCTGAAGCTGGTCGGCCGGTCCGTCTTCCGGATCAACCGGGCCCAGGTAAGCTGCGTTATCGAGCATATCCAGCGGTACGGTCGGCTTGAAACTTCGCCGTCGCGTGGCAACCAGATTCCTTGCGATTCGATAAATCCACGTGTAGAACGCGCTATTTCCTTGAAACGTATCTAGCTTGACGTAGGCCTGCACGAATGCATCTTGCAGGACGTCGCGGGCATCATCGTAGTTACCGATGATGTAAATCAGCGCACCAAAGAGTCGGTCCTGATATTTGCGGACCAACGTCTCGAACGCGGTTCGGTCTCCCGCCAGCGTAGTTTCAATTAATTGAGCGTCTTCGTTCTGCACGGTTCTGATCTTTTGACGCGCGGCCTATGTGGATAGTTCCCAAAAACAAGAAATTGACCGACGAATTCCTAACAAGTCGGCCCATTTTACCAGAATTGACTCTTATCGCGTGTTTTATAGCTATTTTATATCAAGCGGACATTGGCAACAATGACTATTTGCCGGTTTCCGCCAGGGCAATTTTTTCGACTTCTGCGGTGATTATCTGCTCGAATCGCTTGATTTCCGCCTCGACGAGCACCAGCGATGGCGAGCCGCCAGCCTGACGAATCGCTGCCGCCGCGGCACGGTAATACCATAGCGTTCGCTCACAGCCTGCACGGAAATGTTGCCACACCGCCTCTCCTCTTTCAAGATATTCTGTCATAAGCGAACGAATATTGCATAAAAGATCGGCAGATTTCAGGAGCCGGACCGAAGGATCGGCTGTTTTCAGGTGCTCGATCGTCGCATCTTTCCGCTCTTGCCACGGCGGTTTCGGGCTCTCCCAGGCATCGGTCACCGCGACGACGAGATCGGCAACCCGATCGCCGAATCGGCTGCGAATTTCCTCCTCGCGAGGCCTTCCGCCGCAATCTTCGATCACGTCATGCAGCAGGGCAGCAATCGCTTCGTCCTCATCGCCACCGCCTTCGAGGACAATCGACGCGACCGCCATCGGATGCGAAATATAAGGCGTTTCGTGTATTTTTCGCGTTTGCCCCCGGTGCATTCCGTTGGAATATTCGAACGCTTCGGCGAATCGGTCGGTCAGTTCAGTCACGAAAAATCCTTTTTTCTTTCAGCGGTGCAGCTAGAACGAACGTTCTGAGCCATACGAAAAGCGGACTGCGCGCAGCAATATCGATCTCCTATCAAATGTTGTTTTACCGCAAGCGAGAGATATTTGCAAGACGCTACGTAAAAGTGGGCCCGTAGGACGGACTTCCAAGTCCGTCGAGAGTTGGCGCCGATCATCCTTGCCCCAAAGGGGCATGATCTTCTAGCACAGCGCCGTCCTGGGGTACCGATTGAAATAAGAGGCCCAGCCCTGAAGGGGAGGAATCGAGAATGCCCAGGATTACGCCCTTTCAGGGCTTGGATCGATGGTTGGAAACGATAACCCAGGACGACGCTACGCTTGCCCTATACGAATCAAGTTAAGGCTTAAGAATTATGCGAGCCCTACGAATCATGTAAATTCCAAAGAAGAAAGGAAACACGAAAGCCGTCGTTGCCTGGTCGGTTCCCTTCCTTTTTCGTGCCTTTCGTGCTTTTCGTGGTTCCCCTCTTCCTCATGATTTCAGAATGGTGTTGTTATTCCTATCCGATTCATGGTTGATCGTTGGTGGCTTAACTTGGTGCCATTGGAGCGACGCTACGCTTGCCCTGGGCTAATAGACGGAGCCCTTTCAGGGCTCGTATAGCCAATCGGGAAATTGGCGATCCCAGACTTGGGAACGCCGATCTCCTGATCGGCAACCGTATTGCTTTCGACGTCGCGAGCCGCTTGCGTCGTACGATGGCTCTGCGGAAGCCGTCAAGAGTTGATGGTGATCATGGAGAAACGTCCTCACCAACATATTGTGAAATCCCTGTCCAAAAACCGCCACAACGTCGCACTTCGACGGCCTCGGAGGGCCATCGTACAGGGAATCGGGCAGCTAACCGATATCGCGCAGAGACCGAATCGCGGCGGCGGCGACTTCCGGGGCGCGGTGGCTGTCGCGCGAAAGCTCGACGTAGACGCCACCTTCATAACCGGCGGCCCGAAGTGCTTCGAAGACCGGTGGGAAATCGACCTCCCCCTCGCCGATTGCCAGATGCTCGTGACGGCCTTGCACCATATCCTCGATATGCACATTCACTAACCGGTCGGCCCAGGCGGCGATCACGTCGAGCGGTTCGCCGCTGCAGTGGAGATGTCCGACGTCGATCGTCAGTTTCAGATCCTCGCGACCGGCGAGGCGATCCACCAGCTCGCCGAACCGCGCGGTCGCGTCGACCAGCATGCCTGGCTCCGGCTCGAACGCGACCGGAATGCCAGCCGCTGCGGCCGAGTCCAATACACGCGGAAGTCGCTCGACGAGTCGATCCCAAGCGGCGGCCTCGGTCACGTCGTCGCGGATGACGCCCGACCAGATCGAGACGCAATCGCTGCCCAGCCGCGCCGCACATCGAATCGCATGATCGTAAAACGCGAAACGATCCGTCGCATCGGGCGAGATAAGGGTCGGCTCGTGTTTCACACGCGGATCGAGCAGGAACCGCGCCCCGGTCTCGACAACCGACCGCATGTCGAACCGGTCTAGCAGTTCGCCCAACCGATCGCAGTGTCGCTCCCAGTGCGGATTGCGAGGCGAGAGCGCATGATGATCGATCGTCACGCCCACACCCCGATATCCAAGATCGGCGAGCAGTGTAAGGGCATCGAAAAGATCGTGATGCGCAAATCCGTTTGTGTTGTAGCCTAGGAACATGTTTATTAGGAGTGGGCAGTAGGTAGTGGGTAGTGGGCAGTAAGATGCTTGAACGCTATGGTGAACATGATGAGAGGCTCATTTCTTGTGCTTGCTGACTTTGATCTATTGTACTCGTTCGTTGCTAGACAACCACAGGGGCTTCGACGAATTTCACTACCCACTACCCACTACCCACTACCCACTACCCACTACCCACTACCCACTACCCACTACCCACTACCCACTACCCACTACCC
>Ga0180430_10004423_pt1 | contig 11852 bp, 11 predicted proteins | sample SS_ome_9_FD_132999 | JGI IMG/M metagenome (GOLD analysis project Ga0180430, IMG submission 132999) | Hypersaline lake sediment archaeal communities from the Salton Sea, California, USA - SS_1_S_2 metaG | ecosystem: Environmental > Aquatic > Non-marine Saline and Alkaline > Hypersaline >... | reverse complement strand
CCGCGCCCGCCGTGCCCCCCGCCGTGCCGGTCCAGAACCCGGCGCGGCGACCATGGCGCTGCATCAGCGCCGACAGCGGCGTGGCCGACAGCATCGAGCCCAGAACGATCAGCGAGATCGGCAGCGTCGCCCAGCACGGATTCGGCGCCAGCGTCTGGCCCGCCAGCCCGCCGATGGTGAAGATCATCGGCAGTTGCGCCCCGGCGATGCCCTGGGTGATAACCAGCACGGCGACGTTGCGGATCGCGCGGCGGTCGTCGGACTGGGTGTCGGGCTGGTCGGGCGTGGCGGGGCTCTGACGCGTCATGGCGAGTGTGATAGCCGGGCGGCGCGGGAACCGGAAGGGGGCTGGCGCGCCGCGCCGCCGTGTCGCAGGCTGGCCGGCATGGCGGGGCGGATCATCGAGACCATGGCGGATGTGGCGGAGGCGGCCGCGTGGCTGGCGCGCGGCGATTCCGGCATGGCGCGGGCGCTGGACCTGGCCGGCCTGCCGCCGCTGCGTCGCTGGCCAGACGGCTTCGCCGCGCTGCGCGACGCGATCTGCGGGCAGATGGTCTCGACCGCCGCGGCGCGGGCGCTGATCGCGCGGCTGGACGCGGCCGGGCTGTGCGACGAGGCGGCGGTGGCGGCGGCCGACGAGACGGCACTGCTCGCCTGCGGCCTGTCACGGGCGAAGGCGCGGCACTTGCGCGCGGTCGCGGAAAGCGGGATAAATTTCAGCGCCTTGCGCGACCTTCCGGATGCAGAGGTTCAGGCCCGCCTGGTGGCGCTGCCCGGCGTCGGGCGCTGGACGGCGGAGATCTACGCGATAACCGCGCTCGGCCGCGCCGATGTCTTCGCGCCGGGCGACCTGGCGCTGCGCGAGGCGGCGCGGCAGCTCTACGACCTGCCCGACCGTCCGGCGGTGGCCGAACTGGCCGCCCGCGCCACCGCCTGGTCGCCCTGGCGGGCGGTTGCGGCGCGGCTGCTGTGGGCCTATTACCGGGTCGCGAGGGAACGCGAGGGGCTGGCATGATCCGCAAGTTGCGCTTTGGCCGCCGGGCCGCCCGGTTCGGCAATGCCCGGTCGCTTGTCGTGTTCCTGCATGGCTACGGCGCCGACGGGGCCGACCTGCTGGGGCTGGCCGACCTGCTGGCCCCGCATCTGCCGCATACCGCCTTCGTCGCGCCCGACGCGCCGGAACCCTCGCGCGCCTCGCCGTTCGGGCGGCAGTGGTTCCCGATTCCCTGGATCGACGGCTCGTCCGAGGCCGAGGCGATCGACGGGCTGCTGCGCGCCCATGCCGATCTCGACGCGTTTCTGGACGCGCGGCTGGACGAGGAGGGGTTGGCGCCGGCGCAGCTTGCGGTCTTCGGCTTCTCGCAAGGCGCGATGATGGCGCTGCATGTGCTGCCGCGCCGCGCCGAGGCGGTCGCGGCGATCGTCGCCTGTTCCGGCCGCCTGCTGGCGCCCGAACGGCTTGCGGCGGAGGCACGGGTGCGCGCGCCGGTGCTGCTGATGCATGGCGACCGGGACGAGGTGGTGCCCTTCGCCGACATGGGGCTGGCCGGCGACGCGCTGGTCGATGCCGGGTTCGACACCTTCGCCCATGTGATGGAGGGCACCGGCCACGGCATCGCGCCCGATGGCATCGCGGCGGCGCTGGCCTTCCTGGCCGATCGTTTGCCGGGCTGATCGCCGAGGCGGCCGCGCGCGTGGCCGCCGTGCCGCGCTGCGGCGGCACTGTGGATAACGTCACATCCCTGTCACCGACTCGGGCTAGCCATGCGGCCAAGACACGCAGATCGCGGGGGTTGCCTGGCCACAACCGCGATATATAGTGGGTCTTGGCTGGGGCGGGGCTCCCGCCCTGGAACCGGGACGGTCAGCCAGGGCGAAGACGGAGTCACGCATGGACGGCGATTTCAGGACGAGTTTCGTGCGCGAGCCGGCGGCGCTGCGGCAGTTTCCGGCCCTTGTCCTCAACGCCGATTACCGCCCGCTGAGCTATTACCCGCTGTCGCTGTGGCCCTGGCAGGAGGCGATCAAGTCGGTGTTCCTCGACCGGGTCAACATCCTCGCGGAATACGACGAGGTGGTGCGCAGCCAGCAGATGGCGATGCGGATCCCCTCGGTCGTGGTGCTGAAGGAATTCGTGCAGCCGCAGAAACGCGTCGCCTTCACCCGGTTCAACCTGTTCCTGCGCGACGGGTTCTGCTGCCAGTATTGCGGCGCGAAGGGCGATCTGACCTTCGATCACGTGGTGCCGCGCGCCCGCGGCGGGGTGACGAGCTGGGAAAACGTCGTCGCCGCCTGTTCGCCCTGCAACCTGCGCAAGGGGTCGAAATCGCTGCGCCAGGTCAACATGCGCCTGCGCCGTGCGCCGCGCCGGCCCTCGGCGGAAGAGATGCGGCAGATCGGCCGGCGCTTCCCGCCGGGCTACCTGCACGACAGCTGGCTCGATTTCCTTTACTGGGACGCCGAGCTGGAGGCCTGAGCGGGCCCTTGCGCGCCCCGCGCCCCGGCGACACTGTGGCGGCAGCCAGAACCGGAGCCGCCCGATGACCGCCGATCCCTTCTTCCAGCCGATTCCCGGAATGACCCTGCCGCGCTTCGCCGGCGTGCCCACCTTCATGCGCCTGCCGCTGGTCGAGCCCGGCCACGCCCGGCGCGGCGACGTGCAGATCGGCCTTGTCGGCCTGCCGTGGGATGGCGGCACCTCGAACCGGCCGGGCGCCCGGCACGGGCCGCGGGCGCTGCGCGACACCTCGACGATGGTGCGCGCCCAGCATCCGGTGACCGGGCTGCGGCCGTTCGAGGCCGCGCGCTGCGCCGATCTGGGCGACATCGGCCCGAACCCGGTGGACCTGGCCGACACGCTGGCGCGGATCGAGGCGGCGGCGGCGGGGCTGAAGGCCGAGGGCATCCGGCCGCTTTCGGTGGGTGGCGATCACCTGTGCACCCTGCCGATGCTGCGCGGGCTGGCGCGGGGCGGCGCGCCGCTGGGGCTGGTGCATTTCGACAGCCATACCGATCTGTTCCCGGCCTATTTCGGCGGCACCGCGCTGACCCATGGCAACCCGTTCCGGGTGGCGGTGGAGGAGGGGCTGATCGACCCGGCGCGCACGATCCAGATCGGCATCCGCGGCACCGCCTACGACAGCGCCGACCGCGATTTCGCGAAGGCCCACGGCATCCGCATCGTGACGATCGAGGAATTCTTTGCCCGCGGCACGGCGGATGTGATGGCCGAGGCGCGCGACCTGCTGGGCGACCGGCCGGCCTATTGTTCCTACGACATCGATTTCGTCGATCCGGCCTTCGCGCCGGGCACCGGCACGCCCGAGGTCGGCGGGCCGAATTCGTTCCAGGCGCTGGAGGTGGTGCGCGGCATCGCCGGGCTGAACATCGTGGCCGCCGACCTGGTGGAGGTTTCGCCGCCCTTCGACCTCGGCGGCGGCACCGCCTGGCTGGGGGCCTCGATCCTGTTCGAACTGCTGTGCGTGATGGCCGAGGCGCTGTGACGGGTCGGCGACGCCCGGTCCGGTGCGGGCGCCGCCTCTATTGTTGACTTCTTGACTCGGGTACCGCTAGTGTTCCGACTGAAATAGTCGGGAAATGCGCCGGCGGGACGGCCCGTCGCCGCCGCCCGGCGCGGAAGCGAGGGCGCAGCGATGATCGTCTGCCACTGCCAACAGATCGCCGATCACGAGATCCGCGCCGCGGTCGACTGGATGCGCGCCGCCGATCCCGACACGCTGATCACCGCCGGAAAGGTCTATCACGCGCTCGGCAAGCGGGCCGATTGCGGCGGCTGCATGCCGCTGTTTCTCGACACGATGCGCGGCTGCGACAGCTTTCGGGTTCCAAAGGTGTCGGGGCAGGCAGCGCTGCGCGGCTCCGGCGTCCCGATCCTGCGCAGCGTGAAAGGACTACGCCATGAAGGGTGATCCCAAGGTCATCGAGTATCTCAACGCGGCGCTCCGGTCGGAACTGACGGCGGTCAGCCAGTACTGGCTGCACTACCGGCTGCAGGAGGATTGGGGCTTTGGCCATCTCGCCGACAAGTCGCGCGCCGAAAGCATCGAGGAGATGCATCACGCCGACAGGCTGATCGCGCGGATCATCTTCCTAGAGGGCCATCCGAACCTGCAAAAACTCGATCCGCTCCGGATCGGCCAGACCCTGCGCGAGACGCTGGAGTGCGATCTTGCCGGCGAGCATGACGCCCGCGCTCTCTACATCGAGGCGCGGCGGCATTGCGACGAGGTCGGCGACTACGTCAGCCGCGCGCTGTTCGACGAGCTGATCGCCGACGAGGAGGGCCATATCGACTTCCTCGAAACCCAGATCGACCTTTACGACAAGCTGGGCGAGGAGCGTTACGGCCTGTTGAACGCCAAGCCGGCCAGCCAGGCGGAGTGATCGCGGCGGGGCGGGTGCGGCCGATGCTCAGGGGATGAGCACCGTCGATCCGGTCGTCCTGCGCGCCTCCAGCGCCTCGTGCGCCTTTGCCACCTCGGCCAGCGGGAACCGCTGGTCGATCCGGATCTTCACCGCCCCCGATGTCACCTTGTCGAACAACTCGCGCGCCATCTGCTGGCAGGTGGCGTGATCGGCGATATGGGTGAACAGCGTCGGCCGGGTGATCTTGAGCGAGCCCTTGGCGCCGAGCAGGCCGATGTTGAACGGCGGCACCGGGCCCGAGGCATTGCCGAAGGAGATCATCATCCCCAGCGGGCGCAGGCAGTCGAGCGAGCCCTCGAACGTGTCCTTGCCGACCGAATCCATCACCACGTCGACGCCGCGGGCGCCGGTCAGCTCCCTGACGCGGGCCACGAAATCCTCGCTGCGGTAGTTGATCGCCGCCTCGGCCCCGTGATCGCGGGCGAGCTGGCACTTCTCCTCCGAACCGGCGGTGGCGATCAGCCGGATGCCTTCCGACCGCGCCCATTGACAGGCGATCAGGCCGACGCCGCCGGCCGCGGCGTGAAACAGCACCGTGTCGCCGCGCGCGATCGGCACCGTTCGGCGAAACAGGTAATGCACCGTGAGCCCCTTGAGCATCATCGCCGCGGCGTCCTCGAAGGAAATGGCCTCGGGCAGCGGGCAGACCTGCGCGGCGGGCATCACGCGGGCATCGCAATAGGCGCCCGGCGGCTGCGCGGCATAGGCGGCCCGGTTGCCGGGCTTGAGATGGGTCACGCCGGCCCCCACCGCCTCGATCACCCCGGCGGCCTCCATCCCCAGCGCGGCGGGCAGCGTCATCGGGTAAAGCCCGGTGCGCTGGTAGACATCGATGAAGTTCAGCCCGACCGCCTGATGCCGGATGCGAATCTCGCCGGGGCCGGGATCGCCGATCTCGACGGTTTCGATCCGAAACTGCTCTGGCCCGCCATGGGCCCCGATAACCGCGCGCCGTGTCTGCATGTCCGCCTCCCTGGTGTCGCGAACTGCAGCCTGCCGGATTGCGCGCGACTCTGGAAGGGGGCGGGGGCAGAGTGCTAGACTTGCCGGGCGCATTGCGGTAGGTGGGCAGCCGTTAGCGCTAACGGCAAGCGGAGCGGTAGATGGTCTCGCGCGTCATCCCGGTCGAACCTTTCGACCTCGTGATCTTCGGGGCGACCGGCGATCTTGCCCGGCGCAAGATCCTGCCGGGCCTCTACCGCCGCTTCCTCGACGGGCAGATGCCGCCCGAGGCGCGGGTGATCGGCGCGGCGCGCAGCGCGATGGAAACCGCGGCCTTCCGCGAGGACGTGCGCACCGCGATCGCCGAATTCGTCGCCCCGGCGCGGCAGGATGCGACGCGGATCGCGGAATTCCTCGACCGGCTGCACTACGTGCCGATCGACGCCAAGGGCGAGACCGGCTGGCCCGACCTCGCCGCGCAGATGCGGCCGGGCCATGTGCAGGCCTTCTATTTCTCGGTCGCGCCCTCGCTGTTCGGCGCGCTCGCCGAACGGCTGCACCGGCACGGCATCGCCGGGCCGGAGGCACGGATCGTGGTGGAAAAGCCCTTTGGCCGCGACCTAGCCACCGCGCAGGATCTGAACCAGACGCTGGCCGCGCATTTCGAGGAACGGCAAATCTACCGGATCGACCATTACCTCGGCAAGGAGACGGTGCAGAACCTGATGGCGGTGCGCTTCGCCAACATCCTGTTCGAACCGCTGTGGAACGCGCAATTCGTCGATCACGTGCAGATCACCGTGGCCGAGACGGTGGGCGTGGACGGCCGGGGGGCGTACTACGACACCTCCGGCGCGATGCGGGACATGGTGCAGAATCACCTGATGCAGCTTTTGTGCCTGATCGCGATGGAGCCGCCCTACTGCTTCGAACCCGACGCGGTGCGCGACGAGAAGCTCAAGGTGATCCGGGCCCTCGACCCGGTCGATCCGGGCGACATCGTGCGCGGCCAGTATCGCGGCACCGGGGCGGGCGACGGCTATCTCGACCATGCCGGCAACCCCGACAGCCGCACCGAAAGCTATGTCGCGCTGAAGGTCCATGTCTCGAACTGGCGCTGGAAGGGCACGCCGTTCTACCTGCGCACCGGCAAGCGGCTGCGCGGCCGGACCTCGGAAATCGCGGTGGTGTTCAAGGAGCCGCCGCATTCGATCTTCGGCGAGGCCGAACGCTGGCGCGAGAACGTGCTGGCGATCCGGCTGCAGCCGAACGAGGGGATGAACATGACGGTGATGATCAAGGAACCGGGGCCGGGCGGGATGCGGCTGACCGAGGTGCCGCTGGACATGTCCTTCGCCGAGGCGCTTGGCGAAAGCGGCACCGACATTCCCGACGCCTACGAGCGGCTGATCATGGACGTGATCCGCGGCAACCAGACGCTGTTCATGCGCGGCGACGAGGTGGAGGCCGCCTGGGCCTGGACCGATCCGGTGATCGCCGCCTGGGAAACCCGCGGCGACCGCCCGAAACCCTATGACGCCGGGTCCAGCGGGCCGGAGGATGCGCTGATGCTGCTGCATCGCGATGGCCGGCGCTGGCGGGAGATCCGGCCATGAAGCTGGAAACCTATCCCGATCGCGAGGCGCTGGCGCTGGGTCTTGCCAACCGGCTGGCCGGCGACCTGGCCGCGGCGCTCAGGCAGCACGACAGGGTAAGCTTCTGCGTGCCCGGCGGCACCAGCCCCGGCCCGGTCTTCGACATCCTGTCGGGGGCCGATCTCGACTGGGCGCGCATCGATGTTCTGCTGTCCGATGAGCGCTGGGTGCCGGAGGGGTCCGAGCGGTCCAACACCCGGCTGCTGCGCGAAAGGCTGCTCACCGGCCGGGCCGCCGCGGCGCGGCTGGTGCCGCTGCATGCCGCGACGGACACGCCGGAACCGGCGCTGCCGGCGCTTGCCGCCGGGATCGAGCCGCTGTTGCCGCTCGACGTCGTGCTTCTTGGCATGGGGACGGACATGCACACCGCCTCGCTGTTTCCCGGCGCCGACCGGCTGGCCGAGGCGTTGGCGGCGGATGCGCCGATCCTCTTGGCGATGCGGGCGCCCGGCGCGCCGGAGCCGCGGGTGACGCTGTCGGCGCGGGTGCTGGCCGGGGCGATGGCCTGCCACATCCTGATCACGGGGAACGAGAAACGCGCCGCGCTGGACCGCGCGCGCGATCTGCGCCCCGAGGACGCCCCGGTCGCCGCCGTGCTGGCCGAGGCGGTCGTGCACTGGGCCGACTAGGCATTGGCAGGAGATGACAGCATGTGGGACCGGCTGAAAGCCCATCACGCGGCAACCCGCGACCGCGCGATCCTCGATCTTTTCGCCGCCGATCCGGGCCGGGCACAGGATTTCGCGGTCGAGGCCTGCGGGATGCGGCTGGACTGGTCGAAGACGACGATCGACGCGACGGCGCGCGACCTGCTGCTGGAACTGGCCGAGGCGGCCGGGGTCGCAACGCGGCGCGCGGCGATGTTTTCCGGCGCGAAGATCAACGAGACCGAGGGCCGCGCCGTCCTGCACAGCGCGCTGCGCAACCTCGACGGATCGGTGATCGTGGATGGCGCCGACGTGATGCCGGCGGTGCGCGAGACGCTGGCGCGGATGGAGGAGTTCGCCGAGGCCGTGCGGCGGGGCCGCTTCGCCGGGGCAGGCGGGGCCTTCACCGATGTCGTCAACATCGGCATCGGCGGGTCCGATCTTGGCCCGGCGATGGCCTGCGCGGCGCTTGCGCCCGATGCCGACGGGCCGCGGTGCCATTTCGTCTCGAACGTCGATCCCGCGCATGTCTCGGACGTGCTCGCCCCGCTCGATCCGGCGCGCACGCTTGTCCTGATCGCCTCCAAGACCTTCACGACGGTCGAGACGATGGCGAACGCGACGGCCGCGCGCGACTGGATGGCGCGGGCGGTGGCCGAGCCGGCGACGCAGTTCGCCGCGATTTCCTCGGCCACCGACAGGGCGGCGGGCTTCGGGATTCCGGCGGACAGGGTCTTCGGATTCGCCGATTGGGTCGGCGGGCGCTATTCGCTCTGGGGGCCGATCGGCCTGTCGCTGATGCTGGCCATCGGGCCCGAGCGGTTCCGCGCGTTCCTGGCCGGCGGCGCGGAGATGGACGCGCATTTCCGCACCGCGCCCTTCGCGGCGAACATGCCGGTGATCCTCGCGCTCGCGGGCATCTGGCACGCGCAGGTGGCGGGGCTGTGTTCCCGCGCGGTGCTGCCCTACGACCAGCGGCTGGCGCGGCTGCCCGCCTATCTGCAACAGCTGGAGATGGAATCGAACGGCAAGCGGGTTGCGATGGACGGCAGCGATCTGCCGGTCGACTCCGGCCCGATCGTCTGGGGCGAGCCGGGCACCAACGGCCAGCACGCCTTCTACCAGCTTCTGCACCAGGGCACGCGGGTGGTGCCTTGCGAATTCCTGATCGCCCGGCGCGGGCACGAGCCGGACCTGGACCACCAGCACCGGATGCTGATTGCCAACTGCCTCGCGCAGTCCGAGGCGCTGATGCGCGGCCGCGGGCTGGCCGAGGCCCGCGCGCTGATGGCGGCGAAGGGGTATTCCGGCGCGGAACTGGAACGCCAGGCCCGCCACCGGGTATTCCCCGGCAACCGCCCCTCGCTGACGCTGACCTATGACAGGCTCACCCCCGGGGTGCTGGGCCGGATCATCGCGCTTTACGAACACCGCGTCTTCGTCGAGGGCGTGATCCTGGGCATCAACAGCTTCGATCAATGGGGGGTGGAACTGGGCAAGGAACTGGCGCTGTCGCTGGAACCGATGCTGGACGGCACGGCCGACGACGCGGGCAAGGACGGGTCCACCCGCGCGCTTCTGGCCTGGCTGAAGGGCTAGGGGGCGCGCCGCGCGATTGGGCTTGAACAGGGGCCGGGCGCGGTGCTATCTGCTCGCGCGCGGCGGGTATGATGTAATGGTAGCCTGTCAGCTTCCCAAGCTGAACGCGCGGGTTCGATTCCCGCTACCCGCTCCAGTCATCCGATCCGGGAACCTCAATCCGGCCGAAGCGTCAGGAAGCCGGGCGCCGCCGTCCAGGCGGCATCCCGCGTGATCTCGCCCGGCGCATCGGCGACGCCGTTGAGCGCGCCGCGCCAGTCCATGCCAAGCCAGCCCGCCGTCAGCCGCATCATCCGCTCCACCGGCTCCGCCGCCGCCGGGTCGGGATCGGCGCGCGCGGTGATCAGCCACAGCCGCTTGTCCGTCAGGCGTTCGGCAAAGCCCATCTCCGGCAGGTCGAGCCAGCCCGACCAGTGATCCAGAAACAGCTTCGCCGGGGCCGGCAGCGCGTACCAGTAGACCGGCGCGGCGAAGACGAGGTCATCGGCCGCCATCACCGCCCGCGCCAGATCGGCCAGCCGGCCGGTTGGCGGCGCCGCCGAGGGGCGCAGATCCTCGAAGCCGGGCAGGGGCGGCCGGGCAAGATCGTGCCATTCCGCGACGGCCGCGGGGCCAAGCCCCTCCGCCGCGCGCTGCGCCAGTCGCTCGGCATTGCCACCCTGCCGCGCCGAGGCCAGGAGAAACAGAACCCGCCGCGCCGCCGCGCCGGTCATCCGCGCCGCCGCCGCCGGCCGCCGCCGGCTTCGCCGCTGCCGCCGGTGTTGAACGACACGTCCGGCAGCGTGACGACCTGGCCCAGTTCGGGGAACGGATCGCTGGCATGCGGGATCGCGTTGGCGGCGACGAAATGTTCCTGGAACCGCGGCTCGATCGCTGTTTCGACCTTGTGGATGCGTCGCACCGCGTCCTCGACCGCGCGCCGGGCGGCGACGGAACACAGCGCGATCCGCGCGCCGGTGCCCGCGGCATTGCCGGCCGAGGTCACCTTGTCGAGCGGGCAGTCGGGGATCATGCCCAGCACCATCGCGTGTTTCGGGCTGATATGCGCGCCGAAGGCGCCGGCCAGCACCACCCGGTCCACCCGGTCGACGCCCAGCTCGTCCATCAACAGCCGCGCCCCGGCGTAAAGCGCCGATTTCGCCAGCTGGATCGCGCGGATATCGCCCTGCGTGACGGTGATGCGCGGGCCGCCCTCGGCGCTGCCGTCATGGATCAGGTAGGCATGGGTGCGGCCCTGCGGCTCGCAGCGCGGCGTGCCGGTCTGGTCGGCCGAACCGATCAGCCCGGACGGGTCCAGCAGCCCGGCGATCCGCATTTCCGCCACCGCCTCGATGATCCCCGAACCGCAGATGCCGGTCACCCCGGTCGCGGCCACGGCCTCGGCAAAGCCGGGATCGTCGGACCACAACTCGCAGCCGATCACCCGGAACCGCGGTTCCTTCGTCGCCGGGTCGATCTCCACCCGCTCGATCGCGCCCGGCGCCGCGCGCTGGCCCGAGGAGATCTGCGCCCCCTCGAAGGCCGGGCCGGTGGGCGAGGAACAGGCCAGCACCCGGCGGCGGTCGCCCAGCAGGATCTCGGCATTGGTGCCAACATCGACGATGAGCGCCAGATCGCTGGAGTCGTAGGGTTCTTCCGACAGCGCCACGGCGGCGGCATCGGCCCCGACATGGCCGGCGATCAGCGGCAGGACATAGCCGCGCGCGCCGGGATTGACCGCGGCAAGGCCGATGTCGGCGGCGGCAAGGCCCATGGCCTCCGACGTGGCCAGCGCGAAGGGCGCCTGGCCCAGTTCGACCGGATCGATCCCCAATAGCAGGTGATGCATCACCGGGTTGCAGACCACGACTGCCTCGACGATGTCCGCGGGGTCGATTTTCGCCTCTTCGGCAAGGGCTTCGGCCAGCGTGTTCAACCCGTGGCGAACCGAGGCCGTCATCTCGGCATCGCCACCGGGGTTCATCATCGCGTAGCTGACCCGGCTCATCAGGTCTTCGCCGAAGCGGATCTGCGGGTTCATCAGCCCCGAGGAGGCGAGCACCCGGCCATCCGCCAGCGAGGCGAGATGCGCCGCGATGGTGGTGGAGCCGAGGTCGACGGCCAGCCCGTAAAGCGGCGCGTCGTGGAAGCCGGGCCACAGATCGACGATCCGCGGCGGGCCGAGATGGTCGTGGAACACCGCGACGGTGACCTTCCACTCGCCCTTGCGCAGCACCTTCTGAAGCTTGCCCAGAATTCGAAGATCGGCCGTCAGCCCCTTGATCTGCCATTGGCTTTCCAGCGCCTCGGCAAGCCTCTGGAAATCGCCCGTCGGCTCGTGCATGTCGGGTTCGCGCACCTCGACGTAATGCCGCCGCGTCGCCGGGTCCATCACCATCACCCGGTCCGAGGCCGACTTGCGGATCACCTGGCGATGGACCTGGCTTTCGGCCGGCACGTCGATCACCACGTCGCCCCGGACACAGGCCTGGCAGCCCAGCCGGCGGCCTTCCTTCAGCCCGCGCACCCGGTCGTAGCGTTCCTCCACCGCGTTCCAGTCCGACAGCGCGCCGGGCGCGACGGT
>Ga0180430_10004421_pt1 | contig 11855 bp, 9 predicted proteins | sample SS_ome_9_FD_132999 | JGI IMG/M metagenome (GOLD analysis project Ga0180430, IMG submission 132999) | Hypersaline lake sediment archaeal communities from the Salton Sea, California, USA - SS_1_S_2 metaG | ecosystem: Environmental > Aquatic > Non-marine Saline and Alkaline > Hypersaline > Sediment... | reverse complement strand
CGATTTCGATTTGGAGTTTCTTTTCTGATAAATCCGGATGCTCCGCAGCCGCCGGCAGGGCGGACATCTCACGTCATTGCATCATGCGATCCCGGTTGAAATAAAGGCGCGGCCGTGATATTCTACTAGAATGACGGCAAAAATCGATGACATATGCCGGCAGTACGGTGTGGCGCTGTGCTACCTGTTCGGTTCACAGCAGACGCTCGGATTGGCACGCCTGCGGGGCGAAGCGGTTCAATAGAGGTTGTTTTGAAGAAACAGGGGGGATCATCAATTTTGAATTATGAATGTTGAATTTTGATTTACCCCCGCCGTGACCGTCCTTCGTGAACGTACACGTGCTCGTGCTCGTGCTCGGTACTTTTTGTTTATTTCCATCGCAGCCATCGACCAGGATCCTGCTAAACCCCGGACCATCCCTTTCTCTGGATTCCGGCGCACGCCGGAATGACAATTCAAGACCGATTTCGACACATAATTCAAAATTAAAAATTTTTAATCCCTATACCCTACACCATTCCTCTTGCGCTCCTCAAACCCTCTCCCCTTTAACCCCCGATCATCTTTTGCAGATACTGCCCGGTAAACGAACCGGCGGCGACGACGATTTCCTCGGGCGTACCGCTGGCCACCACATATCCGCCCTCATCCCCCCCCTCCGGTCCCAGGTCGATAATGTAGTCCGTCGTCTTGATGACATCCAGATTGTGCTCGATGACGATGACGGTGTTGCCGGCATCCACCAGCTGGTTCAAGACGTGGATCAGCTGCTGGATGTCATGGCTGTGCAGCCCGGTTGTGGGCTCATCCAGAATATAAACCGTTTTCCCGGTATCCTTGCGGCTCAGCGCTTTGGACAGCTTCAACCGCTGAGCCTCACCGCCCGACAGGGTCGTGGCCGACTGCCCCAGACGAATATAGCCCATGCCCACCGCCGTCAGCGTTTCCAGCTTTTTGCGGATATTGCCGACATTGTAAAAAAAATCGTGGGCCTGGTTCACCGTCATACCCAGCACGTCGGCAATGTTTTTCCCCTTGTAGCGGATCTCGCGTGTTTCGCGGTTGTAGCGCTTGCCGCCGCAGACGTCGCAGACCACGTAGACATCGGGCAAAAAATGCATCTCGATTTTAATGATGCCGTCGCCGGCACAGGCCTCGCAGCGACCGCCCTTGACATTGAAACTGAATCGACCCGCCTTGTACCCCCTGGTCCGGGCATCCGGGGTCCTGGCGAACAAATCCCGGATGTGGGTAAAAACACCGGTGTAGGTGGCGGGATTGGAACGTGGTGTTTTGCCGATGGCGCTCTGGTCAATGTGGATGACCTTGTCAATGCGATCGAGCCCGCTGATGTCGGTATATGCGCCGGAACGGACACGGGCGTGGTAAAGCTGCTGAGACAGGGCCGGATACAGGGTTTTCAAGATCAGACTGCTCTTGCCCGATCCTGACACGCCGGTGACGCCGATAAAGCAGCCCAGAGGGAACGAGACCTGAATGTGCTTCAGGTTGTTGGCGTGCGCGCCGCGGATCACGATGGCGGCACCCGTGGTCGGCCGGCGGTGCGGCGGCACGGCGATCTTAAGACGCCCCGACAGGTAGCCGCCGGTCAGCGAGTCCTCCTGGTGGATGATCTCCGCCGGCGGGCCGGAAAAAACCACTTCGCCGCCGTGTATGCCGGCCAGCGGTCCCATGTCCACCACATGATCCGCCCGGCGGATGGTGTTTTCATCGTGTTCCACCACCACGACGGTGTTGCCGAGGTCACGCATCTTAAACAGGGTGGACAGCAGCCGCCGGTTGTCCCGCTGGTGCAGACCGATGCTGGGTTCGTCCAGCACGTAAAGCACGCCGGTCAGCTTGGATCCAATCTGGGTCGCCAGGCGGATGCGCTGGCTCTCGCCGCCGGACAGGGTGTTGGCCGAACGGTCGAGCGTCAGATAACCAAGCCCCACGTCCATCATAAAGCCCAGTCGATCCACAATCTCCTTTACAATCCGCCGGGCGATGTTTTTCTTTTTGTCGTCGAGAACCAGCTGTTGAAAAAAATGAAGCGCCTGTTTGACGGCAAGGCAGGTGACCGCGGTGATGGAATGCCCCTTGATGGTTACCGAACGGCTGACGGGGTTCAGGCGCGTTCCCGCGCACGCCGGGCAGGGCAGAAAATTCATGAACGACCGAACGTCCTCCCGGGCGGTATTGGATTCATTTTCCATATAGCGGCGCCGGAGCTTGGGAATGATGCCTTCAAAAGTTCTTTGATAGGTAAAGCGCCGGCCGCCCCTTTCAAAATAAAAGGTGATTTTCTCCTCACCCGATCCATACAGCAGCACATTTTTGAACGACGACGGAAGATCTTTGTAGGGCGTATAGAGATCAACCTGGTAATGCCGGCACAGGGCGTCCAGAAATTCCGTGAACTGGACACTGTGGCGATGGGCCCAGGGGGCGACGGCCCCTTCCCGCAGCGACAGTTCAGGGTTGGGTACGATCCGCTCCGGATCGAAGGCGGGCCGGGTGCCCAGCCCGCCGCACCGAGGACAGGCGCCGTGGGGCGAGTTGAAAGAAAAGCTTCCCGGCGTCAATTCCGGATAGGCGACGTCACAATGCACACAGACGGGCTTTTCGGTGAAATAGATGGGGTTGTTCTCACCGACGACATCGACCACGGCCCGCCCCCCGGACAATCCGGCGGCCAGTTCGAGGGAATCCGCCAGTCGGTTTCGGATCTTCGGCTTGACCACCAGGCGGTCGACCACGACCTCCAGCGTGCGGAACTCACCGACCGCCTGCTTTGGGATTTTTTCGATTTCGATGATGTCGCCGTTCAAACGAACCCGCGCAAAACCTTCCTTGCGCAGGCGGCGCAGGGTTTTGGCGGGCGGGGATGTCTGCTCGAAACGGATCGGCGCCAGGATGTAGATGCGGGTGCCCGGCGCCAGGCCGAGGGTCTGATCCAGAATCTGATCGATTGTTTGGGCGGTGATGGGGCGCCCGCACTGGTGGCAGTGGGGTGTGCCCACCCTGGCAAACAGCAGCCGCAGGTAGTCGTAAATTTCGGTGACGGTTCCCACCGTAGAGCGGGGGTTGTGGCTGCCGGATTGCTGTTCGATGGCGATCGACGGCGAAAGTCCCTCGATCAGATCGACATCCGGCTTTTCCAGCCTTTCCAGAAACTGACGGGCATAGGTCGACAGCGATTCCACATACCGCCGCTGGCCTTCGGCGTAAAGGGTGTCAAACGCCAGCGACGATTTGCCCGAACCGGACAGTCCTGTAATGACGATCAGTGCATCCTTGGGCAGCACCAGATTGATGTTTTTCAGGTTGTGCTGCCGCGCGCCCTGAATGATAATGCGTTTGGCTTCCATGGTGCCATGGCTTTATGGCAGGAAAACAAATTATTTTCAAACAAATTTCCCGGCGTCGATCGCCCCTGAACATTTGCCAGTCTTTTGTTACGGTTAGGTTAGCACGGTTCCAGCCCGTGGTATTTCCGCCTTCAAAAAAAACGATATTGAAAGATATTGAAAGAAAATCGACGAAAAATAAAGAAAACCAAATTGTTGACAAATTGTTGATAACTAGCGATCTCTTTAAAATACTTATGGATTAATTCGGTGAAAAAGGCTTGCAGCAAAGGGGTGTTATACTCCTTATTTATTTTTTTCTATATATTTCAATTGGTTTATCGGGATATTTTCCGGTTTTGGCCTGGGCGCAAAAACCCGGATTTATCCGGTTTGACAGAGAGCCGTGGATTGATTAGAAAGCCTTCCAACGATCGCATTGTGTTGAATCCGTCGACAATTCTCAAAAATCATTTGTTTTTCTTGTTATACCCCTGAACAATACTCACTGAACTACTGTTGCGTTTGAAAGAGACCGGTTGCTGATGGAAGCGATATGGGAACAGGTAAAAGTTGTGGTCCGGCAAAACATGCCAGCCCACAGCTATCGCATGTGGATCGAACCGGTTCAATGTCAGCGCAATGCCGAAGACGGCATCACGCTGCTGTGTCCCAATCAATTCTACAAAAAACGCATCCTGGACCATTACATGGACGCACTCGCCGCGGCGCTCGAATCAACGGCGGGACGGCCGTTGAAACTGCGTCTGGCGGTTGCGGACCGGCCGCAGCGCATCGCACCGGTCGACTGCGCCCCGCAGCAGCTGCCGCTGCCCGATATCCACCAGGCCTCGTACACCGGCCGAATTCTGCGCCGTAATTTTACCTTCGACCAGTTCGTGGTGAGCGACAACAACGGTTTTGCCTACTCCGCCGCCCTTGCCCTGGCATCCACGCGCAGGACGCAGCAGAACGCCCTGTTTCTACTGTCCAATACCGGCAACGGCAAGAGCCATCTCTCCCAGGCCATCGGGCACCACATCCTGTCCGGCTGTCCCGGCGAGCGGGTCTACTATATCACGGCGGAAGATTTCGCCAACGAAATGATCGCCGCCTTCCAGAACAACACGATTACCGCTTTCAAGGAAAAATATCGCAACAACTGCGATGTGCTGTTAATTGAAGACGTCCACTATCTCAGCGGCAAGGACCGGACGCAGGTGGAGCTGGCACTGACCCTCGACGCCTTGTATGAAGCGGACAAAAAGATCATTTTTTCGAGCTGCTACCTTCCCGGCGACATCCCGAAGCTGCATGAAAAACTCCAATCCCGACTGGCCTGCGGCATCATTTCCACCATTGATCCGCCGAATTTTCAAACCCGTGTCAAAATTCTCAAAAAGAAGGCCGGGTCCAACGGCTACCACATGCCCGAGGAGGTGTTTCAGTATCTGGCGGGTGAATTGTCGGAAAATGTACGCCAGCTGGAAAGCGGCCTCATCGGGGTCGCCGCCAAGTCAGCCCTGCTGGGGAGCGAAATCAACCTCGATCTGGCGGAGAGCGTGGTCAAGAATTTTGTCAGCCGCCGCAAACGCATCACCATCGACGCCATAAAAAAAGTGATCTGCAAGTACTACAACGTGACCCACAAGGAACTGGTCTCGCGCTCCCGCAAACAGCGCATCGTCCGCCCCAGGCAGGTCGCCATTTATCTGGCCCGCAAGTACACGGATCAGCCGCTGCAGGCCATCGGCAAAAATTTCAACCGCTACCATGCCACGGCCCTGCACGCCATCAATGTCGTGGAAAAAGGCATAAAAAACGACATGCCCCTCCAGAAGCATGTCGAATTTATTTCCCGTAAACTGGAAAACGGTGATTACTGAATCGTGATATGCGGGCTGTTTGAAGCGACGAGGTCTTCAATCACTTCTACGCGGGTGTTCTGATTGTACGCGATGGCGCAGCGCAGACTCAAGGCGCAGAATCGGGTGCAGAGCTCATCGTCTGCATCGAACTCACCAATACAGCCCAGCTGATCGTCCAGCTTCGGCTGTTTTTCACCTTTTTTCTTCATTCTACACCTACTTTCCTATGGTTTTCCCGGCAGCCGCTTAAGGGACAGCAGCCCCAGCATCTCCTGGTGGATGCCGCCGTTGGTCGCCAGGATTTCTTTTTTATCGATTTCATAGGGCGCGTTGCAAAAATCGGTCACAACAGCACCCGCCTCGGCGGCGATCAGGGCCCCGGCCGCGGTATCCCACGGGTGCAGATGCTGCTCCCAGAATCCGTCGAAGCGGCCGCAGGCCAGATAGCACAGGTCCAGCGCCGCAGAGCCGAGCCGACGGATGCCTCTGGCGCGGCGCAGACAGTTCAAAAAGCGGTTGGCGATGGGATCGAACCGCTGGCGCAGATTGTATGGAAAACCGGTGGCCAGCAGACTCTCTTCCACCTGCCGGCTGTCGGACACCCGAATGGACACTCCGTTGAGCGCGGCACCCTTTTCCTTGACAGCGCTGAAGAGTTCTCCGGCCATGGGATTTAGAACAACCCCCACAACCACCCGACCCTTGCGGGCAAAGGCAATGGACACCGAAAAAACGCCCAGCCCGTGGGCGAAATTGGTGGTGCCGTCCAGTGGATCGACAATCCATTGGCAGTCGTCGTCGCCGGCGGTGCACCCGCTTTCTTCGGCCAGCAGGGCGTGCGCAGGGTACTGTTCCCGAATCACCCCGAAAATGGCCTTTTCCGAGGCCACATCCGCCTCGGTGACCAGGTCGACGGCGCCTTTTTTGCGAACGCCGTTCAGCCGGCCGAAATGCGTTTTCGCCGCCCCGGCGCCGCTGTAGGCGGCCTTTACCGCCACGTTTTTGATGTGATCAAGGTCCAAAATTTTCATACCCTATGGTTGGCGGCGCTGCATGATACAGCGCCTTGTCTTGAATCGCCCGCATGAGACGGTAAAGGGAATGCATGGAAATTAATCATTTTCTAATCTGAAACCATAAAGATGATAACGCATTTGCATCCTGATAGGTTTATGAACAACATGTCCACACGCTGTCCGGGCCGTTGTTGTCAGCAGTTCGGACAGCGTGCGGACATTCCTATACAGACATCGGGCGAGCTCTGTCAACCGCTATGTGCGCCGACCTTTTTTTCCATCTGCCGAATCAACGGCATGAGGGATGCGTTTTCCCTGGCACAGACGGCCACCCCCTGGTAACGGTCCTCCAGATCGCGGACACGCGCCGGATCGACGCGGTCTTTTTTGTTCAGCACCCGGATCAACGGCAGCATCGACAGCCCGAGTTCCTCCAGCAGTGCCTCAACCGACTGAATTTGCGCCGGGTGCCGCGGATTACTGATGTCGATAACATGCAGCAGCAGATCGGCGCTGTCAAGCTCTTCCAGGGTCGCCCTGAAAGCCACCCGCAGATCCTCCGGCAGATTCTTGATGAATCCGACGGTGTCGGTGATGATGACTTCCGTGTCGCGGGGAAATTTCAGCCGCCGGCTGGTGGGATCGAGGGTGGAAAAAAGCCGCCTCTCGGCCAGCACATCGCTGCGGGTCAGCGTGTTCAACAACGTCGACTTACCGGCGTTGGTGTAGCCGATAATGGAAATCACCGGCAGGGCCTTGCGGGAGCGCAGTCCTTTCTGCTGCTGCCGCTGGCGCCGGACCGCCTCCAGCGAGCGCTCCAGTTTCAAGATGCGCGCCCGCACCCGGCGGCGGTTGATTTCCAGTTTGGTTTCACCCGGACCGCGGCCGCCGATGCCGCCGGTCAGTCTTGACATGGCCGTGTTTTTGGTGATCAGACGCGGGAGCAGGTATTTCAACTGGGCCAGTTCAACCTGGAGCTTGCCTTCGGCGCTGCGGGCGCGTTGCGCGAATATGTCCAGAATGAGCTGGGTGCGGTCGATGACCTTCAAGGCGATGCGGTCGGTCAGGTTCCGGATCTGGGAGGGGTTCAGCTCCTGGTTGAAGATGAGCAGCGTCGCCCCTTTCTGCAGGGCCAGCATGGCCATTTCGTTTAACTTGCCGGATCCCACAAGCGTCCGACTGTCAATTTGGGGCCGCTGCTGGATGACGGTTTCCACAATTTCAATACCGGAGGAAGCCACCAGCTCCAAAAGTTCGGCCATGGCATCGGCCGCGGCCTTCCTGGAATCGGTGGTGACGCTGATCAACAGCGCCCTTTCGGTTGACGAGCCTGCTTCACGGGCACCGGTCAGGTGGCGCAGTTCGGCTTCCAGCGACTGAATGAGTTCGTCACACTGGATGTCCGTGCGGTTCGGCGGCAGAGGCTCGTGAAGGCGGTAGCCGCGTCCCTCCGGCGCGCCGGGAAGCACATGGGCCATGAAGACCTGCTGCGGCAGCCCCTGCGGGTCCACGGTAACAGCGGCCATCAGGTCCAGGCGCAGCAGCGCCAGGTCTGTGAGGTCTTCCCGGGTCAGGGCTTCGGCGTTCAGATGGGTGTGAACACATTTGAGTCCGTTGAGCCGATCCGGTGCGGAGCGGTATTCGCGCATTTCCGGAATGACGATGCGCTGATAGTCGCCCACGATAACAAAGGCCACCTTGCCCTTGCGGTTGAACAGGAGGGCAATCTGTCGGTTGACCTCCCGGGAAAGCCGGCTGAGGTCGCGTCCCAGCTCGGGTGTAATAATGCAGGCAGGGGGTGTTCGGCGCCGATAAAGGTTTTCTATCCTGCGAAGCTGGCCGCTTTTGAGGCCTTTGACATGGCCGAAAACTTTTTTCATTTAGGCGCTGTTGTCGTAGCTGGCCGGTGCCAGATTTTCAAAGCGCGTGTAGGCTGATAAAAAGGTCAGTTTAATCTCGCCGGTGGGCCCGTTGCGCTGTTTCTTGAGCAGAATTTCAGCAATACCCTTGTTGGGGTTGTTTTCGTCCCGATTGTAGACTTCATCCCGGTAGATAAATGCCACCACGTCGGCGTCCTGTTCCAGGGCCCCCGATTCCCTCAAATCGCTCAGCTGCGGCCGGCGGTCGTGCCGCTCTTCGAGTTTGCGGTTGAGCTGGGAAAGGGCCAGAACAGGCAGGTTGAGCTCTTTGGCCAGCGCTTTCAGGCTGCGTGAAATTTCGGATATTTCCAGGTCTCTGCGTTCGGCCGAAGCCGTCACCTTCATCAGCTGCAGGTAGTCGATGATAATCAGGCCGATGTCTTTGTCCATTTTCAGCCGACGGGCCTTGGCGCGAATGGACATGGCGGAAATGTCCGGGGAATCGTCGATGTATATAGGGGATTCGGACAGGGTCGTGGCGGCGTTGGTGAGATTCATCCAGTCATCACGGGTGAAAAAACCGCCCCTGATCCGCGAAGAATCCAGCCGGGCTTCTGCACACAGCAGCCGCATGGAAAGCTGCTCCTTGGACATTTCAATGGAAAAAACGGCCACCGGCATACCGGCGTCCACGGCCACGTTTCTGGCGATATTGAGCGCCAGGGCGGTTTTTCCCATGCTGGGCCGCGCCGCCAGTATGATCAGGTCGGCATTCTGAAAGCCGGAGGTCAGCTGATCCAGGCGGGAAAAGCCCGTGGGCACGCCGGTGACCAGGGCTTTGCTGCCCTGGCGCTCCTCGAGTGCATCGATGTTGGCGTCGATGATGTCGGCGAGCGCATAAAACGACTGGGAGGCTCTTTTGCCCGCGATGTCGAATATGAGGCTTTCCGCAAAATCAATGGCGCCCTCCACATCGCCCTGATCTTGGAAGCAGCGGATGGCGATGTCGTTGGATGATTTGATCAGACGTCTGAGCAGGGCTTTTTTGTGAACGATCTCCGCATAGTGGCGGGCATTGACCGCCATGGGCGCCGTGTCCACCAGCCGGGTAAGGTAAACGGCGCCGCCGACAGCGTCCAGCCGACCGCTTTCCTTGAGATGGTTGGTCAGCGTGACCAGATCGACGGGCTCGTTTTTCGAAAACAGGCTGCGCATCGAACCAAAGATATGCTGATGCGCCGATCGGTAGAAATCCTCAGGCTGCAGGATTTCCAAAACATCGAGCAGCGTGCTGTTGTCGAACAGAATGGCGCTGATCAGCGATTCCTCGGCCTCCAGATTGTGCGGCGGCACCCGCTGCAGCACCGCATCCTTGTCTATGGTTTGCTTTTTCTCAAGCATGGCCGGGTTCAATGGTTTTTCGGGTTTGTTGGGTTTGTTGGGTTCATTGGGTTTGTTGCGTTCATTGGGTTTGTTGCGTTCATTGGGTTCGATTTTACTACAGTTGCACTCCAATTTCCATGTTTACTCAACGTTCTTAACGATCCTAACGCTCTCAACGTTCTTAATGTTCGGTTAATGGGTTAATGCCTCGCTTCCTCAGCCGCAGGCGATACAATAAATTTTCATGCGCCCCCTTATAGAAGACAGCAAGGCATATCCCACCCGACAAATCCTTTCATGCCATGCTGTATCCGCCGGCGCATGAAAATTTATTCGGGGACCACTTCCACTGTAATTTCGGGTTCGACTTCTTTGTACACCCGGATGGGCACCTGAAAGGTCCCTAGATTTTTAATGGCTTCGGCCAGCAGCACCATCCGCTTTTCCACCTGGATGCCCTGATCCGCCAGCCCTTTGATGATATCCCGCACGGAAACGGATCCGTACAGCCGGTCCTCCTCGCTGACCTTGGCGGTGACGGTGCAGGTGATGCTTTTGAGCCGCTCCGCCAGCTCCTCCGCCAGCTTCTTTTCCTTGGCGATCTGCAGGTTGAATTTGGCCTTTTCCTGTGCCAGCCGCCGCCGGTTCTGGGGCGTGTCTTCGACGGCCTTCCCCTGTGGCAGCAGATAGTTGCGGGCGTATCCCTTGGCCACCTCGACCTCGGAGCCGATGATGCCCAGTGAGTTGATGGTTTCGGTTAGGATCACTTTCATTTATGCCTCCCGGATTCATATGGAAATAAAATATTTTATCATGTTGTACAGCGTGTCTGAACCATGTGCCGGGCATCCCGCTGCGGCGGCCCTGTTATTCCGCCGACGAACCGATCTTGCGAAAATTCAGCCACATGTCAAAAATGCCGAGCCCGATGACAAACAGAAGCAGGATCTGCTGAACGGCGATCAAGCTGTAGAGCAACAGGCGCAGCAGGCGCGGAAAGCGTTTTTTTTCAAAAAAATAGCTTACAATGGCGATTCCCTGAAAAAAGTACACCGTCAGCAGAATCAGCAGGCCGTTGAGCCCGAACAGTTTGAGAAAACGGCTCGGAAAAAGCAGCAGGACCCCGCACCCGATGAGGCCCCAGATCAGATAGTCGGGGGCCTTCCACAATTTAAGGGTGCCGAAAGCGGGATACGAGAGGCCGCTTTTTTTGAAAACCGGTCTGGCGATCAAAAGATTGGTCCAGGTGACGAACAGGGTGGATGCCACCACCATGGCTGGAACAATGCGCACCAGTACATACTGAATTTTATCCAGCGAGTTGGAAAACAGATGCAGGTTCTCTTCCGACATGCCCATGCCTTCATAGAGGGCCAGGGTCACCTCGAGGTTTTTGGCGATGTAGTCCGAAATCAGGCCGCTGACACCCCGGCCGCTGATGCTGCTGAAAAAAAGCAGTCCCAGAACGCCGGAAAGGATGACGCCGCCGCAGGCGAGCAGCACCGTTTTTTCGACGGACAGCTCCATTTCGAACAGCTCGCTCAACAGAAAACCCAGCAGCAGCAGTTCAAAGAAGAAAACGATGTCAATCGTCAGCCCGCCCAGGGCAATGACCATGATGACCAGGCCGCCCCCCGGCACGATGAGTCCGACCCTGCGCCCCAGCTTCGAGCGGTAGAACAGCACCGGCAGCGGCAGCAGCAGTGAGCAGAAAAACCCGATGATCGGCATGTAAACGGACAACGTGAATATCAGAAGCGTAATGGCAATACCGGTGATGATGTCCTTTGACGTGCCTTTTGTCTGCAATGGCTGCTCGCTGTTCATTTGCCTACCGCACAGGCACCCCTTCCGCCTTGACGATCCAACCTGTTTTCATCAAGATCGGCGGCGCGCCCGCCGTCGATGCCTGCACCCGTGCTTCAACCGTCCAGCGTTCCCACGTAGGGCAGCAGCGCGATGGCGCGGGCGCGTTTGATGGCCAGGGTCAGCGCACGCTGATGCTTGGCGCATGTACCGGATATTCTTCTGGGAATGATCTTGCCGCGCTCGGTGATGAAATACTTCAGCTGCTTGGGATTCTTGTATTCGATTTCAAGGGAGCTGTCAGCGCAGAACCGGCAGACTTTGCGGCGATGGTAAACTCTTCTTTTTTTCTTGAATTTTCCGCGCGGACGCGAATGAAAAGCCATTTGTTCTACTCCTTCTGCTGGGTGTCATCGGTTGAAGCGGCGGCGGCCTCCACCGTGTCGGCGGCGGGCGCTGCGGCTGCTTCCGCCGGGGTCTTTACGGCATCATCTCCGGCGGCGGCGACATCCGCACCGGCGGCGGCGACATCCGCACCGGCGGCGGCGACATCCGCACCGGCGGCGGTTT
>Ga0180430_10004417_pt1 | contig 11863 bp, 6 predicted proteins | sample SS_ome_9_FD_132999 | JGI IMG/M metagenome (GOLD analysis project Ga0180430, IMG submission 132999) | Hypersaline lake sediment archaeal communities from the Salton Sea, California, USA - SS_1_S_2 metaG | ecosystem: Environmental > Aquatic > Non-marine Saline and Alkaline > Hypersaline > Sediment... | reverse complement strand
CCAGTTGGCATCTTCCCCAAAGAGCGCGGTTTTGACCAGGGGCGAATTGGCAATCGTATCGGCGATGCGCCGGGCCGCCTCGTTGGACCCGGCCCCCTGCACCCGCACCTCCACCAGCTTGTTAGTCCCCTCCCCGTCCCGCACCAGCCATTTGGCCAGGTCGAGAAACATGGCATCCAGCAGGGCTTGAAAAACGGCTTGGGCGGCTGCATCGTTTACGACCGCGCCGCTCGATCCATTGGCCAGGAGGATGGCCGTGTCGTTGGTGCTGGTGTCCCCGTCGATGGTGATGCGGTTGAAGGACTGATCCACGGCCCGGCGCAGCATGGCATCCAAGCGGGCGGCATCGATGGCGGCATCGGTGGCGGCAAAACAGAGCATGGTGGCCATGTCGGGCCGGATCATCCCGGCGCCCTTGGCCACGGCCACGAGGTTGAAGGTCCGGTCACCGATGCGGCCCTGGCGGTGCAGGCATTTCGGTTCGGTGTCGGTGGTCATAATCGCCGCCGCCAGACGCGCGAAACCGTCGCCCGCCAGGTCGGCCACCAGGGCCGGCACCGCGCCGGTGACCCGCTCGACGGGCAAGGGTTGACCGATCACGCCGGTGGAGGCCACCAGCACCTCGTCTTCCGGAACGTTCAGGGCACGGGCGACCGCCGCACTCGTGGCGATCGCGTCCCGCATGCCGTTTTCCCCGTTGCAGCAGTTGGCGTTGCCGCTGTTGACCACAATCGCCCGACACCGGCCGGACGCGATGCGCTGCCGGTCGAGCATCACCGGAGCGGCCTGGACCACGTTGCGGGTAAACACGGCAGCGGCCGCAGCCGTGGTTTCGGAGTAGATCAGCCCTAAATCCGGCTGGCCGTTTTTCTTCAAACCGGCGGCAATCCCGGCCGCTTGCAGGCCGCTGCAGGTAGGTGCCGTCATCCACCTTATCCTTTCATGAAGGGTTGTTTCGAAATCCTATGGCACAGTCACTAAAAGACCGCACCGACAATCGCTCCATGCAGGAAACGGCCGCCTTTGTCAACGGTTGAGGATCGGTACGACGAGGGGTATTGTCTTGACAAGGCCCATCACGCGGCTTAAACCTTGCCGTCATAAAAGCCTCTTCTGGTTGACGCGTTTTTTTTGCACATGGACTGCGTTCAGAGACATGACGACGACGCTTGGAGAACCGCCGCAGGGTCATCCGGTGGTGAGCATTTCGAGGAAGAGGTATGGAGGTAGGGTCATCAGCAGGCCAATCATGCTGATGGTCAGCCCACAATGCCATCGCGCTAAGGTGGGTTTGGAGAGCACCGCTTTCATCACGCAGGTTTGCTATGACGACATCAAAAATGAGTTGCCGCCGGTGTGGGCGCACGCTTGCCATACGCCGCACCTGACGCCGCGTCACCCTTCACTGCCGGGTCTGCAGTGTGGATTATCCTATCGAAAGCATGTCCGCGGAAATGGACCAGGAGCTTGAAGAGGCCCTGGCCAATATCCCCTGCGACAGGATCTGATACCCTATCGGGTCTACGCTAATCCCGCCCTTTATCCGCCGGCCCGATAACCACCTTCTCATCCATTAATTTTCGGATTTCCGCTTCCCCCATGCCCAGTTCCTGGCTGAGAATCGTCTCGGCGTGTTCTCCCAGCAGCGGTGGCCGCAGTCTGGCCGTCGGCGTTGCACCTGAGAATTTATACGGAAACCCCAACTGGGGGATTCGGCTTTCAACGGGATGCGGCATGTCAAACAGCATGTCACGGGCCTTGATGTGCGGAGCGGCAAACACTTCCCCGATATCGAGAATCGGGCCGCAGGGAATGCCGGCCTCCTCGAACAGCTGCAGCCATTCCGAACTTGTTTTCTCCTTCATTTTCGCTTCCAACAGCGGCATGATTTCATCGCGATTCCGGACCCGGTCGTTGTTGGTGGCAAACCGCGGATCATCGATAAGCGTTTCAAGCCCCAGAAGGCGGCAAAACTTGGCATACATGGGATCACTGGTGGCGGCCACCTGGACCCAACGGTTGTCAGACGCCAGGAAGGCGCGCGCCGGCACACGGTGGATATGGTCCAGCCCCCAGCGCTGCGGTGCTTTGCCCGTCACGAAATAATCCATCGCCATAATCGTCAGCCAGCTGATGACACCGTCATACAACGACACATCGATGTACTGCCCTTGGCCGGTCTCCAACCTGGATATATAGGCCGCCAGGATCGCCGTCACCGCGTGCGAGGCAGCCGTCATATCCGTGGCGGGAATGCCGATTTTAACCGGCGGGCCATTCTGCTCGCCGGTGATGGACATCAAACCGGTCATGCCCTGGATGATGGGGTCATAGGCTTTTTTATCCCGATACGGCCCGTCCTGGCCAAAGCCGGAAATGGCGCAATAGATGATCTGGGGGTTTACCGCCTTTAGGCTTTCGTAATCGATCCCCAGTTTGGCGGCTACCCCCGGTGTAAAGTTCTCCACCACGACGTCCGACTGTGCCGCCAGTTTCAATATGATTTTTTTGGCGCCGTCTTCTTTGAGGTTCAGCACAAGGGAGCGTTTATTCCGGTTCAGGGCCAGGAAATAGGCACTGGTGCCGTTCTCCATGATGGGGGGCCAGAACCGGCTCTCATCCCCGTTGGGCGGCTCGATCTTGATGACCTCGGCGCCCAGGTCCCCCAGCATCATGGTCGCAAAAGGGCCGGATAGGACCCGGGTAAAATCGAGAATTCGCATGTTTTTAAGTAGCGGTTTGCTGTCCATTTTTTATGATCCTATCCAAAACGAATGATAAAACGGCAAGGCGCCCGCATCGAACCGACCGGCCGGCGTGCCGCGGTCGGGCGCCTCCCACCCTACTTGCGCAGACTGAACTTCTTGTTGAAGATCGACCGGGCAATCATGTTTTTCTGGGCCTGGGTGGTACCGCCACCGATCTGGAACATGCGCACATCCCGGAACATCCGCTCCAGCGGCAGGGATTGCGCATATCCGGCGGCCCCGAACATTTGGAGACTTTCGCTGACCACATGCAGCGCCGCGTGTCCGGTGTAGGCTTTTGCCATGGAGGCTTCATCCATAAACGGCAGCCGGACGTTGTTGGGCAGTTCTCTGGCATTGCAGGCCGCCCGGTAGATCAGCAGGCGGGCGGCATTGAGTTCCATTTCCGCGTCGGCCATCATCCATTGGAGGCCCTGGAATTCCGAAATCGGACGGCCAAAGGCATGCCGTTTCTTCATGTAGTCAATCGCCAGATCGTGGGCCCCCTGGGCGATCCCCAGGGCAACCGCGCTGGCCCCCACCCGCTGGCCATTGTAGCCATACATCAGTTTTTTGAAGCCTTCGTTGCCATCCCCCCGGACGACCACATTTTCAGCCGGCACGACACAGTCCTTGAAAATCAGTTCGGTCTCCGGGATTCCCCTGAGGCCCATGGCTTTTTCCACGGTGCCGAAGGTAAACCCCGGGGTCCCCTTGTCCACCAGTATGCCGCCGATGCCCAAATCCTGGCCGTCTTCGATAAACCGCGCAAAAATCAGGTTGGTGACCGAAATGCCGCCGCCGGTGATCCAGTGTTTAGTACCGTTGACGACGTAGCGGTCCCCTTTTTTCTCAGCGGTGGTGGCCAGATCGGTCAAGGCCGTGCCGGCTTCCGGTTCGGTCATGCCGATGGCCGGCTTGTCCCCGTCCTGTAAAATCCTGTCGGCCACGAGCTTGCGTTGCGCGTCGGTGCCATAGGCCATGACGCAACCCACCGCGCCAATATTGGTTTCGACGATGGCTCGCGCGGTGACGCCACAGTATTTGGCCGTGGTTTCGATGGCCAGAACCGCGTCGATCAGGGGGCTTTCCTGCCCGCCATAGGCTTTGGGGATCGTCATTCCCAAAACGCCCATTTCCCGCAGCTGGTGTATATTTTCCCATGGGTACTCGTGATTTTCATCCCAACGGGCGGCCTTTTTGGCGAACACGTTTTTCCCGATTTCGTCAAGGGAGGCGACAATCTGCTTTTGCTCTTTGGTCAGTTGGAAATCCATTGGGTAATCATTCTCCTCATCGAAGGGTTATCGAACCTGTTTGGCGCTGCTCCAATTTAGGTGGAGACAGGGTCTCGTGGCGTCAAGGGTTCTATCGTTTGTTTCCCCGAAATTATATCCGCGCCTTGCGTATCCTTTGTAGTTTGGTATGGCATTGAGATCCCAACAGTGTTTATACAATGTTTGGTATATTCGCAGCTCGCCCCAATTCCCAAGCCTTTAATGGACGAATCCTTGGACCCTTGCCCCCTTGAAACCTAAAGCCTTTGGCGGTGATCCATAGGGTATAGCGCCATCAATCAAGTATATCACAATGGCATAACGCCTCTGAAAAGCGCTTTTGCAAGCCATTCAAACAAATTTCATGCCATGACCTCCAAAACCGGACAAACGCCCGGTAAATCCGTTGAAGCGAGCGTTCTTGATAAATAGGGGTTTAAAAAACATGTCAATTATGGAATGACTATATGCCATATTTGAAATCATTGTCATTCTTGTAGCATTCCGTGGCCGACAGTTGAAGCCCCCTGATGCATGAATGGCAGCCACCCTTTACCCGCTATCGGCGTGAGGCCCCTGACAATGCCCAACCACCAAAAAAAATATCGGTTCGCCCTAGTCTCCCATTCTCTGGAAGTGGTCGACATTGTCAGAAGATACGCAAACCCGGAAACCGACAATCTGTTCACCACCATTGTGGGCCTGGATGATGCGGTCGACACGGCCAAAGCCCTCATTCAAGAAGGATATGAGGTGATCATAGGGCACGGCGGGACCGGCGGCTTGATCGCCAAAAGCATCGGCCAGCCGGTGGTCAACATCCCCACCAGCATGCTCGAAATCGTGACGGCCGTCCTGAAGGCCGACAACGCGGGCAACAAAATCGGGGTCACCAGTTTCGCAACCGAACGGGAAGGGTTCGACATCATCCGGAACGTCTTGAAAATGGATCTCCAACAGATCGTCTTCAACAGTCAGAAAGAGTTGGAGGAGGGCGTGGAAAACGCGATTGAGGGCGGGGTCACGATGATTGTGGGCGGCGGTGTAAGCCGCAAAATCGCCGCCCGGCATCAGGCCAAGGGCGTGATCATCGAGCCCGGCCGTCAGATCGTACAGGAGGCCCTAAGCCAGGCCCGGGCGCTGGCAGGCGCCCGGCGCCGGGAGATGGAATACCATGAACGCCTGCAAACCATCTTCAAAATTATGGACGACGGCATGATTTGTGTCGACGCGCTGGGCCGTCTGAATTTTTACAACCAGACCGCCGAATCCATGCTCGGAATGGACCTGGGGCCCTATCAAGGCCAGTCCGTATCCGCTTTAACCGATTCCCTGGGGCTGATCGACGTTCTTGCTTCCGGCGCGAAAAAAACCGATACCATCATCAAACTTCAGGATAACGAGCTGGTCGTCAACTGCCTTCCCATTCTTATCGACGGCAGGGTCAGCGGGGCTGTCAGTCTGCTGAGAGAAGGCCGCACCATTCAGGATATCGATCGCAAATTGCGTGAGCGCATATACCGCAAAGGCTTTATCGCCAGGCACACGATGGCGGATATCCATGCGGAAAGTCCCGGCATGCGCACCCTCATCGCCAAAGCGAAAAAGTTCGCCCAAACGGAAGCCGCCATTTTGATTTGCGGCGAAACCGGCACGGGCAAGGAATTTCTCTCCCACGCCCTGCATCATATCAGCCGGCGCAAAAAAGCGCCCTTCGTGGCGATCAATTGCGCCGCCCTTCCCGAAACCCTTTTGGAAAGCGAGCTCTTCGGTCATGAGGAAGGCGCTTTCACCGGTGCCAAAAAAGGCGGGAAAATCGGGTTGTTCGAGTTGGCCAACCATGGCACCATTTTTCTGGACGAAATCGGCGACATCTCCCCCCGCCTGCAAGTGCGGTTCCTGCGCGTTCTGGAAAACAAGGAAGTGATGCGGGTTGGGGGCGACAAGATTGTGCCGGTGGATGTGCGCGTCATCAGTTCCACCCACAAGGACCTGCGCCGGGAATTGCAGGCCGGGCGTTTCCGAAAAGATTTGTATTATCGGCTTGCGGTCCTGAGGCTCAATATCCCGCCCTTACGGCGACGCCTGCAGGACATTCCGGAGCTGTTGGCACCGCTTCTGAAACGGTATAAAAAACCATTGTCATGCATCACCCCGGCCATGTTCGAACGGATACGATCCTATCACTGGCCCGGCAACATCAGGGAATTAAACTCGGTCATGGAAAGCTACCTGATCCTTTTGGGCAGCCGCGGCAGCGACGAGCGCCTTTTTCTCGCGCTGTTCGAAGAGTATGGGGATCCCGAAGGCCCCTCTCCCCGGCAACCGGCCATGGCAAAAAACACCGCGCTTTTTCCCGATGAAGGTGAAAATGGTGGAGAAAACGGTTTCCGAACCCTGGCGGAACAGATGGAAGCCCATAAGCGCAACCTCATTCGCCAAACCCTTCACCGCTGCGGCAACAACAAAACCCTGGCCGCCAAAAAACTGGGCATCAGCACGAATACCCTGTGGCGGGCGCTAAAAAGAGGGTCGGGACTCTTTGCTTGACAAGACCCGGTGACCAGCATACTCCTTGCCGTCAATTACCGTACGATTCCTTTTCGGGAAATGGATCCTACATGGACATCGCCCCCATTTTTTCTCGTCACTTTAGCACTGCCCAAACGGCCGTGGGCATGGCTCTATCGATAGCATGGCCGGCGAAAGGGACCGGGAACAAGAAGATGCCATTGCCGTTATGCCCTTCAATCGGATCGGCAGCCCCATGGTAGTAAATAGTCTTTTCCCTGTTTTTGCCCTCATTGTCATGGGAATGGCCCTCAAGCACTGGCACCTGACCAGCACCGACTTCCTGAGAACCGCCGATCGCCTGGTCTATTTCATCTTTTTCCCGGCCCTTCTCTTTTGGAAAATCGGGGGAGCACCGCCGTCCCCGACGGCCAACGGGTTCTTCTACCTGGGGGTCGTCCTGGCCATTTTATGTATCTATTTGGGTTCGCTGGCCTATATAAAGTGGCGGGTGCCGGCGTTTCAGGCGGGCACCTTTTCCCAGAACTGTTACCGGATCAACACCTACGTCGGGATGGCGATCGTCATCAATGCCCTGGGGGGGGACGGCGCAAGATCGTTCGGGATTTTGGTAGGCTTCCTGATCCCCATGAACAATATTCTGGCCGTCGCGACCCTGACCTGGTTTGCGGAAGGACCTACCACCAGCGCCGGTCGTATCCGACAAGCGGCGCAAGCCATGATCTCAAACCCGTTAATCCTTGCCTGCCTGAGTGGCCTGATTTATTCCCGCACCGTCGGGGGCTTCCCGACATTCGTTCATAACAGCCTGGCATTGATGGCCGGCATAACCCTGCCAATGGCCCTTCTATCGGTCGGCGGCGCATTAAACCCGACCGGTATGCGCGAAAACTGGAAACTTTCTCTGGTAAGCACCGGCTTCAAGCTTATGGCGTTACCCCTAATTGGCTGGATGCTGCTGCGATGGATGAGTGTCGGTGGCCTCGACCTGCAGATCGCCATGATCTATTTTGCGTTACCCGTCTCGCCGGCCACCTATGTGCTGGCATCCCAGTTGAAAAGCGACACCAAACTCACATCGGCCACGATTGCCTTCTCGACCGCCCTCTCGGTGATTCCTCTGGCGATCGTTTTGACCGTCTTTGGATAACGCCATGATCGAGAACGCCACCGAAACCGGCCGGCGGCCGGAAAAAAATTTTAAGCTGATCATCGAATACGATGGCAGCGCGTACTGCGGATGGCAGCGCCAGCCTGACCAGCCCAGTATTCAGGGTGCACTGGAAGGCGCGCTGCAGCGGATGACCCGGGAAGCGGTCACCCTGCACGGCTCCGGCCGCACCGACGCCGGTGTCCATGCCTTGGGACAGACCGCCCATGTCAAATGCCGCACGCGCCTTTCGCCGGACGACTTACTGAAAGGCATGAACGGCCTGTTGCCCGGCGATATTGCGGTGCGATCCTGCCAGGGGGCCCCCCTTGATTTTCACGCCCGGTTCGACAGCCGCTGGAAGCTTTACCGTTACCGGATCTGCAACCGGCCGGTCAAACAAGCCGTCGGCCGCCAGTATGCCTGGCAGATTTTTCGCCCCCTCGATGTGGCCGCCATGGCACAGGGAACCCGCCACCTGGTGGGCCGGCACGACTTCAAATCCTTCGAAAGCAGCGGCAGCCCCCGCGACCAGACCGTCCGCGAGGTCATGGCGGCATCCTGGCAGCACAACGATGACCACCTGGAATTCGACATCCGCGCCAACGGTTTTCTGCGCTACATGGTTCGCAATATCGTGGGAACACTGGTGGCCGTCGGGATGGGCAAACTGGACGCGGACGCCATCCCGGCGCTTTTAAGGGCCGCCGACCGCCGTCTGGCGCCGGCTACGGCGCCACCGCACGGTCTCTTCCTTGTTCACGTTCACTATTAAAGGCGGTTTCATATGCGAAACCGCCTTTAATAGGATCAAAAGGGAGTCTGCGGAGCGTGCGACACAAGCCAACACCGTTCAGGCGTTGGCTTCCGAGGTCCGGCTTTTCATTTCCTGAATGCGCTCGTTGTAAAAAGAAATGACTTCACGCCGCGTCAGCATGCCGATCAAAATCCCATGATCGTCCGGCTCCACCACCGGCAGGCTGTCGATGTTCTTCGTCGTAAACTTCTGCAGCACGGTGTTCAGATCTTCTTCCGGGGTGGTCATGATGATATCGCTGGTGGCGATGTCTTTCATCACCACCAGGTTCTCGATCTCCGAAGAGAACAGAACCCCGCGGATATCCGTGCTCGAGAAAATACCGTTCAACCGCCCGTTTTGATCCATCACCGGGAAGTAATGCTGCTTGGTTTTGGCGAAATAGCGTTTGAACTCGACAAAGAGCATGTCCTGAGGGATCAGGTTGACCTTCCGGACACGGGGCAGCAGATCTTTGACCTTGATGGTCTGCAGGATGTCCACAAAGAATTCTCCGGCGTGGGCCGGCGAGTCGATGCGGTTCTGGGGCTGCTTTTCGTAGATGGTCCATTTTTTGGAGGCAAGATAAGCCACGGAGCAGACCAGCAGGCTGGGCAGAAGCAGCTGGTAGGAGTCCGTCATTTCACTGACGAAGATAATCGTCGAAATGGGGGTGTTGGAGACCGCCGTAAAAAACCCGGCCATACCCACCACCACGAAAGCTCCGGGTTCGGCCACGATGCCCGGCATGATGGCGTGGAACACCCGCCCCACGGCCCCGCCCATAGCCCCACCGATCACCACCGAGGGACCGAAAACGCCACCGCTGCCGCCGGAACCGATGGAAAACGACGTCGTAAGGACTTTGCCGATGGCCAGGGCCAGCAGAAACGAGACGGTGAGTTCATTGTTCAGGGCCTGCTGGGCAAATCCGTATCCGAACGCCAGGCACTGGGGGAAGTAAAATCCGATCAGGCCCGTGCACAGCCCCCCGATGGCCGGTTTGATATGGTTCGGAATCTTGATGCCTTTGAAAAGTTTGGTGATACCGTAGAACGATTTGACATAAAAGATGCCGGTAGCCACCAACACCAGGGATAAAACCAGGTAGGGGCCCAGTTCCAGCGGGTTCTGAAATTGAAAGTCCGGCGTATCGAAAAGGGACCCCCAGCCGAATACCAGGCAGAAAAGGCAATACGCCACCACGGAAGAAATGCCGGCCGGGATGATGACTTCCGATTCAAATTCCGGATCGCGATACAAAACCTCGGCAGCGAAAAGCGCCCCGGCCAGGGGCGCGCGGAAAATGCTGCCGACACCGGCACTGATACCGGCCGCCATCATGATACGACGTTCCCGCTCGGAGAGCTTCAAGCGCGTGGCCAGAAAGGCCCCGAATCCGGCGCCGATCTGGGCGATGGGCCCCTCGCGGCCGCCGGACCCGCCGCTTGACAGCGTAATGGCGGAGGCGATGGTCTTCACGATCGGCACCCGCCCCCGCATGAAACCGCCCCGTCGGTGATAGGCGTCGATGGCGGCATCCGTTCCGTGCCCTTCGGCCTCCGGCGCAAAGGTATAGACGATCCAGCCGCTGATAATGCCGCCCAGGGCCGGCAGGAACAACAGCATGTAGCGGCTGAAGGGGCGCCCGGTGGGCGCCCACAGGTGGTGTTCCCCGGCCGGGGCCGGCGGAACGTAGCCCGCCATGAAGTCCATGAACCAATGGCTTCCCAACAGGCAAAGATAATGGAAGACAATCGACCCCAGCCCCGCGATAATACCAATGATGATGAAGTAAAAGGACCACTTCCCAGCCCGGCTGATGCGGGCGGAAATCGCATTGGCATCACGGGATTTGAATCGGTCGATCATCGATGAAAACATGCGCATGCGGTTGGGTCCAGGACCGACGGCGGCCGGCGGTTGATTTGATGCGTAACCATTCTGTCTAAACGCTCGCCAGCCGAAATGCAAGAAAAATTGAGGTTCGCTTCCGCAACCGCTCTTGATGCCGCGCAGAGGCGATGCTATAAGGCGGAAACATTCGCCATAACGCCATCGGGCGGACCATCATCGAGGAGGAAACCAGGCCATGACCGAGCTCAGCGCGTTAGTCCCGGAAAAGCTGCAGCAACTGCGAACCGATCTGATGCAACGTTATACAAAGATTTGCGATCGGAAACTGTCCTTGGACATCACCCGCGGGAAACCCTCCCCGGAGCAGCTCGATCTGTCGAATGGATTGCTGGAAATGGTTTCCAGCCATGATTTCCATTCCGCGGAGGGCGTCGATTGCCGCAACTACGGTGGCCTGGATGGATTGCCGGAAGCCCGCACGCTTTTCGCCGCCTACATGGATGTGGCGCCGGAAGAAATCATCATCGGCGGCAACAGCAGCCTGAACCTGATGTACGATACGTTTTTGCGCGCCATGCAGCATGGGGTGAGAGACGATGCCCCGCCCTGGAGCCGGCAGCCGGCCGTAAAATTCATCTGCCCCAGCCCGGGCTACGATCGCCATTTTGCCATCTGCGAGCAACTGGGCATCGAGATGCTGCCGGTGGCCATGACCGCCGACGGCCCCGACATGGACGCCGTGGAATCCCTGGCGGCCCAGGATGCGTCAATCAAGGGCATCTGGTGTGTGCCCCTTTACAGCAACCCCACCGGCGCGGTCTATTCGGACGACACAGTTGACCGCCTGGCGCGCATGACGACCCGGGCCGCGGACTTCCGCATCTTCTGGGACAACGCCTACGCCGTCCACTATTTTGGCGAACGACCGGCCCGCGTGCGCTCGATTTTGGATGCCTGCAAGGCCGCCGGCAATCCGGATCGCCCCTTGCTTTTCGGCTCCACCTCCAAAATCACCTTTCCCGGCGCCGGGCTGGCGATGATGGCCGGCAGCACCCGCAATATGGCATGGGTGCGGGACCACCTGTTTTTCCAGACCATCGGCCCGGACAAGCTCAATCAGCTCCGGCACGTCCGTTTCTTCAGCGACCTGGCCAGCATCCATGCCCATATGGAAAAGCACGCCGCCATCGTGCGGCCGCGCTTTAAGGCCGTGCAGGAAATCCTGACGCATGAACTGGCCGGCAAGGGGATTGCATCGTGGACCCGCCCCGAAGGAGGCTATTTCGTCAGCTTCGATGCACCGGAGGGATGCGCCCGGACCATCATCAAGATGGCGGCCGAGGCGGGGGTCAAGCTGACCCCGGCGGGCGCCACCTATCCGCTCCGAAAGGACCCCCGCGACACCAACATCCGCATCGCGCCAACCTTCGCCTCGGTCGAGGACGTGCGAACAGCGGTCGCGGCCCTGGCGATCTGCACCCAGATTGTGGCCATCGATCACCTT
>Ga0180430_10004413_pt1 | contig 11869 bp, 10 predicted proteins | sample SS_ome_9_FD_132999 | JGI IMG/M metagenome (GOLD analysis project Ga0180430, IMG submission 132999) | Hypersaline lake sediment archaeal communities from the Salton Sea, California, USA - SS_1_S_2 metaG | ecosystem: Environmental > Aquatic > Non-marine Saline and Alkaline > Hypersaline >... | reverse complement strand
TTTCTTGGAAGCAATAACGAAAAAAGCCCACACGAGGTGGGCTTGATTCGTTATATGGCGCGCCTGAAGAGATTCGAACTCCTGACCGCTCGGTTCGTAGTCAGAATTTGATTTTTTTCTTATTTTATAATTCTTTTATTTTCAATATCTTACGGTACCTGCAATTTATTTTTTGCTACCAAAACCAGTCTCAATCAGTCTATTCCAGCCATAAACTGGTGCAAATTTGGTAGCAAGAAAAAACCACCGATTTTTTTCCAACCCTCTGCACTTATAGAAGTATATGCTAACAACTTTCTTAAGGTTAATTTTTATGCGCGATTCAGTTAAAGACAAGCGGGAGTGGTATGACAAATTACCCAAAAAAGGATGGAATTACGTATCCAGCTATAAATACCCGAACATAAACAGTGCATGTGATCTGTGTAATACGTGGATGAAAAAAGAAGTATACCTATCTCATCCACAAATTAAAGAACACATAAGAGTTGGATCAGATTGTTTTGAAACACTTACCAGCATCAGCATTACTTCTTTAGAAAGTTTTATTAATCACCCCAAATGGAAACGCCACTCGGAAAAGTATTTTCTTCATTACAAAAAAAAATATTTTATTCATATTTATATTTTGGGCGATCAGTTTTCCCTAACAATCGATGACGTAATTGGTACAAAACCATATAAGACCTTAAATGAAGCAAAGTTCACCGCTTTTAAATACATAATGCATAAACTCGAATGCAAAAGATAACATTGCTAAAAGTGTACTTTTATATCGTCTCAAGGGTCCACATCTTGAGAAGATTGTTGCCACTCACTAGCTACCTGACCCCAATCTATTGAGCGATCCTCAGTTCGAGACCAAACATCCCAAAAATCAGGATCATCAGATTGCGGTCGCTCATGATCAAGCAGATCATTCATTTTTACCATAATCGGTAGTTCCGATGCCCAGCCAAGCAAGATTGCCTGTTGAGAAGGCAAAGAAGGCAGTTCACGCAATAGTCCCCGAAGATTATCAGGTACAAGCCGATGTATTAGCTCTTGGTCACGATCGTTACTGACGCGGTGTAAAAGAAAACTGTTACATTGAGACAGTACAGTTGGAGAGAGCTCAGATGGGCGTTGCGACGATAACACCAGCCCAAGCCCAAATTTCCGGCCTTCTCTCGATATTTTTTCGAACATCTGACAACATACTGCTGCTGCACTCTGGCTTTCTGCATCTTCCTTATAGCGCTTTACGAAAGTGTGAGCTTCTTCCATAACCATAACAGTAGGCAATGACTTGCCATTTAACTTGCGATAACGTTGTAGTGCCTCAAAAACAAGGCGTGAAATGACAGCCGTAACAATATGAACGATATCAGCGGGCACTAGTGACAAATCAATTACCGTAACACAGCCATTTTCTGACTCATTAATACCTATGTAATCCTTAAGCCAACCATCGAGTGTGATATCAACATCATCGCCGATAATATCTTTCATTCTTGTATCAGCAAGCATGGTACGAATACGCGCCAGTAAAAATTCGACATATTGCTCATTACCGGTTTCTTGAGCCAAAGCCTCTAGATAATTAACAAATGCCTCACCCGAAAACCTCGTTGGTATATCTTCGTTTTTTGGAAGCAAGTCTTGATCGGTTCCACCAAAACTCATAAAGACAGATGATATTTCGTCAATGATTGCGGTAATTTCATTTATATTTGATTCATAAGTAGGATATTGGCCAGAACGGTCATTTTTATAACTAGTGAGACACTCTATAAGACTGTCTAGACGAGCATCATCAGCTTCAAGCTGCGATTTCAGATCCTCAACACTCTCAAGCCACTTACAGATTTTCTCAAAGAAATTTTTCGGCCTTGGAAAAGAACCCCAAGGCGACCCAAGACTTCTTTCATGTTTCGCACTAATAAGAATTGTTCCTAGAAATCTTTTAGTTCTTATAGTAACTTCTTCTACAAGTTCAAACTCTTCATTGCGCATCGCTCGTAGTGCGCGCTTCATAAGCGGAACCTGGGCTCGGGAACTCGCCTGTGTGAAAGAATTCCATTCTGCACTATTCCATAACCAGATAGGTACCTGTAAAGGGTTGGTTTCATCACCCACCTTGAAAACACGCCCTTCATTTTGAAATACCTTAGCGTATTCACCATTCGGATCAAGGACTATGAATCTAGCGTTAGGCGATATGCCAGCATCATCAGAAGCATCTCTAGCAGCAGATATCGACCATTGAACAAGTCCGGCAACAGAACATGACTTACCACTTCCAGTGTTTCCAAGGACTGCAAGATGGCGCCCAAACAGCCTATCTGGATCAATACACACATCAGCATTTGCAGCCATTGGACTGGTGCCAATCTTTATTCGTCTATTTTGACCTGACTCAACAATGGCTCTGAGCTGTTCATCTGTAGGAATTAATACCGGCTCTCCGACACTCGGAAATCCGTGCACTCCACGTTTAAAAACAAACTCAGAACCATTTTTATTCAATAACCCTAAAGGGTTCACGCGCATCTTACGAAGAGGGAAAGGTAAGTCTACTAGCCCGAAATCCTGGAAACCTTTTCTTTTGGGAAAGGGTGATCTTTCAACTGCAATCCACTCTACCTGTGCAACAATATGGCCTGCTTCGGTAGCTACAAGCACATAACTGTTTATGCGTGGAAACGCTCTAGGCAGCCCTGCATTTGCGGCAATACCATCTGGCGCCTCAAGATCGAGAGAAACCTTAATTTCATCTGGCGAAACAAATTCTACTGCCCCGATACGTAAAGATGCCGAATGCTCTACAGGAGAGATGCTCATGTCTCATCCCCACCCTGTTCAGCCTGAGGAGTTGTTATACCACGCGCTTTTAAAAGGTCAGCCATTTTAATCGTAGTGCGATCAATAGCGGGCTTGGGAAGGTAATTGTCCACAAGCGTTTTCAAATCGCCAAAGTGCTTTCCAATCAAAAGAGAAATTTGTGCAGGTCTTTTAACTTTTTCGTAGAAGTGTTTTATCCTGTCACCCTGATCATCAAAACTAATAATCACCAGATGGGTTGAAGGAATTGTCAACATATCAGCAATTACCCTGTTGATATGGTCATCTCCAAAACTATAACCATAAACAACTATTGTCGAATTGGCCCGACAGACTGATGCTGCAAAATCCCGAAACAACTCCACATAAGGATATTCCGAAGTCTCCTTGTCTTTTGCTGCATTGGGATAGACAAGCAAGTTTTCACTTCCTTCTGTTAGAAAGGTATTAATATCTCTTGCTCCATAAGGTAGAGCGAATCGCCGAACCACATCATCTTGCATATTCCAGTCCAGAGAACCATGAAGCTTCACAAAATGAACAACTCCTTCCAGATAGCGCGGTTCGCCACGTATGCCAGGAGGATTATAGTGCATGTCTACTTCGACACGTGAAGAACGGAACACCGGATTGACTGAACCTACAAATCTGTCAATCAAACGAATTCCTGCGAGTTCCGATCCATATTCAACGACACGGTCATAGTTCGTTGTAAAAATATTCAGCCTTTCTCGCGTGGCCGACCTGCTGGCAAAGCTTATTAGAAAGTTCATCAGATATTCAGCGGCCTGTTCAGAACCGGCTGATTGAATTATATTCCTCTCTGATTCAAGGATATGATTGGCAAAGTCTGTTAAACCAGCATTCAGCTCCTGTTCAAATTTTTCGAGTTCTTCCTTGATTGTCTCTGCCCCAACCACATCATCAGAAAGATAAATATTCAGCCCTCGAATCAACTCATTACAAACTCTAATTTGGTCTTCAATATTCGGTTCGCCACGACCTGCCCTTTTAGCAGTTTCACCAGCAACCCGATCAATTTGATTCTTGAACGCTGTAAAAGGAATCTGTGCCATTCCTGCACCAGGAGCATTCGCTGATATCCAGTGAACAGCAGCTGAAAGACCGCCGCCAAGTAATAGTGATAAATGTTCGCTTTGAAATAATGCAGTGAGCCATGGTTCTATTTCAGAACGCAATTTCTCAGAATCCGCATCATCAACTAAGAAAGGAATACGCTGATCACGTATCTTATAAAGGTCCCTATTATTCCAGGATGCATTAACTTCATCTTCACTCATCGTCAATTCCATGATGTTGTATTTGTTAAAGTCATATATAAATGGACAAATGTTTTATAATTAATCGGATAATAAATTAAACACCACCATATTCTTGTATAACCGATTCAAATTGCCCGTCTTGATCCTGAACTGACTCCGCCTTTTTATTTTAGGACTAAGATTCGAGGCATTTTCCATTTTTATACCAGGATCATAATATATAGTTTTATCGGACAAAGCTGACAACAAATAGGTTACATCTGTACCTTCCCCGAGCTTGATCATATTGCCATAGCTATATTGCCTAGGTTCTTTTGTATTGAGAGATGGAATATAAGCCGCTAGGTTGTGTTTTCTTTTCCAATGTTCCAGTATCCCTGAAAAATGCCATTTTGCAGCAATAGTGTCATTATCAGACTTAAGAATAATACCCCCATCCGCATCCGTTATTTTTTTCTTGACCGGATCAAATCCATCTAGAAGCAATGTCAGGTTTGTTCGTTCGTGCCTGACACCTGCTTTATGTATTCCGCCAAAATTTATGCGATCAGCCCTTCCCTTAAGGTCCTGGTAACCGAATTGCCTCAAAAATGTTTCAACACCACTTTCCTGATAAACACCACCAGTAGGTTCAGGTGTCATCAATGTAACAACCTTGCTGTCAATTTTTGAAAAGTCTGTAACACCATATTGTTTGATTTCCCAGCCTAGGTAATCTGGTTCAGAATAACCATTCGGCGTTACACCAAGTTCCGCCTCCAACGTATAACCACCACAGTTCGGTGCATTACAATCAAGCTCATTACCATCTTTATCGAGTCGCTTACTGTTGATCCAGCCTTTATTATGAATTTCACGTAATTTCGTAATTAACTGCTCACGCGTATCCAGTGACTCTATTGGTGAAGAATCGTAGAAACAGGCGGCATCTGCAACAGACCTGAAAAGGTCACCTGTTTCATGGAGCTGTAACCGAGGCGGCATATTTAGTTCAAAAAAAACACCGTGTGCATTTTCTGATTTCTGTAATGATAATTCCTTAGATAACCCTGTATTTGGAATTGCCAGATAGGAAAATATTCTTCCTGAATTAGTAACTCCCAGTACAAGAAAGCGTCCTTCGGACCTTCCTTGTTTCTCAGGCAGCATCCATTCACTCATATTTATGGATGATCCCTGTAAATATCCTGAAAACCGAACTTCGGGATACTGTGGATAGAGTATCAGCTTGGCATTTTTAGCCGGGTGAAATTGCCCTTTGGGGTCGACCCATGTTAGATCCAGTGGTGCTCTGAAAATCGTTTTTTTTGGCCCACCGGTCTTTTTTCTGGATTTTGATTCGTGAGCTGTGATTTGACCAGTTGGAATAATGTTAAGAACGGAGTAGTCAGATCCAAAATAAGGCTGATTTTTGCTGTTATCGTTTGGTGAAAGCGGCTTTACAAAGACTTTTCTTACATCGAGATACGATAACATAGTCATTAACTTTGCCAGCGTCATTTGTCTGGCAGAGTAAGTACTGTAATGGTCTATTGACTTGTTCGTCACAAATCACATCCTTATGCCTTGGTAGGACTTCCTCTAATCTCGGACTCTTCGTTATCCGACCTGAGCCATCTAACGGCTCTTAAAATAATATCGTCCAAAGGAACTTTTTCTTTACCTTTTGTGGCACATTCCCAGATCGTTAATACTCGCCACCCTTGTTCCCTTAAATCTTGCCTGACTTGAAGATCTCTTTTTCTATTTCCCTGAATTTTGTCTCTCCAAAATTCTTTACGAGTTTGTGGCCACTTGAACAACCTGCAATCGTGTCCATGCCAAAAACAGCCATTAATAAAAATTACTGCCTTATATTTTTTCAGCGCAAGGTCTGGTTTACCCGGTAACGATTTGTTGTGTAACGTATATCTGAACCCCTGTCGAAACAAAGCTTTTCTGATAATCAGTTCGGGCTTTGTATCCTTGCCCTTTATACCGGACATCATCCGGCTTCGGGTTTCCTGGTCGACTACATCAACCATTTAAACTGCTAGTCTTAACTGTTCCTCTGAATCTGCTTCTATTTCCATATTCGCAAGTATGTGTGGTTTCATGATTCTGGCCACTTCTTCAATAACAGGAACCACAACAGAATTTCCAAACTGTTTATAAGCTTGTGTATCAGAAACAGGTATTTTGAATTCACTTCCATCTGGCAGATCAAAGCCCATAAGGCGTGAACATTCCCTTGGAGTTAACCGTCGAGGGTTTTTTCTGCCGCGAGACACCAGGATTTCTGACCCGTCCTTGTAATAACGGGCAGATAACGTTCTGGCTACACTATCCGGCTTGACGAGCCCATAACCGAATCCGTTACCTTTGGCTTCGTGTTTTGCCTTGTAGTCTTTCAAATATTTCCAGAGCTTCTGGGAAAGGACATATTTGTCAGACACTGATTCCGTATCTTCCAGAATGGAACCTACCGTTGGACCTTGTTCAGGTAAATCAAGGTCAGACCACCTGAAACCGGTATCATGACGGAAACCAACAATAATAATTCTTTCACGGTGCTGAGGGACAAAGTGCTGGCCATCAATAATTCTTGACTCAACTAATGTATAACCAAGTTCCCTAAGCGTTTCCATGATGATCTTGTAGGTACGACCTTTATCATGACCTTTAAGATTCTTCACATTCTCCAGCATAAATGCTGAAGGACATTTTGTTTCAAGAATCTTTGCAACATTGAAAAACAGGGTTCCCTGAGTTTTACACTCAAAGCCATGTGCCTGTCCCAGAGAATTCTTCTTTGAAACTCCTGCTATGGAAAATGGCTGACAAGGAAACCCAGCAAGCAACACATCATGATCGAGAATATCAAATGGATCAATCTGAGTAATATCGCCGTTTATTTCGTGTTCAGAATAAAAATTCGCTGAATAGGTTTTCTGGGAATATTCATTCCATTCACTGGTGAAAACACACTCACCACCATGTTTTTCAAATCCCTTACGAATTCCACCAATTCCGGCAAATAAATCAATGAACCTGAATTCCGCCTCTTCATTTTGGGGCTTCTGGGGAAGCATCTCTTCCAGCAAATAACGGTACGACTGCGGAATTTCCGGCTTTCTTTTCAACCAGCGATTTACTTCTTCTCTGGTGACCCCCAGATGACTGGCCACTTCTCTTTGACTGAATATCCAGGTCGTTTTTTCTAATAGTTCGTATATTGACAGATTGCTCACCTGATACCTCCAAAAAAGGGAAATATTTGTGACAATATGTCACACATTATTCCCGCCGACAACAGCCATTTTACCTTTTTTAGGCAAAACATGATTTAGAAACAGAATAACTCCACTGGAAACTCATTACGTGAGCTTCGTTTTAATAACGGGAAATTAAAAAATAGATAACAGAACATAAATACTAATATATCGCCTGCATATTAAGTGTATTTCTTAAATACACTTTACATTTATTAATTATTTGATATATTGCTCTCTACATTTTCTATATATAGAACTAAACTATGGAAACAAACCGGGAAAAATTTGTACGTCTCGCTGAAAACAGGGTCAACAATGCCATAAAGACCCTGAGACTAATCGGTAATTTGTCGAACCAGAGTAACTACTCATACAAGCAGGAAGATGTTGACCTGATATTCAAGGCTCTGGAAGCAGAGTTGAAAAATGCGAAGTCCCGATTCACTTCCGGGAAGACAAAAGAAAATGATCTTTTTTCTCTGGACTAAGAACCTGTTTACAAGGAGGTAATAAATGAAATGGCATTTTTTTCCACATCCCCCTCGTTTCGTTGAAACTGGTGTAACTCAAAGAGACCAGTTCAGAAATGATGAAGTTGATTTATTTGAAACCATTGTCCGTGAATCTATCCAGAATTCACTCGATGCCACCATCAACGGTAACCAGACAAAAGTTACCTTTAAGTGGGTAAACAGTGGACATGGATTAGACAGTGGATATCTGAAAAACACATTTTCAGATCAACTTGAACATGCAAAATGTTCTGGACTGGACATTGATACAGTGGACTTTGATTCACCTACTGCTCTGGTCATAGAAGATTTTGGAACCAAGGGACTTACCGGTTCAACCATAGAAACGGACGATGATAATTTTTCGGATTTCTGGCGGCGTCATGGCAAATCCCATAAAACAGGGACAAGCCGTGGACGTTGGGGACTTGGCAAGCTGGTATATTCAAGTTCTTCCAGAATCGGAGCTTTTCTCGGTTTGACCTCCAGAGAAACAGACCAGGAAAATCAATATCTTATGGGACAGACAGTTCTGGACCTGAGACGATGCGATGATGGAAAAACTTACCCTGCCCATGCATATTATTCCGAATTAAAAGGTGAGGATATTGAAGAGCAGGTTCAGGTTCCTTCGACAGACCCTTCGGTCATTGAAGAATTCAGACAACAATTTTCAATAACAAGAAAAGATGAATCAGGTCTTTCAATAGTTATACCTTTTCCGCACGAAGGAATAAGACCTGAGGGACTAATTGAGGTCTGTATTGCCAATTATTTCTACCCAATTTTAACAGGACAGCTTGTCATTGATGTTAATGGTCAGGAAATAAATACTGAAAATATCCGGGAACTGGCTCATACATATAGCCATAGGAAAATTTCTGATATTGATGAACTTTTTGATTTCATTACCGAAGCCAACAAGGCAATTGTAGAAGATAACCTGATTACATTGAAAAAAGGCTGGATCGATGATGTCAGGCTTGATGAAGATGATTTTGAGCCAGATGACGTTGAAACAATCAGAAATAAATTCAGTGACGGAAAGCTTGTTGGTGTTCGGCTTCCGCTATCTATCAAAGATAAATCCGAAAAAGACCCCACAACAAAAAAACAAATAATCAAGGAAATTGATACGGAGTTTTATGTTTTCGTCAAACGACCAGAAAATATAACCAGAGGTCAGGATCTGTATGTCCGCGGTGGTCTGACATTGCCTGCTGAATCTAAATTTGGTGAAAGGAAAGCATTTGGAGCAATGATTGCTGATGAAGCGGCAATTTCAGCTTTCCTTGGTGATGCCGAAAACCCTGCCCACACAAAATGGATTTTCAATGCAGAAAAACTGAGAAATAATTACGTTGCTCCGGGAGATAAACTGAGGGTCATCAAATTCTCCCTGCTTAATTTCTATGACATGCTAGTTCAGGCTGAAGAGGAAATCGATGAAAAAGCACTGATAAAGTTCTTTTTTTCAGAACTACCCGAGCAGCCGGGTAAAAAACCAAATAAACCTACAGAAACCCCGGATACACCTGAAGGACTCCCCAAGAAAAAACCAAAAATTGCACGAATTGCCACCACAAAAGATGGTTTTTCGATAAACAGGGGAGATGGAGCAGACGATGCTGAGTATCCACAGCGCTTTCGGGTACGGGCTGCCTACGACACCACTTCAGGCAACCCGTTCAAAAAATACCATCCAATGGATTTTGACTTTAGTAAAGATATAAAACTGCAGGCAACAAAAGAATCTGTAAAGATTTTAAGCGGCTCAAAAAATGAAATAGTCTTCGAGGTTTCCAGCCCAAAATTCCAGATACATGCCAATGGTTTTGACTCCAATCGTGATCTGATTGTAAAGCTGAAATCAGACATCATGGAGGAAGCATAAATGCAGATCACAGGAAGAGTAAATCACACCGGTAGAAAAAAACTGGGTCACAGTGAAGTCGATATAAAGCTGGATTCATCATCAACACCTCCATCATTTACTGCGGAAATGGATTTTGGAAAATATAATTTTCCAGCTGAAGCTGATATCTACATCGAGGCATATCATAGAAATACACTGCAAAGATTCAGTTTTGGAACTGTTGCAGCTCCAGCTCATCCAGAATCTACGTTACTGAGCGAAATAGATTTATCTGGTCCAACACTTTTTCGTGTAAAAATCGTTGACCAGTCAGAACATGCCAGCAGATTGCTTGCTCTGGCAGATCGGGTTATGCCCAGCGATGATAATGATGAGAACCAGAAAGCATCACTGATGATTTTCAAGAGCACACCCTTGGGCGAACTCAGCTGGAAAATGTCATACAACGACTCGAACAAACCTGTTCTTTGTATAAATAGCCGAATTCCACAGGGAAAAGATCAGCTTCTACATAACCCGTTTTTCCAAAGTCTGATCATCCCGGCAGCATTTCGTGAAGTTTTACTATACATCCTGTGGGAGCAGGAAGAAGACGATGATGTCAGTGAAGATTCATGGCAGAAAAAATGGATGGATTTCGCTGAAGAAATTGCGACTTATGACAAGCCCCATGAGGAAGACCAGTTATATGACTGGATTGATGACGTAGTCAGTGAATTCAGTAACCAGCATAAATTTTCAGAACACCTTGTAAAACGCATGGAGAGCTATAGCGATGAGTAATTACATACGCAGACTCAATGATGACGGGATAAAAGCGTTCGAAAAATACATTCAGGAGCGTATTTCAGGAAACACTCCTTCCCAAATTGATTTCCTTCTAACTGATGAAAGATATTCAGAAGCCCTGGTTGATGCCATCGAAATAGACCCCAGAACTTTTGATTCCCGTTATGAGATGGGGCTGTATCTCTCGGAATTGTTCAAAACAACAAATATACAACCCTATCTGGGTGATACAGGATTCTGGAGCTGGCTTGGTCTTTTTCTAATAGATCAACTTGCCCCATCTACCAAGAAGACCGGAAAACCATACAACTATATTCTCAGCAAAAACTACAATCACCGCCCAAGGCATGCTGTACTAACCAGCTGGATGCTGGTTGATTTGCTGAATGAGAAAGCCCGATTCCTGTTAAGCAAGAAAATGCATGAACGTGGTGATCTCATCGAGCAACTGGCTGCCAGACAGCACCTGATCAACTGTCCTGGAGTCATGTTAACTGCTCACAGGCTTTATGCCGATGATGCGAAAAAGACCTTCAAAAGAGGCAGCACGTCCTCAAAAAGAAAAGGAAACATCAGGCGCTTCATAAATTACCTCCAGCAACTGGAATTGACCTATGATCTTGGAATGATTACTGAAGATACCTTAATCGACCTATTACCAGAGGAGTATTCAAGCTTTCTTGCATGATTAATACCGGGAAACAAGAAAGCATCGCAAGACCCAGACTTTTCCAGTTTTCAATATTCTGGCTAATTTCTTTTGTTGCATTTTATGGATCAACTAACCCGGTTGAATTTGCATTAGTGTTTCCATTTGTGGATGGAAACACCAGCATCAAGACATTCACGATAATTTATACAGGACTTCACACCCTCAAGTTTGCTTTTGCTTATTCACCTATTCTTTTTCTCAGCGAGAAAATACAAGCTTGGGCAAGCGGAATCCTAACAATAGTTTTGTTTTTATATGCGTCTGATTTATACATCAGAGCCTTCTCCGCACCTGCTCAATATTTCTGTTAAATCAATCAGAATGAAACTTTTGGATTAATTTCATGCGTTAATAATAGGTGTCATCTTTTAAACAAAGGAGCAAAAAAGATGACCATTAAAACTATTTTATTATTACTTATTCTAACTATTATCAGCCAGACAGGTTCTGCCAGCCTTAATTATGAATGGCAAATATACCGACTGTTGTCGCCAACATTCTCTGAGCTTCAATCCGAGGCCGTTGATGGTCAGATAACGATATATTTCTGCATACCTGACGAAATTATATCTCAAGCTTTAAATGATCAATTTGAGCGAATTGAATACATGTCTTTCAAT
>Ga0180430_10004408_pt1 | contig 11877 bp, 5 predicted proteins | sample SS_ome_9_FD_132999 | JGI IMG/M metagenome (GOLD analysis project Ga0180430, IMG submission 132999) | Hypersaline lake sediment archaeal communities from the Salton Sea, California, USA - SS_1_S_2 metaG | ecosystem: Environmental > Aquatic > Non-marine Saline and Alkaline > Hypersaline > Sediment... | reverse complement strand
TGGCCTCGGCATCACCGCCTCCGGTGCCGGCGGCCGGTACCCCAGAGAGCTGTGCGGCCGCACTTGGTTGTACTCCTTCCGCCACGATTCGATCACGACCCGCGCTTCACGAAGACTCGCAAAGAGCTCGCCGTTGAGAAGCTCGTCTCTCAGCTTCCCGTTGAACGACTCGATGTACCCGTTCTCCCAGGGACTTCCAGGCTCGATGAACAGCGTCTGAACACCCACACGCTCGAGCCACTCTCGTACTGCGATCGCCGTGAACTCGGGTCCGTTGTCCGACCGTACGTACCGCGGGATCCCCCGATGCACGAACTGACCTCCCAGCACCCGCTGCAGCTCCTCATTGGTGAAGTGACGGCTCACTTCAAGCGCCAGGCACTCCCTTGTGTACTCGTCCAGCAGCGTCAGAAGCTTCAGAGGACGTCCATCCGTCGTCCGGTCGAACACGAAGTCGTACGTCCAGACGTGGTTCCGGTGTTCCGGGCGAAGCCGGATGCACGATCCGTCGTTCAGCCACAGCCGCTTCCGCTTCGGCTGCCGACGAGGCACCCGAAGCCCCTCGGCACGCCAGATACGCTCCACCCGCTTGTGGTTCACGCGCCAGCCTTCAGCCCGAAGAAGCGCCGTCACCCGGCGGTATCCGTACCGACCGTACTGGCTGGCCAGAGCCACGACCCGGGCCGTCAGAGCTGCTTCGTCGTCCGCCACCTTCGGCTCGTACCGCTGCGTCGTCCGTGACTGACCCAGCACCCGGCAGGCGCGCCGTTCGCTCACCTTGAGAACTTCGCATATCCGCTCCACGGCCCGGCGTCTGACCGCCGGGCTCACGAGTTTCCCCGGGACGCCTCCTTCAGGATCGCGATGTCCAGCGCCTGTTCACCTACCAGACGCTTCAGGCGGGCGTTCTCGCGCTCCAGTTCCTTCAGACGCCGGGCCTTGTCAACGTCCATCCCGCCGTAGGTCCGACGCCATCGGTAGTACGTGTGCTCGCTGAACCCAAGCTGACGGCACGTCTTCGGCACCGTCAGACCCTGGCTCTGAAGAACCTCAGCTTCACGCAGCAGACGAACGATCTGCTCCGGTGTATAGCGCTTCGCGGACATCACATCCCCCTCTCACGGTCCAGTTCGAGTCTAGCTCGAAAACTGGATCCGTTCTAGGGGGTCAGGTCACGACCAGGAGCCCGCCTAGAGCCTGTAGAAGTAGACACCCGATCCGAACAACTTCCCCCCCGCTCGCCTGCCGAGTTCCAGCTGACGGCACCGCTTCGGAACCGTCAGACCCTGGCCCTGAAGAACCTCCGCCTCCCGCAGCAGACGAACCATGTGCTCCGGTGTACATCGCTTCATAGACATGGAATCCCCCTCTCGCGGTCCGACTCGAGCCTAGCTCGATAACTGGATCCGTTCTAGGGGGGCAGGTCAGAAGCGCCGAAGCAGGCGTCGCGCCTCCAGACAGCGACCGCGTAGACACTGTGGTCGCGAGTTCGGACTCACTTCGTTCTCAGGATCCACACCACAGTGTAGTAGCGGGGATTGTGATCCTCGAAACTAGGACGGCTCATGGCCTTAGGAGGATCGTACCAACAGATGTCATCGTCCTCGCGCACGAAATCGGTCCCAGCCTTCAATCGGCAACCGTTGTCCGTAATGAGAGTGTGGTCGTGGGTGTCCGACCCGCCCCTGCTCCCGCTGACAGGGCTGCCTCTGAGATAGCATTTGTTGTTCCCGCTCACAACTCCGTTCATATCCGGAATCGTTTGTTCGTGATATGGGCTCTCGGGGTCATCGAGAATCTGACCGTCGCACTCAACCCATCCATCGGGAATCGCTGGAGTACCCGCGTAGTCACGCAGCCAAGCCACGACGGCCCCAACTGGGACGTTCACTCCTCCAGAAACGCCGATTGTGATCGTATTGGCTGCGTCATCAGGTACCACGGAGATATTCACGCCAGCCTCCAGAGAGATGTCCCCCCCGTCATTGCTGACGCCCGAAATGCTGCTGACAACGTCAGGGACGATGGTGTCAGCGTTGTGAGCGTGCTCTGTGGTTGCGTATGCGCTCGCGTCTAGGCCATCAAGACTGTCCGCATTCGCCGCGTACAGCGCGTATGCGGCACTCGCTACTGCGCGTCTCGGCAGCAGCACCTGTCCATCAACCTCGACCTCAAGCCAGTACGCCGCGTCGAATGCAAGCGGAAGTGGCGTGGTCGCGCCAAGCGTGGCAACAATGACACCATCACCGTCAGCATCTAGTGCCTGCGTCTCGCACCAGAGTTGCTCTCCGGCAATCGGGTCGCTGTCGTCGTACAGGCAGAAGGTCACCGTGTGGTTGCCCGGAAGGGGGTCACCACTCGCAGGGTCGGTAAGTCTTCCCTGGTAATGAAGAGTTCGAGGAACAGCAGCAGGAGCCACGATTGGCAGTGCGAGCACGAGCGCCAGCAGGAGAGCGAGGCGTTTCGGCGAAAGAATGCAACAACACAAGGAGTGCCCCCTTTCAGGAAGGCTCAGCTGAGAGCTCGATGGATGGATCAGCAAAGGAAGATGCACGGAATCTCGTGCGACCCAAGACAGAGCCGGCCACCATCGGCCCGATTCCCCACACGAACAGAGACAGGAAATCGACTCATCACTTGCCCAGCACCCATGTCGGTCCAGCAGCAATGTAGTTGTAGCCCACACTATTGTTGCCGTTCTCGAATCGCACTTGCAGACTAACCACGAACCCGTCCGCCTTCTCTGCTTCTGTTGGCGAGTAGACCGTGGTGGTGCTAATCATTGTGTGGAGATCGTCAAAGTCCCCGGATTGGGTGTCGTTGTAGTACAGGAAGTACCCGCCGCTCGGCTGCAGGAGATCCACGTAGCTCCCGCCAATCGCAATCCTGGCCTCCACACCATCGTTCTCGTACATCATCTTGCCGTGCCATCTGGCAAGAACAACGAGATAGTCATCCACAACCCCGCCCGGGACACTCAGAGTCTTGAGGGTCGTCCAACTCTCCGGTCCCGTGACGTCAATCCATCCCGTGCTAGAGACAATCACCCCCAGTCCGCCACCGCCTAGAGCTCCAATGGTAATCGTGTCGGTGGCATCGTCCGCACTAATCGTCACGTTCTCTCCCTCAACCAGTTCTATGTTCCCGCCGTCGCTGCTGACACCCGATATGCTGCTAACGACGTCCGTTGTGATCGTGCTCGCGTCGTGAACATGGCTGCCGAGTGCGTACTCGCTGCCTGCCCTACCGTCGAGGCTGTCTGAGTCCGCGGCGAACAAAGCGTATGCGGCACTCGCAACTGCGCGCCTCGGAAGCAGCACCTGCCCGTCAACCTCGACCTCCAGCCAGTAGGCCGTGTCGAACGTCAGGGCAAGCGGTGTAGTCGCTCCCAGCGTGGCAACGATAACCCCGTCGCCGTCTGCCTCCAGACCCTGAGTCTCGCACCAGAGCTGCACTCCTGCAGCCGGATCGTCGTAGATGCAGAAGGTCACCGTATGACTGCCGGGCAGGGGATCGCCAGTCACGGGGTCGGTGAGCCTCCCTTGGTAGTGAAGAGCCCGGGGAACCCCTGCGGTCACAGTGAGCGCCGAAGTCAAGACCAGAGTCAGACACAGACTCAGAAGCACAGCCTTATAGTTGGTCATCATGCAATCATCCCCCTCCAGCTACTTGAGCCTCACCAGCTTCCCTGTGTCACGCTGCCCTGCGGTCTCGAGCAGACACAGGTAGACGCCCGCACCTACTGACCGGCCAGTGTTGTCTGTGCCGTCCCACAGAACTTCGTGGCGCCCCCCGGGAATGCACTTGTCGACGAGAGTCCTGACCAACCGTCCGGAGACATCGTATATCGCAAGGTGTGTCCTTCCAGTGGACCCGGGAACCAAGAAATCGAGAACTGCTCCGTGAGACACCGGATTCGGCCGAGATGCTTGCAGCTTGACTTCGCTCACCCCGGAGGTGCGGATGTGGGCGAAACCCAGCGGGTTGGGCAGCTCGTTGCCATCATTGTCAACAGGGTGGACCTTGTAGCAGAAGTTCGTGCCAGGCCACGCTGATTGATCCTCCAGCTGCCATAGCCCGGAGTCGTCGAGGGGCTGGTAACCGACGTAGTCCCATGGATCTTCAGCTGTCAGACACCTGTACGCATTGAGACCAGCCACGTCCAAGCAGCACCCCGTCTGCAAGGTAAGCAGTACAGCACCAGCTTCAGCTTCCTCTGCGCACAGAGTGACCTCCACCACGGAGGTTGCTGTGTACCAGGCTTCTATGAGCAACTGGGCATTCCCGGAGTGCTCAATCTGGTCGACTTGTCGCATGTCCTGCCCGTCGATTCGGAGCTGCCAGCCCTCCTCCAAGAAGTCAATCTGACTAGGATCCCATGAAATCACGTAGTCCAAGCCACCTGCGTTCCAGACGCTGAGCGTCCAAGAGACCAGCTCCTCCTGCCAAGGCTTGATGCTCGTGGAGAGGTAGGAGAAGGGTGGCGAGCCTTGAAGCCATGTGTAGAACGCGAATCCAGGCGGCGGGATTATCTCATCGAAGTCGGGATCGAAGCCGATTGTGGCCCATCCGTGCTCACCGAAGGTCCGGTACTGAGTCAGCCCTCCTACCGTCTCGACGATTGTGAGCTGCACAGACCAGTTGCCCGGCGGCGGCACCGGGGAGCCAAGTGTCTGGAGGAATCCGTCGCGAAGCTCCATGCTGTCGTCGATTGTAGGTTCGCCAATCGCCGTCTGTCCTAGGGATCCGTGGAGCCTGATCGACACTGACTCGCTCTGCCCTCCTCCCGCGTCCAGAACGTATGTGTTCACTTCCGAGTCCGCGCGAAGAACTGCAGGCGGCAGCGCAGCAAGGGAAGCAACCAGCGCCACCGCCAAGAAGCTGTTGCGCTTCTTCCGCATGCGATCCTCCTCTCCTAGTTGCCAGATTGCACTTGGCGCTCGATTCATGCGGTACACAGACATGCAATGCTCGGTCTGTCCCAGCAGGCACGACAGTTTGCCTCCGGACCTCGCTGTCGACCCTCATACGGCGCAGAACCGAGGGACAGGCAATCTGGGGCTGAGCCTCTCGGCGAAACCGTGGCGCGACCGAGACACCGCTCACCATCTGAGCTCTCTATCGCAAGAGCACGAACTGCTGAGTCCGCGTTCCCTGCGTGCCCGCGATCAAGGTGCACAGATACACACCGCTCGAGGCCTCATCGCCTGACTGTGTTCTGCCGTCCCAGACGGCAACGTAGCTTCCTGCGCCTCTCCGCGTATCCTCCAACTCACGGACCAAGCGCCCCGAGACGTCGTAGACCCGAAGCTTGACGTGCGACTCGCTCGGAAGCTCGTAGGCTATGAAGACCGTTCCGGCGGCAGGGTTAGGGTGCGGTGTTCGCAGGACCAGGGCTATCTCGTCAGTCCCTGCTTCAGGATCCTGTCCATCCCCAGGCGAATACGTGAACTCGACGCGCCAGCTCCCGGGTTCAGCAAGCTCGTAACGGTCCGTTAGCGACATGTCCAATGGCGGAGAACCGTCAGGCGGGACGAGCTCCAGCTGCCCATCTGGCAGATCCTCTCTATCCCAAACGATTCGGAATCCGTCATCAGACGTCGCTACATCCAGACTCCATGAGGCGACGTCGTCCTCAAGCCTGACGTCCCGCAGAAGCCTCGCGAAGAGACCGTCCTCAATCGTAAGGCAGGCTTCGAAAGCATGGGTGTCAGGGACCGGAGGCGGCAGCGGCGTGTCCAGGCCCGAGTCCCAGCCATCCGACGCGCCTGGGGCGAGCGCGACCGTCAGTGTCCTCGAACGCCCACTTGGGACAGAGGTGACCGTCAGCGGCATCGCCCAGGAGAGGCGGTCACCACGCCCTGATGGCTCGCTGGACGACGCAGACTGTGGCAGTCTAGGATGAGCTGCGCCGCTCCTCGACAGAGTGAGAAGACAGGGGTACTGCGTCGCTACCCAATAGCCACGTCCGGGCATGATGGTGTCGCAGACTTCGTAGTTGTAGTTTGTGGGATTGTAGCCAAACAGCACATCCTGTACCAGCGCCCCTGGTGGATCATCTACGAGACCTGACAGAGGAACGGGCTCGATGACCGAACCGATCATCTCCCAGCCAGTACCCGCGAGAGTGCTCCAAGTCGCAACAGGAACCCCGCATATGTCGAGTTCCTCTAGGGGGCCTGTGTTTCCGACCCAATATCCGAATCCTCTCGACAGCTCAGAGGCTTGATAGTACTGGGTTGTTGACGAGTCATAGCCGTAGATGGGCATCCCCGGTAGAACAGCGGACGCGGAGCTGTCAGGCGGGACAGCAGGCATACTTACCATCGTCCAGCCCGTCACCAGCGAGAATGGCTGACACACGCTGTCGGTGATGTCGAAGTCTGCGTTACTGAGATCGACAGGATCCGAGTCTGATGCATCACTGATCCGCAGGCGACAAGTTGCGGACTCGGGACCTTCCACAGGCCACTCTGCTGTCCCGTCATTTGCAGCGTCGTCTAGGATGGTACTCCAAGGCCCAGATGCCCCGTCTCGCGAAAGCTCAATGTCCACAAGCGGTATGCAGGGATTGGGCTCCCACAGGATCGTGTAGTAGTCCCCAATCAGGCACATCTCTCCGCCGTTGGGCGAGAGAACTACGACCTCCTCGATAAGGCGCGTTCCGGAGACCCCACATGCCGGCCCGTCTCCACATGCGGTGGTGTAGGCGTGGACAGCGTAGTCATGTGCGCCAGTGCCACAATCCTCATCCAGCCATGCTCGCTGTCCCGGATCGGTTCCCAAGCTGACCTCAATGCCATCTCGGTACACCCTGAATCCATCCTGGCCAGCTCCCCACCAAGACCAGCTGAGCTGAATCCCAGTGCACAGATCTTCAGAAGCCACACACTCCTCAGGGGACTCTTCAAGGAGAAGCTGTCGCTCTCCAGTTGTGCTGCAGAATGGTCCGTCCCCGCACGTGTTGTACGCGGTGATGATGTAGCTGTGACTGCCGACCGAGCAGTCCGCATCAAACCACTCTCGTTCATCCCCGCTCGTCCCCGTGTGCTGCAATACGCCGTCGCGCTCAACCTTGAATCCGCTCGCGCCGTCACTCGCCCACTCCCAGGCCACGCGAATGCCATCACAGAGGCCTTCCGTCGCCGTGCAGCTCGCGGGTGAAGCACTCGGGGCGCTGAGCCGCTCGCCGAGCACGTCGCAGGTAGGACCGTCGTCACATTCGCCGACGTATCCGGCTATGGTGTAGCTGTGAGGACCGGCGGTGCACTCGCTGTCAAACCAGCTCCGCTCCCCCGGCTCCACTCCCTCGTGAACGAGTTCACCGTCGCGCCGAACCCTGAAGCCGTCGTGACCTGAGGCATACCAGTCCCACGCAATCTGGATGCCTTCACAGGAGTCGTCTGAGGCGAGGCAGTTGTTCGGAGTCGCTTCGACACCCTGCAGTCGAGTGCCGCTCGCACTGCAACTTGACCCGTCTCCACAGGCGTTGTAACCGTAGATAACGTAGTTGTGTGTCCCCGCCGCGCACTGGGTGTCCAGCCACGATCGTTCGGCCGGAGCGGTACCTGCGTGAGCTAGCGTGCCGTCCCGTTCGATCTTGAAGCCAGTCTGGTTCGAGCCTGACCAGTTCCAGCTCAGGCTGATCCCGTCGCAGAGATCCGTAGATGCGGTGCAACCGCTGGGTGTGCCGCTCACTGGCGCAACCCTGATGCCACTCGAGCCGCAGCTCGGCCCTTCGCCGCAGTCAGCGTTGTATCCATAGATCGTGTAGGCGTGCGCCCCGTCCAGGCAATCCTCGTCCAGCCACGATCGCTCTGTCGGGTCCGTGCCTGCGTAGACCAGCGTACCGTCCCGTTCGATCTTGAAGCCAGTCTGGTTCGAGCCTGACCAGCTCCAGCTCAGGTTGATCCCATCACAGAGATCCGTAGATGCGACGCAGTCCGTAGGTGCCCCAGTGACGGCAGCCAGTCTCGTGCCGTTCGGACCGCAACTGGACCCATCGCCACAGGTGTTGTAACCGTAGATAGTGTAGCCGTGTGTCCCCGCCGTGCACTGGGCGTCCAGCCACGATCGTTCGGCCGGGGCGGTACCCGTGTGGACGAGCATGCCATCGCGTTTGATCTTGAAACCTGTCTGGTTCGAGCCGGACCAGCCCCAGGTGAGGTTGATCCCATCACACTGATCTGTGGAGGCGGCGCAGCTTGTGGGTGCGCCGCCTACGGGGCCTTCCGCAACTAGTGTCCGCCCAAGACCCGCCCCACTCCACCCACACTCGTTGTGAGCCTTGACCGTGTAGCTGCCTGCTACGGCAGGCACGACACACGACGTCGATGCGTCTGGATCGCACACCTCATCTCCATCCAGGTACACCTTGTAGTCAGTCGCCCCCGAGACCGTGGACCAACTCACCGTCACATCCGTCCCGGAGCACGCAGGGTTCGGAGTCACCGTCGGCCGACCAGGTGCAGAAGGAGCTGTGCTGACCGTCAGAGTGCGCCCGGGGCTCGCCCCACTCCAGCCACAGTCGTTGTGAGCCTTGATCGTGTAGCTGCCTGCCACGGCAGGCACGACACACGACGTCGATGCGTTTGGATCGCACACCTCATCCCCATCCAGATACACCTTGTAGTCGGTCGCCCCCGAGACCGAGGACCAACTCACCGTCACATCCGTCCCGGAGCACGCAGGATTCGGAGTCACCGTCGGCCGGCCGGGTGCAGAAGGCTTGGGATTCACCGTGACCACGAAGGAGTCTCTGTCGAACTCGATGCCATCGAAGACCTGGATCTCCACAGTACTCGTCCCGGACCAGCCTGCAACGGGGCTGATGTCGATGTACCTGTCCGAGTCAATCGCCACACCGACATTCGTGTTGGTCACATCGTACACGGCGAATGACAGCTCGCTGCCAGAGCTCTCTGGATCACTCGAGTACGACCACAAGTCTATCGTGTTGTTGAGAGAAGCATCCTGACAGAGCTCTCGGTTCGGCAGGCCCGAAATGGCTGGATCTGTGTTGTAGTCGATCGTGTTCCAGTAGAGGCACGCTACGGGGTCGTGCGTTGGGTGCCCAGCGGCATCCCAGGCATCCCAATACTCGGCGAACGTATTGTCGTTCTGGCTCTCGAGCACGTCCCAGATCTCGTCGAAGCCCATGTGGGCATTGTCTAGACCTTCGTCTACGCTGTCGAAGATATCCCACAAGGCTCCCGCAACTCTCCCCTCAACGTCATCGCCATCATCCCACTCCGGTGAACTCGAGGTCGGCGTCTCTAGATCGATCCACACGTTTCCAGACCAGTTGAACACCGGATCGTTGTACACAGCCAACGGGAAGAAGTCTGCCCAGCCTTCAGCCCAGGCACACACTTGCCCTGATGTCCGGTGTATGAAGTGATCCTCCGGACAGTCGGTCAGCGGCATGTTTCCGTACGCGTTCTCCATGTAGCGGTGCGCCATCTCATGGACAATCACATCGGGGGCATCCTTGTAGATGTCGGAGACCCAGACAATGCCGAAGGGCCAATTCCAGTACTGCGTCCCCCAGTTCGTGCCAGGGGCCCACGCTACGACGCAGGTTCCGGGGTCACTCGGGGGATAGCTCCAGGCGTCGTACATCGTCTGGAATATCCACATTGAGCCCTCGGTCTCTTGCCCGTTCCCGAGTGAGTAGGCTCCAACGCTGTGCGCGCCGTCGGGCACATCCAGGCTCGTATCCGTGAGCCACTCGTATGTGAGTCCCACGTATGACTGAACCTCTCGCCTACTCGTGACGGTCGCGAGCTTGGCGTAGAGGTCCTGCGTACCCCCTTCACCATCGGAGTTGTCGACGGGGCCAATCTCCCAATATCCGTTCTCATCTGTCAAGTCGCTGCCCAGGTAGTCATCAGCAGAAAACGTGTCGGCGTCCCAGAGCGTGACCGTGGCGTACTTCGCGGGCACGTTGTTGTCGTCCGAGTCGTAGTAGAAGAAGTAGCCGCTTGCTGTCACAGTACCTCGGAGCCCCTCCTCGGGAAGATCATCCGGCAGCACGGACGCCGGTGAGACAGCGGACTCGATTCGCGCCGGAGTCGACGGCAGCTCTCGGCTCTGTACGGGAGCGGTGTCGCTCCGCTCGGCCCTTCCCACGGGGAAGCCTTCGGAATGAACGAAACCCAGCTGGCTCCGAGTCGTCCCGACGTTCAAAGCGAAGGCAGCGACGTCACCCCATTGGTTCCCGTTCGGAAGCGGGCGGAACGCCTGAGCCTCAACTATGTAGTTGCCTTCTCTGAGAAACCGACAGCGAGCGGAGAAGACCTCCTCCTGGCCACCGGCAAGGTCGCCGTTCCACGAAAGAGCACCACCCACGAACTCGCAGCCCTCGGGGAGCGTGACGAACGCAGTAACGTCTGTGAGATCGGTGGCGCACCCAACCGTAGCGTGAACGTCGAAGAGCTGGCCTCTCACGGGTAGTGGGTCAACCTCGAGTTGGACCGTAAGGGGGGTGCGGGGACTGGCGGACGCTGTCAGCGCGATCACAAGGCCCGCGCACGCTAGCATGATCTCGAATCTCCCTCTGCGCAGCATCCTGCGTCGCAGGTTCATGAGCGTTCCCTCCAGACGGACAGGGTGTGGAGTCTTCGCGACTGCTCGTCACTATGCGTTCGGACGAAGTTTCAGGATTGCGCGTGGCAGCAGATGCATCTGAGACTGCCCATCCTGCCTTGCGTGCTCCCCACATCTGTGCCGCCGCTGACGCCTCCGGTGGATCAGTCCAAGCAGGATGGCGCACACAACGCCACTTTGTGGCATGCACTGCGCATCCGCGAACACCAATTTCATGGACATGATACCCTATTAGTGCTCGCTGGTCAACTAATCCCTTTGGGACACCACTCTGTCTTGGACGATGGACCTCTAGAGAGCACATGCGGACCAGGGGGCACTCCACTCCGAAACGGGCATCACGAGCACCTCGGAAGGGTGTCGTGTGCGGATGGTTCGTCGTCTTGCTAACGGATGCAAGGTCTGGGCAGAATGAGCGCGGCTACGCTGAGCAGTACCAGCATGGCGACAGCGTCGTTCAATCAAATCAATGGCAGAGGTCAGTGGCATCACACCGCTGCGAGACTAACCTGATTCATGTGGGCCGGGCTCAGGTTCCCTGCTTCCCTGCGGCGCACCTCTGGTGAGATCGGCTGGCACCGTGCGAGGCTGCGATCGAACTCCTGAGGGTTCCAACCATACACTGGGGTACAAAGAGAAAGGCCCGCTCTGCGGGCCTTTCTTTGTGGCATCCCTGGCGGTTGAGAGTTGGAACCAGATCGTGGAATCGGTCGACGCGCTCTCAGCCCTGCTTGTCGAAGCATCCCAGGACTCTCGCGAGTAGGTGCGTCTACCTCAAGAGCACCATCTTCCTCCGCTCCGTGCCACAGGGCGTCTCAAGAACGTATAGGTAGACACCCGAGGCCACTCGTGGATAGAGCAACACTCTTTCTGTAATTTGGCTTCGTGGGTCACGCGCTCTTCATGTTGAGATAGATCTTTCCCGCTTCCCACTCCTCGCTGATCTCACTGACGACAGCCGCCACAAGCCTGAGAACCGACGCTTCGTTCGGGAACAGCGTCGCCACTCTCGTCCTGCGTTTGATCTCCCGGTTCAGCCGCTCCAGCCCGTTCGTCGTGCGCATCCGTGTGCGGTGGTACGGCGGCAGCATGAAGACGGACAGACCCTCCGGCACGTTCTCCTCGATCCACCGTGCCAGCCTCGGAGCCTTCTCGCGGTAGAGCTCGACCGCCAGTCCCAGCTGTCGCTCGGCCTCCGTCCGGTCAGGAGCGTTGAACACGTTCCGCAGAGCCTGCGCCACCTCGCCCCGCATCGCGACGTGAGGAACG
>Ga0180430_10004407_pt1 | contig 11882 bp, 10 predicted proteins | sample SS_ome_9_FD_132999 | JGI IMG/M metagenome (GOLD analysis project Ga0180430, IMG submission 132999) | Hypersaline lake sediment archaeal communities from the Salton Sea, California, USA - SS_1_S_2 metaG | ecosystem: Environmental > Aquatic > Non-marine Saline and Alkaline > Hypersaline >... | reverse complement strand
CCACGGATTCCTGGGAAAGCAGCCTTAAAACGATGCTTTCCCCGTAGATGGTGGGAGCGGTGGAGACGCGGATGTCCACCTGGCGATTGCCGAACTTGAGCTTGATGCGCCCGTCCTGGGGCAGGCGGCGCTCGGCGATGTTGAGGTTGGCCATGAGCTTGAGGCGGCTGATGATGGCGGGCTGCATCCCCTTGGGGGGGTGATCCAGGTCGTAGAGAACGCCGTCCACGCGGCACCTCACCTGAAAGCTGGCCTCGAAAGGCTCGAAATGGATGTCCGAAGCCCGCATGTCCAAAGCCCGGGAGATGAGCACGTTCACCAGTCGGACGATGGGGGCTTCCTGGGCCAGCCCCTTCAAATGCTCCAAATCGTCTTCGAAGGCGTCCATGTCCAGAGTGGACCCTTCGCCTTCCTTGGAGAGGGCTTCGGCTTCCTTGGCCGCCGTACCGTAAAGGCGGTCGATGGCCGTTCGAATCTCCTCCTTCAGCCCCAGGGACAGATCGACTTCCATTCCGGAAAAATAGTTTTTCAGGGTGCTCAGCAAAGACAGGTCCAGGGGGTCGTTGACGACGACCCGGGCCTGGCCGCTTTCCAGATGCATGGGAAGGATGGCGTGCTTGCGCAGAAACGGCATGGAAACGCCTTCCAGAAGGACGGGCTTTTCCGGGTAGTCCTCGCGCCCCAGCAAGGGCATGTCCAAGCGCTTGGAAAGCACGGTCAGGATCCTGCTTTCGTCCGTGATCCCCAATTCCTCGAAGGCTTGGACCACCGAGGCCCCTTCCCGGACGAGAGCCTGGCGCACGGCTCCGATCTGTTCATCCGTGAGGTCGAGCTCGCTTTGGAACGTTGAAAGGAGTGTCGGAGTCATTGGAATCCTCCCGTGAAGGGCCGACGGTTTCGCTAACCCCTTAACAAAAGACGGAAGGGAAGTAAACGTTTTTCGGGAGGCGGGGCGGGGCGGGGTCGAGCTTCCGGCCGACGAGAGCCCGTGGAGAGGAAGGCGGGATGTTTTCCTGAGGAAGGGCGGAAAACATCCCGGAAGATCACAACCGGTCCACCCGGCAGAAATGGAGCATGCGCTCCACGTCGTCGGTGAGGGATTCCTGGAAATCCTTCAAGGGAAAAGACGCGCTGCATCCCCGGCAGCGCCAGTACACTCGGCTTCAACTGCGAAACAGCTCCAGCTCGGCCTTGCATCGGGGGCACTTCACGGAACCACCTCCTTGCGCCACTTTTCTCGGTACCTTCTCGCTTTCGCCGCCATGAAAAAAACCTACTTATAGTTCACGAAATTGAGGTTGACAAGAGAGAATTCGTCGTCATATTGTAGCAGGGTGCAAAGGTTTCTCCGCTTCCGGGGAGCCTCCGCGGATCGTGGAAAGACGCGAGGAGAAGTGGTAAGAGGGTTATAGCAAACCGAGAGCTCAAGATTTCGAATCCACCGGGGTTGCCTTCCCTGTCCGTATCCTTGATTCGTTCACTGATTGACTGTTATCGAGAAGCTTCTTAGCTTTAGTGAGAGAGGGGAAGTATGCGACCCCGGGAGGGGATGTTTTCTCTCCGAAAAGGAAGGATGAGAACAGCGGAAAATGTCGGAAAAAGGTCGATACCGGAATGTCCCGGGCATCCCGAAGGGAGTTGGAACCATGAAGGCCTACGATGAAGAAAGCATCTTTCTGGAGCCGGAAAAGATGCGCAAGAAGTTTGCTCATCTCCTGGAAAAGGGAATCCTGGGATCGGAATACACTCGAAAAGAGCTGGAATTCGGCGAGAGCGAGACTTCGCAAGCCCAGCGGCCCCGGAAGCCCGCCAAGTTTCAGGGGGAGCGCGAGCAGGTCAACGACGAGGAGGTTCAGGAAGCGGATTCCGATGCCGAGGATGAGTTCGAAGACGACCATGTCACTTATTATTTAAAGGAAATCGCGTCCTATTCCCTGCTGACTCCCGAGCGGGAGATCGAGCTGGCCCGGATCATTCGGGAGGGGCAGGATCATCTTGTGCGCATGGTGCGGGAGCATGCGGACGCCCATCCCGCCATTGGAGCTCTTCACCAGAAGGTGCAGAAGCTCCTCGGCCACGAAGAGGCTTTTCCGGGGGTGAGGGACAAGGTGCTGCGTCTCGTGTTGCGCAGCCTGGAGCAGGCGGTGGAGGACCATGAAGGGGAGGCTTTGTTCGCCGCCTTGCTGAGGGGGGCCCGTTCCATCATGGCCACCATCGATGCCGCCAAGCACGACATGGTGAAAGCCAATCTGAGGCTGGTGCTGAGCATCGCCAAGCGTTACCGGGGCCGCGGCATGAGCTTCGACGATCTGATCCAGGAAGGCAACCTGGGACTGCTCAAGGCCGTGGGCCGCTACGACCACACCAAGGGAAACCGGTTCAGCACCTACGCCACTTGGTGGGTGCGTCAAAGCATCATTCGCGGGATCTACGACAAGACGCGGACCATCCGCTTGCCGGTTCACTTCATCGAGCTCAAGAACCTGTTTTTCAAGGTTTTCTACGAGCTGCTGAAAGAGCTGGGGCGGGAGCCCGCGGCCAGGGAGATCGCCGAGCGGGCCGATCTGCCTTTGGAAAAGGTGCAGATGGTCCTGGCCCTGGCTTCCCAGCCCGTCTCCTTGGAAACGCCCGTAGGAGACGACGAGCAGCGACTGGGGGATTTCATCGAGGACGAGGGGGCTTCCTGTCCTTTGGAAGAGTGCTCCGGCAAGGAGCTGGCGGAAACCACCAAGGCTCTTTTGTCCACCCTGCAGCCCCGGGAAGAGAAGATCCTGAGGCTGCGGTTCGGCATCGACGGGAGGCCCACGGAAACCCTGGAGAAGATCGGCAAGAGCTTCAACGTCTCCAAGGAGCGGATCCGCCAGATCGAAAAGAAGGCGTTGAAAAAGCTGCGCCATCCTCTGCGTCAGGAAATGCTCAAATCCTTCATGGAGTGACGAGAAAGGAGAATCATCCGAAAATGGAGCGTATGGAAAAGAGGGTCGGGGGAGAAAGCCGCGGGCGGGCCCCGAGGATTCCGAGCGCCGAGGAGCTCGCCGGGTTCGAGTGGGATCCCTTGCCCGAAGGGGAGCTCGGCGCGGCGCAGCGAAGTCGTCTCAAATCTCTGGCCCACGGCCTCAAGCCGGTGGTCCAGATCGGTCAAGAAGGACCGACGGACCGCATCCGAGGGGAAATTCGCAGGCAGCTTCTCGTTCACGAGCTCGTCAAGGTCAAATGGTCCGGCTTGTCCAAGGAGGACGGGAACAAGAAGGAGCAGTCCCGCCGTCTGGCCCGTTGGATCGGGGCCCACTTCATCCATCTCATCGGGCAGAACCTGATCCTGTTCCGCCAGGGCGAGCATCGCACGTCCTTCCCTTTTTTACGCGCGGCGGGACCGGTTTCCTGATTCCCTCCCTTCACGCCGCTCCTTGAAACCGACGGTTTTCGTTTCAAGGGCGGCTTTTTTGGTTTTCCCTCCCTTTCGATTATTAAGGATGCAATTGGCGGCGCGAACGTGCTATCCTGCGCCCGACGAGATGGCTTCGAAGCGATGGTGGCTTTTGACGAGCGAGGAGAAGAAGGCAGCCGTATGGAAAAAGTGGTCATATCCGTTCTGGGAAGGGACCGGCCCGGCATCGTGGCCGCCGTTTCGGGGATCCTTTTCGACTTGGCGTGCAACATCGAGAGCGTCAGCCAGACGATCCTGCAGGGGGAATTCGCGGGCATCTTCATCGCCTCCATGCCGTCGGGGATTTCTCGCGAGGACCTGGGAAAGCGGCTGGACGAGGGACTTCGACCCTTGGGGCTGAACGTGCTGCTCAAGCCCTTGGAAGCCGCTCCCGACACGGGGCCCGCTCTTCCTTCCGAGCCTTTCGTCATCACCACCACGGGGCCGGATCGATTGGGCTTGGTGGCTTCCGTCACGGCGGTGCTGGCCCGCTTCGGGGTGAACATCACGAATCTGAAAGCCGTTTTCAAGGGAGGGGACCTTCCGTCTCGCAACGTCATGATCTACGAAGTGGACATTCCTGCGGGCATCGATCAGTTGGCGTTTCGCAGGACCCTTCGGGAAAAAGCCGAGGAATTGGGTCTGGATCTGAGCCTTCAGCATCGGGACATCTTCGAGGCCGTTCATCGCATCTGACGCCCCTTGGGCTTCGAAGCGTCTTGTCGCCGCCCACCCGTTGAAAGGACGCTGCCATGTTGAGCGATCGGGAAATCCTTTCCACCCTTGAAATGCTCAAGAACGAACATCTGGACGTCCGCGCCGTCACCCTGGGCGTCAGTCTTCTGGATTGCGCCGCCGACGATCTCCGCCGTTTCCTGGACAACATCCACGCCAAGATCCAACGCCTCGCCGGACGACTGGTTCCCGTGTGCGAAGAGGTGGGGGACCGCTACGGCATTCCCATCGTGAACAAGCGCATTGCCGTGAGCCCCATGGCGGTGGTGGGCGCCCCGTTTTCCGGGGATCAACTGATTCGAGCGGGCAAGACCCTGGACCGGTCGGCCCGCGAGGCGGGCGTGGATTTCATCGGGGGGTTCAGCGCCTTGGTTCAAAAGGGCATGGCCAAGGGGGATTTCGCCCTCATCGAGGCCATTCCCCGCACCTTGAGCGAAACCGAGCGGGTTTGCGCTTCCGTCAACGTGGCCACCACCCGGGCCGGCATCAACATGGACGCCGTTTACCTCATGGGCAAGACCATCAAGAGCGCCGCCGAGCTCACCGCCTCGCGGGACGGGCTGGCCTGCGCCAAGCTGTGCGTCTTCGCCAACATTCCCGAAGACATTCCCTTCATGGCCGGGGCCTACTTGGGAGTGGGGGAGCCGGGGGCGGTGATCAACGTGGGGGTGAGCGGTCCCGGGGTGGTGAAGAAGGCCGTCGATCGGGCCTTGGCCGGCGACCCCCACCTCACCTTGGGCCAGCTTTCGGAGACCATCAAGCGGACGGCCTACAAGGTGACCCGCGTGGGGGAGCTGATCGGCCGGGAAGTGGCGGATCGCCTGGGGGCTCCCTTCGGGGTGGTGGACCTTTCCCTGGCCCCCACGCCCCACGTGGGGGACAGCGTGGGGGAGATCTTCCAGAGCATGGGGCTGGCGGCCATCGGGGTCCCGGGCTCCACGGCCCTTCTGGCCATGCTCAACGACGCCGTCAAAAAGGGGGGAGCTTTCGCCAGCTCCTACGTGGGGGGGCTCAGCGGGGCTTTCATCCCCGTCAGCGAGGACCTGAACATTTCCGAAGCGGCCCGGGGGGGGTTTTTGAGCCTGGAGAAGCTGGAAGCCCTCACCAGCGTCTGTTCCGTGGGCTTGGACATGGTGGCCATTCCGGGGGACACTTCGGCGGAAACCGTCGCCGCCCTCATCGCCGACGAAATGGCCATCGGAGTGATCAATCGCAAGACCACCGCCGCCCGTCTCATTCCCGTTCCCGGAAAGAAGGCCGGGGAAAAGGCCTTTTTCGGAGGGCTGCTGGGGGAAGCCGTCATCATTCCCGTGGGCGGGGGCGAGGGCTCCGGCGACTTCGTAAGGCTGGGGGGGCGCATCCCCGCGCCCATGCAGAGCCTGAACAATTGACCCCCCCGTCGCTATCGGGATCGGGATCGCTATGGGGATCGCGCGCTCAGGACGATGCCCGTTGCCAGCAGCGCCAGGCCCGCTCCCTGCACGGGGGAGACGGTTTCTCCCAGAAAGAGGTAGGCCAGCAGGGTGGCTCCCAGAGGCTCCCCCAGAATGAGAACGGCCACCGCGGCGGCGGACAGGTGCTTGAGGGCCCAGTTGAAGGCCGTGTGGCCTACGAGCTGGGGAACGAGGGCCAGGAGGGCCAGCATGAGGTAGGTGCGAGGGGAAAAGCCCGCGAGGGGAACGCCGCCCAGGAAGCAGGCGGCGACGAGGAGGAAAGCCGCCGTGGCGTAAACCCCGAAAGCGTATCGCCACAGGTCCACGTGGGGGCGCAGGGCGCGTCCGGCCAGGAGGTATCCGGCGGCGGTCATGGCTCCCAAGACCGCCAGAAGATCTCCGGCCAGGGCCCGGGGGGACAAGGTGAAATCGGCGCCCGCCACCAGAGCGCTTCCCGAAACGCTCAGGCCGATGCCGATTTTGAGAAGGCGGCCCGGGGCTTCGCGAAGCCACAAGGAGCCCAGCAGGGCGACGAAAACGGGATGGGTGCATACCAGGGTCACGGAGCTGGCCACGGTGGTCCATTGCAGGGATTGAATCCAGAAAAGGAAATGGAGGGCCAGCAGGCTTCCGGCAAGAAAGGCGATTCCCCGTCGCCTCCGGGTCCACGGCGAGGCGGCTCCCCGACGCCTCCGGAGATGGACCGGAGCCAGAGCCAGGGCCGCCAGGCTCACCCGATAGGCGGCGATGGCCGCCGAGGGGGCTTCGGCCAGCCGGATGAACAACGACGCGCAGGACACCGCCAGGATGGCGACGATCATTGCCGGCCACACCGCCTTCGGGGCGGGGTCTTCGCCGGGGGGGCTTCCACCCATGAATTTCCCTTCTTGCGAATGGAGAAAAACTCCTTGACAGGACCCTTCGTTCCTCAGTACACAGTGCTGTTCATCTCTTGCGGAAAAGGAAAGGCGCGCCGTGCGGTCTTCCTTTGCGCGCAACGGTGGAAGCGGGCCGTGAAGGATTCCAGCGGCCTCGAGCATATTCGGGAAAAGGTTTTGAAGCAAGGGGAAGATCCGAATCCATAAAGGGAGCCCGGTGTCCGCCATGCGCTTCGGCGGCCGAGAGGGCCGCTTTTTTTGTTTGTCGTTCTCGCGCGGGGCTTGGAACTTTGTCTTTCGCGGGAGCCGGGAGCATCGATATGCGGGGGCCGTTCGAGACGGTTTTCAAGCGACGACGGAAGGAGTGACTTATGTACGCGATTTTCCAATCGGGGGGCAAGCAGTACAAGGCCCAGCCCGGAACGGTGGTCAAGTTGGAGAAAATTCCGGGGGAAGTGGGAGACCGGGTGAGCCTCGACCAGGTGCTCTTTTTCCAGGACGGCGAAGAGGTTCGCATCGGACAGCCGTTGCTCGACGATGTCAACGTCCAAGGGCGCATCGTCGAGCAGGGGCGCCATCGCAAGATCATCGTTTTCAAATTCAAGCGGCGCAAGGACTACCGCAAGAAAATGGGGCATCGCCAATCCTACACGGCGGTCCTCATCGAATCCGTCGGCGGCCGGGGCGGGGAGGTCCGACTGGACAAAAGGGCCGAGGAGCCTCCCGAAGCCGTCCAGGCTCCCGAGGCGATGGCCCCTGAAGCTTCGAGCACGGAAACCGCGGACATGGACAAGGAGTAGATCATGGCTCACAAGAAGGCGGGAGGAAGCTCCCGCAACGGACGGGACAGTGCCGGTCAGAGACGGGGCGTGAAGAAGTACGGAGGGGAATTCGTGCGTGCGGGCAACATCATCGTCCGTCAGCTCGGAACCAAGTTCCATGCCGGCAACAACGTGGGATTGGGCAAGGACTACACTTTGTTTTCCCTCGTCGACGGTGTGGTGACTTTCGAGCATCTGGACAAGAAGCGCCAGAAAATAAGCGTTTATCCCATCCCTGCCCAACAATGACGGGAATCGGGGGAAGGAGGCGTCGCGCCCCTTCCCCCGCCCCTCCTTCGTTCGTCCTTCATCTTCCGGAAACGACGGGCTCATGCGATTCATCGACGAAGTCACCATCGAGCTTCAGGCGGGGAGCGGCGGCAACGGCTGCATGAGCTTTCGGCGGGAGAAGTACGTCCCCAAGGGAGGCCCCGACGGCGGGGACGGGGGAAAGGGGGGAGACATTTCCTTGAGGGCTTCCGAGAGGAAGCAGACGCTGCTGGATTTTCGCTACCGGAGGCTGTACCGCGCGGCGCGAGGGCGTCACGGCCGGGGAAAAAACAAAACGGGCCGGAGCGGCGAGGATCTCGTGCTGGAAGTCCCTGTGGGGACCCTGGTCAAGGACCCGGAGTCGGGGGAGATTTTCGCGGACCTGGCGCGGGCCGGGCAGCGGTGGCTGGCCGCTCGAGGAGGCGCGGGAGGGCGGGGCAACGCCCGTTTCGTCACTTCCACCCGCAGGGCCCCCCGCTACGCCGAGGAAGGGCGACCCGGAGAAGAGCGCAAGCTGGCCCTGGAATTGAAATTGCTCGCCGACGTGGGATTGGTGGGATTTCCCAACGCCGGCAAGTCCACTCTCATTGCCACCATTTCCGCCGCCCGCCCCAAGGTGGCCGACTATCCTTTCACCACCCTGGTCCCCAACCTGGGGGTCGTCCAGTACGGGGACGCTCCGCCCTTCGTCGTTGCCGACATTCCCGGTCTCATCGAAGGGGCCCACGAGGGGGCGGGCCTGGGCATCCGCTTCCTGCGCCACATCGAGCGCACCCGGATCCTGTTGCACTTGGTGGACATCGGACAGATTCCCCGGGACGACCCTTTGCGGCCCTACCTCGGCATCGAGCACGAGCTCCGAAGGTATGGCTCGGGGATGGAGGGGAAGCTCCGCGTCGTCGCCCGCGCCAAAGCGGACCTGGAGCCGGATTCCGGACGCTTGCAAGATTTGAAGGGGGCCTACGAGGCCACGGGCCATCCGGTGGCGGTGGTGTCCGCCGTGCAGCGCCGGGGCATCGACGAGCTGCTGCGGATTCTGGTCGGTCTTTTGTTCGGGGAATCGCACGACGAGGAGGGGGAGGAGGAGTGAATTGAGGGGGGAGGAAGACCGCCGGGAGTGGCTCCGGCGATGCCGCCGTTTGGTGGTCAAGGTGGGCTCGGCCTTGGTGACGGGGCCTCGCGGCCTGGACTTGGTGATGATCCATCGGCTCAGCGATCAGGTGGCCGAGCTTCGCGAGAAGGGAATGGAGGTGGCCATCGTGTCCTCGGGGGCGGTCTCCTCGGGCACCCGCAGGATCGGCCTCGCGGAACGGCCCCGCACCATCCCCCACAAGCAGGCCGCCGCCGCCGTGGGACAGGGCGTGCTCATGCAGGCCTGGGAGGCCGCCTTCAACAAATACGATCTCCTCGTGGCCCAGCTTCTGCTCACCAGCGAAGGGCTGGCCCAGCGCCATCGCTATCTCAACGCCCGCAACACCCTCGTCACCCTTCTCGAATGGGGGATCGTGCCCGTCATCAACGAAAACGACACGGTGGTGGTGGAAGAGATCAAGTTCGGGGACAACGACCGCCTTTCCACGGAGATCGCCGGGCTGGTGGGGGCCGATCTGGTGATCAATTTGACGGATACCCAAGGGCTCTACGACGCGGACCCCCGCCGGAGCCCTTCGGCCGTTCTCATCCCCGTCGTCCGCCACGTGGACAAGAAGCTCATGGACTGCGCCACCCCGGCCCCCGGGGCCGTGGGCACGGGAGGCATGCTGAGCAAGCTCCACGGGGCCAAAAGATGCATGGCCCTGGGCATCCCCATGATCATCGGGCCGGGGCGGGAGCGGGACGTGCTGCTGCGCCTGTTCGACGGCGAGCCCCTGGGGACTTTCTTCGTCCCCCGGGACCGCCACATCTACGGCAAGAAGATCTGGCTGGCCAACCTTCGCAAGCCTTCGGGGGAGCTGGTCATCGACGAGGGGGCGGTGAAGGCCCTTCAGAAAGGGGGCAAGTCCCTTCTTCCCATCGGCGTCAAGGAGGTGCGGGGGACCTTCGGGACGGGGGCCCCCGTGAGATGCGTCGACGAGGAGGGACGGGAGGTTGGCACGGGCTTGAGCAACTACCGGGCCGGGGAGATCGAGCGGATCAAGGGACGTCACAGCGACGAGATCGAGGGCCTCATCGGCTACAGGCACTCCGACGAGGTCATTCACCGGGACAACTTCGTCCTGGCCCAGGAAATGCTGGACGCCGAATAACACAATATAAAGAGGAGCGCCCATGTCGTACGAGAATGCCATTCGGTCCATGGGACAAAAGGCTCGCCGGGCCGCCCGGATCATGGCGACGGCGGGAAGCGAGGCGAGGCGCAGGGCTTTGGAGGAAGCGGCCGAGGCCCTGGGACGGGCCGGAGACCGCATTGCCCAAGCCAATGCCGAGGACTTGAAGCAAGCCGAGGAAAGGGGGATTTCCGGGGCCAAGCTGGAGCGCTTGCGCTTGAGCGAGAAGGTCGTGGGGGAGATGGTGGCCGGCCTCCGGGAAGTGGCCCTGCTTCCGGACCCCTTGGGGGAGATCGTCCGCATGTGGAGGCGCCCCAACGGGCTGAGGGTGGGACGCATGCGCATTCCCCTGGGAGTGATCGGCATCGTTTACGAATCCCGGCCCAACGTCACCGTGGACGCGGCGGCGCTGTGCGTCAAGGCCGGCAACTCCGTGATCCTCCGGGGCGGCTCCGAAGCCTTCCGTTCCAACCGGTGCCTCGCCGGCATTCTGCGGGAATCCCTGGAGAAGGCGGGGCTTCCTCCCGACGCCGTCCAGTTGGTGGAGACCACGGATCGGGAGGCCGTCCTGGAAATGCTCAAGCTGGAGGATTCCATCGACGTGATGATCCCCCGGGGGGGCGAGGAGCTCATCCGCTTCGTGGCGGAAAACGCCCGCATGCCGGTGCTCAAGCACTACAAGGGCGTCTGTCACGTTTACGTGGACGAGAGCGCCGACCTCGCCATGGCCCGCGGGATTTGCTTCAACTCCAAGGTCCAGCGCCCGGGAGTGTGCAACGCCATGGAGACCCTCCTGGTGCACGAAAAGATCGCCGAGTCCTTTCTGCCCCCCATGGCCGAGGACTACCGCAAGGCGGGGGTGGAACTGCGAGGGTGCCCCCGCACTCGAGCCCTCGCTCCCGAGTGCGGGGCCGCCGTGGAAGAGGACTGGGCCGCCGAATATCTGGACTTGATCCTGGCCGTCCGCGTGGTGGATTCCATGGAAGAGGCCATGGAGCACATCGCGGCCTACGGCTCCGACCACACCGAAGCCATCGTCACGGACAACTTCGAGCGGGCCCATCGCTTTCTTGAGCAGGTGCAGTCCTCCCTGGTTCTGGTCAACGCTTCCACCCGCTTCAACGACGGCTTCCAGTTGGGTCTGGGGGCCGAGATCGGCATTTCCACCTCGAGGCTTCACGCTTTCGGCCCCATGGGCGTGGAGGAGCTCACCACCACCAAGTTCGTCGCCTTGGGAGACGGGCAGGTGCGGACTTGAACCGCTGACGCGACGCGAGTCTTTCCTTTCGGGAAAGACTCGAATCCTTCGATTCTCTTCTTCCTTCGGATTGCCGAAGTCTCGTCCTTCCCGGATCGCGGGATCCCTCGAAACTCGTCTTGAACTTGAAGCTCCAAGTCCTGTATTCTGCACTCTGTTTTTTTTTTGCGAAAAAACGGCGGAGCCCTCATTGGCGAGCCTTCCCATGGGGAAATGCGCTGCAACGGAGGTGTCCCTTGAACCCTGAAGTGCGAAAGCTCTCCAGTCGCTACAAATTCATCGTGCTGGGCAGCGCATTGCTTCTGATGCTCCTCCTAGTCCTGCTGGGCCTCAATCGGTACCGACTGGAGCGCAGGGCCTTTCTCAACGAGTCCCGCACGCGGGTCATGGAAAAAAAGGACGGTTTGGAAAGGGAGCTGGAAAGGGCGTCGGACCATTTGCGGTTGATGAAGTTCTGGATGGAGCATTTCACGAGCGCTCCGGAATTCCGCCCCCTGGCCCCGAGAGTCGAGCTGCTGACGGACAACGGAGAATATTTTTCCCTGGACGAATTTCTGCCGCCCTTCGATGCCGACAACACCGGAGGCTTGGTGGGCCTGGGCTCCCTGGACGGCCGTCCCGGGCCGTACTACCGGGAGCTGCGCGCGGCCCTGGGCATGCTCGACCTCCAATGGATGATCCACCGCATCAATCCTCACTATGCGTGGAGCTATTATCATTCCAGGAACGACCTCACCGGCTACTATCCCTGGATCCTCCCCTCGAAGATGTTCGAGCTGGGATTCGATGACAT
>Ga0180430_10004406_pt1 | contig 11884 bp, 9 predicted proteins | sample SS_ome_9_FD_132999 | JGI IMG/M metagenome (GOLD analysis project Ga0180430, IMG submission 132999) | Hypersaline lake sediment archaeal communities from the Salton Sea, California, USA - SS_1_S_2 metaG | ecosystem: Environmental > Aquatic > Non-marine Saline and Alkaline > Hypersaline > Sediment... | reverse complement strand
GGCGGCTTCGACGCGGTCTTCGTCGGGACAGGGGCCGGTCTCCCCCGATTCCTCGGAGTTCCCGGCGAGAACCTGAACGGAGTCTACTCCGCCAACGAGTTCCTGACGCGGACGAACCTGATGAGCGCGTACTTGTTCCCGGAGTACGACACCCCGATCAAGGTCGGCGAGCGGGTCGTCACCGTCGGCGGCGGCAACGTGGCGATGGATGCCTCCCGAACGGCGCTCCGTCTCGGTGCCGGCACGTCGATGATCGTCTACCGTCGCAGCGAGGAGGAGCTCCCGGCGCGCGCCGAGGAGGTCCACCATGCCAAGGAGGAGGGCATCGACTTCCGGCTGCTGACGAATCCGGTCGAGTTCCTCGGCGAGGACGGGCGCCTCGTCGGCGTCCGCTGCATCCGCATGGAACTCGGCGAGCCGGACGAGTCCGGCCGCCGCCGCCCGGTACCGATCGACGGCTCGGAGTACGTCATCGAGGCGGAGACGGCCGTGATCGCCGTCGGCAATGGACCGCATCCGCTCGTTCCGCAGACGACGCCGGGACTCGACCTGACGCGCTGGGGGAACATCGTCGCCGATCCGGAGACCGGGCAGACGAGCAAGCCTGGCGTCTTCGCGGGCGGGGACATCGTCACCGGCGCCGCGACGGTCATCCAGGCGATGGGGGCCGGCAAGCGTGCCGCCGCGGCCATTCACACCTATGTGGTGAATGGATTCACGTAGATCCGATGCGCCGGTGACGCCGTTACTGGGGCAGCCACCGTCATCCAGGCGATGGGGGCCGGCAAGCGTACCGCCGCCGCGATGCACGCCTACGTGATGAACGGCACGGACCCCGAACCGAAGACCTAGACCCGGTTTGGACGCGTCGACGTGTCACGTGTCCTCTCGCAAGAGGGCGCCCGACCAAGGGTTTGACCGGGTCATGTGTCATCATTCACGTGCAGACAGCTAGCACCACCCGGTGCGCGGTCGGTGGAGGGGCTCAGGCCTCTCCACTGATCCTTTTGGGGTCCTCTCCGAGGAAACTGATATGTCCAGGCTAGGCGAAGCTTGAGACCTGCTCTGCGGCGAAGAGCCCCGGGACACCGCCGGTGTGGAGGAAGACGACGACGTCCTCCCCGGTGAACTCGCCCTTGCGGATCGCGTCGATCAGCCCGGCCATCGCTTTCCCCGTATAGACCGGATCGAGGAGGATCCCTTCGGTCCGTGCGACGAGGTGAACCGCCTCGATCATCGCCTCGGTCGGTCGACCGTAGCCGGGGCCGACGTAGTCGTCTCGGACCTCGATCAGGCTCCCCGGAACCGGATCGGCGAGATCGAGCGCCTCGGCCGCTTCGGCGAGCTGGCGATCGATGCGGTCGGTCAGCACGTCCGCGTCGGTGGCAACGCTGATCCCAAGGACCGCGAGATCTCCATCGGCATACAGGTGGGAGCCGAAGACGAGACCGGTCTGGGTCCCCGAGGTTCCGACGGCGGTCACGATGGCCCGAGGCGTGACCCCGAGCCCGGTGCACTGATCGAGGACCTCCCGGACGCAGTCGGCGTACGCATAGGCGCTGTGCAGCGCGCGGCATCCGTTGGGGATTACGTACGGGGTCTCTCCCTCCGAGCGGAGACGGCCGACGAGTTCCTCGACCTTCCGGCCGGCGATCGGATCCTTCTCGGCTTTCGATGGGAAGCCCTCCGCCCCGACGAAGTGGACCTCGGCGGCGCCGAGGATGCGATCGACGAGCAGGTTCCCCGAAGCGGCCTTCGGCTCGTCGCCGCGCAGGACGAGGAACGTTCGGAGGCCGAGGCGGTTGGCGGCCGCCGTCGTCAGACGGACGTGGTTGCTCTGCGGGCCGCCGATGGTGATCACGGCTGTGGCCCCGCACGCGACGGCATCCGCCAAGGCGAACTCGAGCTTGCGTAGCTTGTTTCCTCCGAGGCCGAGACCGGAGAGGTCGTCCCGCTTGGCGAGCAGACGTGGGCCTCCGAGTCGCTCGCTCAACCGAGGAAGCTCCTCGATCGGTGTCGGGAAATCCCCGAGCGGGATCCGTTCGATCTGATCGATCTGCATCGGGCTCCTTTCGTCCTGCAACCGGGTCGTACGGGCCGGCCGAATGTACCCGATGGACCGGCGCACGGTCGATCGATAGCATTCGCTCGTGCGACCGATCGCGTGGAAGGATCACTACCGAAGCGAGTTGGAGGCCGCCGGAAGTCGCCGGCGGCTGGTTGAGTGGTTGGAGCGTAGAGCAGACGATCGCATCGTCGAAGCGATCGAGCGTCGGGCGATCGTCTCCGTTCCCCATACGAAGCTCGAGGCGTCGGGCCCGCTCCTTGCAGCGTGGGTCGCCGCCGTCTTCTCGAGCCCCATCGATCGGATCCTCGCCCTCGGTGTCCTGCACTCCGGCGGTGTCCCCGCTCTTCGGACGGCCCTCGACGAAACCGTTGATCTGGGCGCGCGGAGATCCGCGTTCGACGAGGTCCGCGGGGCCTTCACTCCGCAGACCCGTGCGGTGGAGACGCCGTTTCGCGCCCAGCCGCTCGCTTCGCTCGAAGAGGTCCCAGGAGTTCTCCGTGCAGATCGCTCGGGGCTGCTTCGTGAGGAGTTCTCCCTCGACACACTCCTGGCGGTCCTTCGCCTCGGCGCCGAGGTCTTCGGTCGGGAGCCGATCCCGGTCGAGCTCGTCTACGTTGGGATGACGCGCGATCCGATCGAGGGCGGGTTCGGAGTCGCGTGCAACGTCGCGACATGGCTACGTTCTCGTTGGGATGCGAGAACGGCCGTGGTGGCTACGGGAGACCTGGTGCACCACGGGGCCGTCTACGGAACCGGCACCGGGCGGTCCGACGACCGCGAGGAGCTGACGACGATGCTCCGTGCCGAAGTCGAAGCGACCCTCCGGTCGGCGCTCGCCGACGGCGACCTCGAGGCTGCGTGGCGGCGTTCCACCGAGAACCTCGGCAACGATCAGCGGGAGATCCTCCCGGTGATCGTTTCGGCGATCGCTCCGCGAACGTCACTTCGGATCCTCCACTTCGAGCTGACCGACTACGCCTCGGTCTTCGACGTCCCGCGTCCGTGCGACGTCGCAAGCGCCCTCGTCGTCTACGGATGACGCCCGGATCGTCGCAGTGAGACGTGTTGCGGCCCTGAGCGCCGCCTCGTACTCTGTCCGCCGAAGATGACTGCCTGCAAGACGATCGGGATCCTGGGGGGGATGGGGCCGGCGGCGACGGTCGAGTTCTTTCGTCGGCTGGTCGAAGCGACGCCGGCGACGATCGATCAGAACCACCTGCACATCCTGATCGACAACGATCCGAGCGTCCCCGACCGAACCCTCGCCCTCTTGCGCGACGGGCCTTCCCCCGAGCCGGCGCTCGCTGCGATGGCTCGGCGACTTGCATCGGCGGGTGCCGAGGTCCTCGCGATGCCGTGCAACACGGCGCACGCGTTCCTCGACGCCATCCGCGCCGCCGTCGCCGTGACAGTCGTCGACATGATCGCGGAGACCGCCGATCGCGTCGGGTCGGGCACCGTAGGCCTCCTGGCGACGAGTGGAACGATCGAGTCGGGGGTCTACCGTCGCGTCCTCGACGCACGGGGGATCCGTCTCGTCGTGCCGGACGGGGATGCCCAACGAACCGTCGGACGCGCGATCGAGGCGATCAAGGCAGGGCGGGACTTGGCGGAAGTGGAACACGCCGTCCTCCCTGTCGCCGAGAGCCTCCGCAACCTCGGTGCTGAGGTGATCGTCGCAGGCTGTACCGAGATCTCACTCCTCGACGGAGGAAGGATGCCGATTCGGTGGGTCGACGCACTCGACTGCTTGGTCGAGGCGACGATCGATGCCGCTTCGATGGACGTTCGCTGCAAGGAGGACGAATGAGCGATTGGAAGGAACGGATTCGCGACGAGGTCGATCGCCGGGAGGCGCAGCTTCGTGAGGTGAGTCAGGAGCTGTTCGAGAACCCGGAACTCAAGTTCGAAGAGGTCCGGGCGGCCAAGATCCTCGCCGATGCACTGCGCGACGCGGGGTTCGAGGTGGAGCACGGCTACGCGGGACTGGAGACGGCGATCCGCGCCGTCCACCCGGCGAGCAGTGATGGACCGACCGTGGCGATCCTCGGCGAGTACGATGCCCTGCCGGAGATCGGGCACGCCTGCGGCCACAATCTGATTGCTGCCGGTGGTCTCGGTGCCGCACTCGCCGTCGGCGCGATCAAGTCGGAACTTCCCGGAACGCTCATCTTCTACGGCACCCCGGCGGAGGAGGGCGGCGGCGGGAAGGTCATGATGATCGATGCAGGGGCCTTCAAGGGGGTGGACGCGGCGATGATGTTCCATCCGGCCTCGCACACCATCGTCGGCCGCGGCAGCCTGGCGATCACCGAAGTCAAGCTCTGCTTCCACGGGAAGCCGGCGCACGCCTCCGCGTTCCCCGAGGAGGGGATCAACGCCCTCGACGCGGTGATCCAGACGTTCAACGGGATCAACGCCCTCAGAGAGCACATCAAGGATGGCGCCCGGATCCACGGGATCATCTCCAACGGTGGCGCGAAGCCGAACATCGTCCCCGAATACGCCGAGGCCGAGTTCTACGTTCGGGCTCCGGAGACGGAGTACCGGGATGAGCTTCTCGTCAAGCTGCGCCACTGCGCCGAAGGCGCGGCTCTGGCCACCGGCGCCCGTCTCGACTACCAGGAGATCGGCCACGCTTACAAGGCGATGAAGCCGAATCGAGCGCTGATCGAGGCCTTCGTCAAGAACCTCGAGGCGCTCGGGTGGTCCCTGGACAACCCGCCGGAAGCCCTCGGCTCGACCGACATGGGCGACGTCACCCAGGAAGTCCCGGGAATGCACCCCTACCTTGCGATCTGCGAACCGGAAGTGATCGGGCACTCGCGCGAATTCACCGAGGCCTCCGGCTCCGAGCGCGGAGCCGTCGCCATGCTCGCCGGCGCGAAGGCGCTGGGGATGACGGCGGTCGACGTGCTGACCGAGGCCGGCCTCACCGACCGGATGTGGGAGGAGTTCCGCGGGAGCTAGTCTTCCGAGATGTGGGATGCCCAAGCGGGTCGGAGCGATCGGGCTCCGACCCGCCTCAGCTTGAGACTAGTCCTTGAGGATCGATGCGAGATCCCAGACGTGCGCCTCGCATAGGTGAGTGCTGCAGTAGGTCACCGCAAGATGAGTGCCATCCACGCTGAAGTCGACGGCGTAGGCTCTCGCGAACCGTCGCGGGTCGGGCAGGTCGGCGATCTCTTCAGGCTCGATGACCTCCCAGAGGTCAAGCACGGCGACTTGCCGGCCCGTCTCAAGATCCCAGAACCGCACCGTCTCATCGTTCGACGAGCTGGCGAGCATCGTGTCCGCCGGATTGAACGCGATGTCGTTCACGGCATCCACGTGCCCATCGAGTCTCGCGATCTCGTCTCCATTCGACATGTCCCACAGCCGGACGACACCGTCTTCGAACCCGACAGCAAGGAGGCTCCCATCGCCGTTGAACGCGACGGCGTAGACAGCGACGCCTGCCTGCTCCGCGATGATCTGCCTCCGGAATCCAGCGTCTACGTGCCAGAGACGGACTGCGCCTTGCATCCCGCCGGACGCGAGAATCCCCCCCTCTGGATGCCATGCAAGCGCTGTGACGCCCTCCTCGTGTCCCCGGAAGCGAGCGATCGTCCCGCTCGACACCAGGTCGAGTAGAACAACGGTGTCCTCGTCAACGTAGGCCAGAGAATCCCCGGCTGGACTCATCGCAACTCTTGTTGACGGTCCAAGCTGGTCCACATTCAGCGTCGAAACGACTTCTCCGGTAGCCACCTCCCAGATGCGAAGAAGATCGGCTCCCGTGGATGAGACAAGGAGTCGTCCGTCTGCAGAGAAGTCAGCCGTGCCGATCCCCATCCACAAGTGTGGGGCCGTGAGTTCCTCAGCCGCCTCATAGACGGGGAGGGTCCACAGCTTGATCCGGTAGGAAGACCAGGTCGCCAGGAAGGCGCCGTCCGGGCTGTAGGCGAGGCCGACCGCTTGTGGGTGAGACAGCGTGTGCACCGGCTCGGCCAGGCTCACGACCGGCGATCCTGGTTGCGCGGCGGTCCACGCCACAAGCCCTAGGATCGCGAGGAACTGAAGCGCGGCGAGCAGCTTCTTGAGTCTTCTGTTCATGGCTACTTCAACCTCCGCACGAGAGGGACGAAGGTTGGGAGCGGGTCGCTGCACGGAACGTTGTAGATGCAGTGCTCGTACGTCCAGCACTGGTTGCAGCGTCCCCCGGGCCCAGCTGACAGATCTCGTAGAGACAGCAGATTTCGATCGAGCTTTCGCACCAGCAGTCCAACACCTGAGTGTACGGACATCCTTGCACTAGGAGATCTCCGCGCCACCCGGTGCAGGTGGCACAGGTTCCGTCGGAAGCTCTCACGGCCAGCCCTGAGACCGAGATTGCCAGGAGAGCTACCGCGACGATCCGCAGGGCAAGGTCTACTCGCTTCATCGAATCACCTCCGTCCGAACGTAGCATAGCTTGACTCCAAATTCAACACGACTTATGTACATAAGTACATCCGCGGAACCTCGCTGGTGCGGACGGGGAAGCACGCTCGGAAGAGATGGGGAACCGCGGAGCCGTCGCCATGCTCGCCGGCGCGAAGGCGCTGGGGATGACGGCGGTCGACGTGCTGACCGAGGCCGGCCTCACCGACCGGATGTGGAAGGAGTTCCGCGGGAGCTAGGGATCCGGAAGCGCTCGATCGGATCGATCGTCGACGCGAAGGCGTGGGGGACGGGCCCCGCGCTTTCGCGCGGGGCCCTGGTTGTTGGGGTGTGACGGAGGGTCACACAGAGCCTCGTCGCTCGCGCGACGGGGCCCGCCGCTCTATCGAATTGCCGCAACGCTCCGCGATGCTCCGCACCTTTCTCGTGCCGGACTCGCGTGGGGGTGCCCCCGCCGAAGCGGGGGCACCCTGGATGGAAGTGAAGCTAGAACCCGTAGGCGGCCGGGTCGATTGAGCCGAGGCCGCTCGGGTCGAAGACGTCGACCGTGAGAGGCGTGTCCGGTCGACGCAGGTTGGAGATCGTGACGGTGCTTATCGTCCCTTCGCCGTGGTCGATCGATCGGATGATCTCTGGGACCCTGTCCCCTTCGAACTCCCCGAGGACGACGAAGGCCATCTCGGATTCGAGGGTGCCGAGGTCGTTGTACGACTCCATGCGCAGGGTCAGGTAGTCGGTCTTCTCTACCCACGTGAGGACGCGGGCGTAGTCGGCGTCTGCATCGGGCTTCGCCATGAGCTCGAGGACCCAAACGTCGTAGGAGGCCCCGTCGACCTCGATCGACTCCTCCCGGAGGATCGTCGCGTCGTAGTCGTCGCGGAGATTGCCCGTGCTTCCGAGATCGCCGTAGCTCATCGAGCTGCCGGCGAAGCTCCCCGACTGGTCCTCATCGGACACCAGTTCCTTGGTCAGTCCCAGAGCCGGGAGATAGAGCCACATGCGGCTGTCGACTGCGTCGTCCTCCGGCGTCTCCATCAGGAAAATCGAGCCCTCTTCGTCGCCTCCGGTGAAGTACATCAACACGTTCGTAACCTCATCGGCGTCCTCGGGTTTCGTCGTGTCGAACGTCGTCAGCTCGAAGAGGTTGAGGGTGTACTCCGAGGTGACATCGTTGCCGTAGTCGTTGTGCATCGTCATCGTCGCCAGGACGCCCTGGGTGTCGTCGGCGTCAACGGAGAAGAGGTCCTCCATCTCATCGAGGATCTCGTCCGCGGTGATTCCGAGGGCCCCGAACGCGGCTACGATCACCATCAGTCCGCCGAGCACTGCTGCACACGCATTCCTGTTTCTGGTCATGTCAACCTCCGAAGGTCGTTGGGTTCCTAGTTTGTGGCTTCGACTCATCAGGTGCTTCGGCTTCGCACCTTGACGAAGGATCGGAAGCGATCTCGCCACGGTCGCCGGTCGGCGAGGAAGCGGGGACGCCACTGCACGAAGATCGCCGGGATGACGGTCAATGCGCTGAGAGCACTCACCGCCATCGAAAGGGAGATCAGCCCGCCGAAGCTCTTGAACGCGCTGAAGACGGAGAACAGCAGGACGATGAACCCGGCGATGACCGCAATGGCGTTGTGCACGATTGCCTGGCCCGACGTGCTCGCGGTCTCGGCGATCGCCTCACTTGCGTTTCGACCGGCACGCGTCTCCGCGCGGAATCGAGAAACGAAGTGGATGGCGTAGTCGATGCCGATGCCGATTGTGATCGAGGAGATCATTGCGGTGGCGATGTTGAGGGTCATCCCGGCAATCCCCATCGTTCCGAAGTTGACCACGATGGCGAACACGAGCGGAAGCGCGGCGATGAGACCGGCCACCATGGACCCCATCAGCAGGGCCACGATCGCCGCCGCGATGACGACCGAGGTCCCGAGGCTGATCAACTGACTCGCGACCAGCTGTGTCGTCATTCGGTGCTGGAGCCGTGTCGTGCCGACCATCTCGCCGTGCAAGCCTTCACCCAACCTCGTGTCGAGGTACGTTTCGATCGATGTCACCAGGGTCGAGAGGTCGTCGGAGTTCAGCTTGGGATAGAAGCCGATGATCTCGCCGGCCGAGTAGTCGCCGAGGGCCAGGCTGCCGAGATCGCCCCCCTGGAACGAGAAGAGGAGCAACAGCTGGGAGACGAGACGTCGATCCTCAGGAATCGCATCGTAGGTCGGATCGTCACCATGGAACTTGCGGTGTAGATCGCGAACCAGCTCGGTGATCGACAGCGTCTTGCGTATACCGATCTCCTCCAGATGCGCCTCGAGCGCCATCATCTCCAACAGGACGGCCGGCTCCTTCAGCCCGTCTCGTCGTCCGGTATCGATCTCGATCACGACGCGCTCGCTCCCCGAGAAGTACGCTTCCATCACACCCATCCCCTCGACGGCCGGGTGGTTCTCCCCCAGGAATGCCGCGGTCGAGGAGTCGATCGTGATGAAGGGGATCCCGGCGGCGAACGCGGCGAGAACGACGAAAGAGAGCACGAGCACCACTCGGCTGTGTCGTCCGATGAACGCACCGTACCTGCGCAGGACACGTTCCATGACGCCCGTCTCGGCTCGTGAGGGCGTGCGGCGACGGAAGCGACGTGACCGCGCCTTCGGTGCGGGGAGCACGGCAAGGAGCGCAGGGATCAACAGCAGCGACAGGATCATCGCGATCGCCACGCCGATGCCGGCGGCGAAGCCGAACTCGGCGATCACCGGCATGAACGAGGTCAGTAGAGCCATGAACCCGGCCACCGTCGTCAGGCCGGTCATCAGGACCGGAACATGGATCCGATCCATCGCATCCCGGATGGCAACGCGCTTCTCGTCGCCTGCGGCGGTGCGCTCGTTGACGTGGCTCAAGATGTGGATCCCGTAGGCGATGCCGATCGCCAGAAGCAGCACCGGGAGGATGAAGGACACCGCGGTGACCGCTATCCCCGTGAGGCTGATCAGGCCGAACGCCCAGACGAGCGACAGGGCGACGACGGCGAGTGGGATGAACACGCCGCGCAGCGAACGAAAGCTCACGTACAGCACAACGGCGATGACGAACAGGACGATCGGAAGGAGGACCGCGAGATCGGCAGCCATCGAGTCGGCCATCGACTGCGACATGAAGTGCGTACCGCTGATGTAGAACGTGAAGCGGTCTCGATAGGTATCGACGATGTCGGTGATCCGTCGTGTCAGCTGGGAGTTCTCTGCGTCGTCGGCGTAGGTGACGATCAGGTTGATCGCCTCGCCTTCGCGGGAGACGAGGACGTCGGCCAGCGTGTCATTGGACAAGATGCGATCTCGGAACGCAGCGATCTCCTCCGACGTCGAGGGAGCGGCTTCGTCGTCGGCTGCCGGGCCGACCGCCAGGGAGTCGCCGGTCGCCTCGATCGTCTGGGCATTGAGAGGCGACTGGACCTCATCGACGCCCGGAAGGGCTTCCAGCTCCTGCGTCAACGCCTCCACGGCGCCGAGGACCTCGGACGTGTAGACGCCGGTCGGCTCGACCAGTGCGATCATCAGTACGTCGGAAGACCCGAAGCGGTCCTCCGCACGTTCCGCGGCGACGTAGGCCGGGTCTTCGTGGTCGATGTACGACTCGAAGTCCGTGTTGACGACTAGGCCGGGGAGTGCGATGGCGAAGCCGCACGTCACCAGCGCGATGGCCACGATCGTCGGCCACGGATGGTCGATGACCCAGGAGAGGAAGCGTCTCATCGCAGCCATCCCTCCATCGCATACTGCGAGGCGAGAAGCCCCACCCACAGGTCATCGAGGACGCCGACCGGCTCTGCGAGGCCGTCGAAGACCGCGGCGAGTACGCCGCGCAGCGCCGCGATGCCCGCCTGTGCTTCAGAAGATGAGGAGGCGGACCCGCTGTGGAGAAGCCAGACTTCGGGTGCCATGCCATCCTCGATACCGATCGGGACGATCAGGATCAGATCGAACGGCACGTCCGGCGCGTCGATGTCGGCTAGGGGATCGACGTAGCTTGATGCAACGTTCTCCAGGCGAACCTCGAGGTCGACGCCGGCCTGGCGAAGGATCCCGGCGAGCGCACCGACGCGCATCGTCGAGGCGAAGGTCCTCGTCTCGTCGATGAGGAGCACCCGAGCGTCGATCGACGCGGGCTTGGAGATCGGAGTCGACTGGGCGAAGCTTGCGATGCCGAGGGAGGCGATCGCCAGAAGAGCCATCAAGTATCGTTGGGTTTGCCGGTTCACGAGGCACCTTCCTTCATCATTCCGTTCCATAGGAGGTCGGCCAGCTCTACGCCCGCCCGGGGAAGGCTTTCCGTGCGGGGACCGCTGGCGAAGGCGGACTCATAGAGCGAGACCGCTCCGGGGAGGCTGAGCAGCAGGCAGGCGCACAAGCGCGGATCGCAGGGGCGGATCAAGCCTCGGTCGATCGCGGCACGGATGCCCGAGGCCACCCGCTCGATGACGCGCCGAACGAACGTCTCCTTCTCCTGCTGCAGGGAGAGGTCGGAGAGAAACGGCTGCTGGGACATCAGCCGGAAGACCCGCCCGCTGTCTTCCCCGTCCGTGATTTCCTTGCTGACCAGGTCGTACACCGCCTCTCGGAACGAGTTCCCCTCGGCCAGGACTCGATCGAGGATCCAGAGGAGCCGGTCCGCGAACCGATCGAAGAGCGCGACGACGAGGTCCTCCTTGCTTGAGAAGTAGAGGTAGACGGTCCCCTTGCCGACGTGGGCAGTGCGGGCGACTTCGTCGACGGTGGCGTGGTGGAAGCCCCGTTCGGCGAAGACGCGCATCGCCGCGTCGAGGATCCGCCGTTTTTTGATTTCGCTGATTGCATCCGCCATGAGGTACCTTCCCAGGTCGAGAACTGACCAGTCAGTCGGGTGACTGACTGGTCAGTTCTACTCCCTCAAGCTCCACTTGTCAAGGGGGGCGCCGAAAGCGGTGAAGTGAAAGTCACCAGGGAGCAACGGCGAGCGCCAGGGCAGCACCGGGGTTCAGAAAGGAGTTCCGTGCCTCCGGCTACGGGACGGGATCGAATCCACCCGGATGGAATGGGTGGCAGCGGAGGATCCGCCGGAGGGCGAGCCATCCGCCCTTGAGGACGCCATGTCGCTCGATCGCCTCGACGGCGTAGGCGGAGCACGTCGGGTAGAAGCGGCAGCGTCGTGGCAACAGCGGGGAGATCCCCCGCTGGTAGATCCGGATCAAGAAGACTGCGCCACGTCGAAACACGCTCGCATTGTACGCTTCGCGGTGCCCTTGACAACTGGCAGTCGCATGGCTATACTGCCAACTAGCAATCAGGTAGTGAGATTGCTAACGGAACCCACGAAGGAGGAAATCAACATGATCAGGAGACTTCCAGCGGTCCGGCGCAG
>Ga0180430_10004405_pt1 | contig 11887 bp, 7 predicted proteins | sample SS_ome_9_FD_132999 | JGI IMG/M metagenome (GOLD analysis project Ga0180430, IMG submission 132999) | Hypersaline lake sediment archaeal communities from the Salton Sea, California, USA - SS_1_S_2 metaG | ecosystem: Environmental > Aquatic > Non-marine Saline and Alkaline > Hypersaline > Sediment... | reverse complement strand
CGGTATGGCGCGGGATCCGATGCGATCCACAAGAAATAATCCGCCAATAAAAACGATCACAAGAAGGATCAATAAGATCTGAATAACACGCAGGAAAATCTTCATAAAGCACTCCAATAAGTTAAAGTGACATGTTGACAGGCATTTAGACAGTATAGCAGAACTATAAAGGTGGTTTTTATACAGGACAACAAGATTGGCGATGAAGTCACTAAACGTCTAAACCCCTAAACGTCTAAACCTCTAAACGTCAAGACACCCTGATCTTAAATCAACAATTTTCAATCTTCAATTTACAATGTTAAGAATTCATGGTGCGGAGGAATTCTTTATTGCTCTTAGCATGGTTCATGCGGTCGATCATGAATTCCATGGCCTCCATGGGACTCATTTCGTTCAGGAACTTACGCAGGATCCATACGCGAGCAAGTTCGTTCTTGCTGAGCAATAATTCTTCTTTACGCGTACTGGAGCGATTGATATCGATTGAGGGGAAGATCCTTCTGTCACTCAAACGGCGGTCTAAAACAAGCTCCATGTTACCCGTTCCCTTGAACTCTTCGAAAATCACATCATCCATGCGGCTGCCGGTGTCGATCAGGGCTGTCGCAATAATGGTGAGACTCCCTCCGTTCTCAATGTTCCGGGCGGACCCGAAGAAACGTTTGGGCTTATGTAAGGCGTTAGAGTCGATACCACCGGAAAGGATCTTGCCGGAATGTGGAACGACAGCATTATGTGCGCGTCCCAGGCGGGTAATACTGTCCAGCAGGATCACAACATCGTGACCGTATTCAACCAGGCGCTTGGATTTTTCCAGCACCATCTCGGAAACCTGCACATGCCGTTCGGGTGGTTCATCAAAGGTGGATGAAACCACTTCTGCGCTTACGTGGCGCTCCATGTCGGTCACCTCTTCCGGCCGCTCGTCAATGAGCAGAACCATCAGAATGACCTCGGGATGGTTTGCAAGAATGCAGTTTGCGATCTTTTGCAAAAGAATGGTTTTACCGGTCTTGGGTTGAGCTGTGATCAGTCCGCGTTGGCCCTTGCCGATGGGGGTCAGCAGGTCCATGATGCGTGTGGAAAGGTCATTTTCATCATAACGTTCCAGATGAAGGCGTTCTTCCGGATACAGCGGCGTAAGGTTTTCAAACGATTCCAGGCTCTTGGCCTTTGCGGGATCTTGATTGTTGATGGCTTCGACCTTGAGAAGTGCAAAGAATTTCTCGCCCTCTTTGGGTGGTCGCAGTTGCCCAGCGACAAGATGTCCGGTCTTCAATCCAAAACGTCTGATCTGCGTCGGAGCGACGTATACATCAAGATCCGAACTTAAATAGGAAAAGCGTTTTGCACGCAAGAAACCATATCCGTCCGGCAGCACTTCCATGATGCCTTCTTCAAAGACATGTCCCGAGCGCTCAGCCTGTGATGCCAGGATTTTGAAAACCAGTTCTTGTTTTTTCAGGTTTTGTACGCCGGGTACCTCAAATTCCGCGGCAACGCCCTGAAGTTCTTTTAATGTGAGATCGTGAAGATCTGAAATAGTATAATGCGCTATTTTCTCTTCATCGTTCAACGTGGTAATAGTTTCGCCCACAGAAACCCCTGTTATTTATTGATTGGTTGTGTGTGATATAAAAGTACGGTTGTGTCGTAAACATATTAAAAGCGTTTGTGCTTGTCAAGTAAAAACGTAAGAGTTAACAACTGGCAATGAACAACTAACAACGAAATTTCGATAAATAGAATTCCGCTGTTGTCAACTGTTCACTGTTAATTGTTCATTTGTCAAAGACTCCATTTCTCTTACACTCCACCCAGTTCTCCTTACTCCGTACTCCTATACTTCTTTTTGTGTCCCTCATCACACATATTAACATATATGAATAAAAATCTCGAAATTTTGTTTCTGCTTGATAACCAATCAGTCACAAAAAAAAGGCCGAAAAATCGACGATTTTCAAGTGTTTTTTTGTGATATTAAAAAACCGAAAATTAAGTAAAAAATAAAAATTAATTATTGGTTTAATGTCTTGTAATTATTAGAAATAACTTGTCAAGTTAATTCTGCCCGTAAAAATTAAATTGATTTTATTTTCAACATGTTGTATTATTTCCTTCGTTGGTTACACTAAATATAGTATAGCTGCATTTTACAAAAAGGCAAATTGGGGTCTAGATGTCATTTAAAAACATGTTCAAATACCGTGGTAAATTTACAAAAAAGGTGGGGGAAGAAAAGATCCGTAATTACCAGAATTTGTATGAACATCTGCAAGCCGAAGTAGAAGCGGGGAACCTCCCCGAGCATCCGAATTATCTTAATAAGAATGAACTTGCGGAAAGTATTTACAAAAAGAAGTATTTCCTAAAGGATTATGACGGAAAGCATATCGAACATCGGCCGGAAGATGTTTTCATGAGGATCGCGTCTTTTATCGCTGCACAGGAAACGTCAAAGATCAAGCAGACCCAGTGGGCTGAACATTTTTATCGCGATCTATATAACGGATACTGGATCGCGGGTGGCCGTGTTCTGGCAGGTGCGGGTGATCTGTACCGCTTAAAAACACTGGCGAATTGTTTTGTGACCGGTATTGAGCGTGACAATATTGAATCCATTTATAAAACGGCAGCCGAATGTGCGCGCACCTATTCTTACGGCGGCGGTATCGGTGTGGACATTACACCCCTTCGCCCGCGCGATTCCATTGTCCATAACGCTGCGGATTCCTCAACCGGCGCAGTGTCATTTATGGACCTGTTCTCCATGACAACCGGATTGATCGGCCAGTCGGGACGACGTGGCGCATTGATGCTGACCATCGATATCAAGCATCCGGACATTGAACATTTTATTAAAGTGAAAAAAACGCCGAACTGGGTAACCAACCAGATCGTTGAACAGCTTCGCTGGTCCAATAAATACACCGAAGAACAACTTGGGGAAATCAAGAAACAGGTTTTGGAGAATACCCAGGTCCGCTTTGCCAATATCTCGATCAAGACATCTGACGAGTTCATGCAAGCGGTAAAAGAGGAAACCGAATACAAGCGTGATACCATTATGGTCTATCGCAAAAAACATAAGCTTCGTTTGACTGAAGCATTGCAGGATGACGGCTATTATTATTCGCTCGGCATTCCCAGTAAGGATATCAACGATTATGAACTGCTGGATACCTTTTCAAGTGTTGAAAAGCTGAACGCATATCTGGATGATCATTTCAGCCGTTCCATTAAAGAGGAAGATCTTAACGATAAGCATAAGCGCGACGTATACGGTGACTATCTTATGGATATCGGTAAAGATGACTGGGAAATAGCGATCAAATATGCAGGAGATTTCCTGCTTTACTTTGCCTCCGGTCCTTCGGGCGAGATCAGAGATCTTGTAAAGGCGCGCGATATCTGGAACCAGTTTATAGAATCCAATTACCATTCGGCTGAACCCGGCCTGATCTTCTGGAGTCAGATGAGCAAGTACTCACCATCGAATTATGTCGGCCGGCCCATCATTTCCACGAACCCCTGTGCCGAAGTTCCGCTGGAGGACGGCGGCGCTTGTAACCTGGGTTCAATGAACCTGAGCCGCTTTGTAAAGAACAGTTTTACCCAAAAAGCACAGATCGACTGGGAACAGCTGAAGATCTCTACAGGAAATTGTATCCGCTTCCTGGATAACGTCGTGACCTGGAACGAAACACTGAATCCTTTGGAAAAACAGCGAGATGCCGCAAATGAAACACGCAGGCTCGGTTTGGGTATCATGGGTATTGCCGATATGTTCTTCCAGCTGGGTATTGATTACGATTCGGAGACGGGAATTGAAACCATGGAAGAGGTCATGAGCTTTATTAACGATACGGCCTATCGCACCTCCTCCGAACTGGCAAAAGAAAAAGGCCAGACCGATATCTTTGTCTTCGAGGACTATTCACGTTGTCCTTTCTTTGAAGAAGCGCTCTCAGAAGAAACGAAAGAACATATCCAACAATACGGGTTACGGAATATTGCGATCACATCCATTGCCCCCACCGGTTCGATCTCAAACATTATTAAATCCTTTGAGATAGGCAAACGGAATTACATCGGTGTCAGCGGCGGTATCGAACCCCTGTTCGCGCTTTTTTATACCCGGCGAGCAGAATCTTTTGACAACCAATTTTTCCAGGTTTTCCATTCAACCGTTCAGGCTTTTCTTGACCTGAACAATTTGAATGACGAGATCAAGGGCGTGAAAAAAGAATTCGATCTTGAGGATCTGCTGCCATCATATTTCTTCAAAACAGCACACACGATCTCTCATGATAAACGCATTCAAATACAATCGATCTGTCAAAGATATATCGATCACTCCATCTCTTCCACCATTAATCTACCGGAAGATATCGAGCCCGAAGTTATTTCCAATATTTATCTTAATGCCTGGTCAAAAGGCCTGAAAGGCATCACCATTTATCGTGACGGCTCTCGTTTCCCGATACTGAGCGTTGAAGGTGAAGTGACCGATTTTCAACAATTCAAAGACAAGCGCTTTGAAATGGAAGTCGCAAAGGATAAAATTATCGAGTTCTCCGGTGACGAGGTTATGGTGCTTGAGGATGGGACCCTGTCCACACCCTTCCATTATTTCAGGAAGACAATGGGTGTAAAGGACGCGAATGAGATAGAGGTGGTATAATGTTAAATTATAGCAAAGAATTCCGCATTCGCGAAAAACGCCCAGAGAAAAAGGACCTAGAAAAACAGTCGCAACCGCTGACCCTGAAGCGTCCGGATGTGGTGGATGCCAGAGTTTACAAGATCAAATCACCATTCGTGAAATTCAATGTTTATGTAACACTGGGCTATATCATGGAATACGGGCGTAAACGTCCGATCGAGATCTTTATCAATTCAAAAGATCTAACCCACTCGGCCCAGTATGCCGTGCTGACACGCCTGATCTCTGCGATCTTTCGCCGTGCCGGTGACGCTCAGTTCATTCTGGAAGAATTGAGGTCGATCTATGATCCCAATGGTGGGTACTTCAAAGACGGTAAGTATATTCACTCCTTCTATTCAGAAGTCGCCGATGTGATCGAGCGCTTCTTCCGTGACGAAGGCATGTTGAATGTCCCCGAGGGCGGTGAACAGATCAGTATTCCCATTAAGACCGAATTGCCGGGCGTTCATACCATCACCGATGATGAGAACGACCCGACCAATAACAATACCTTCAAGATCTGCCCCGAGTGTAATAATCGCGCACTTAAGTTTGAGAACGGATGCGAGTTCTGTGTCCAGTGCGGATACACTAAATGCGATAAGTAAAACCGTGAGACGTAAGACGTAAAACGTAAAACGTCTTAAAAGGTATTTTCATTAAATTTAGAGACGCGATATATCGCGTCTTTTTTTGTTAATTAATATTACGCGTCATCCTGGACTTGTTTCAGGATCGGATTTGTTTGATTTCTCAATAAGATAATACCCGGCTCCAGTTTGGCCGATCCTGAGTCGAGCTCAGGATGACATCTTTTATTTGTTTTATTGTTGAGATATTTATATCCTGTTCGTCATATATCATAATTCATAATTCTCCTTTTGCCTTTTGCCCTTTGCCTTTGTACTTTCCATGCATGGAATTGATTTTATTTCTCGCTTCAGTATTTCTGATCTCGTTCACGGGCGCCATGATGCCGGGCCCGGTGACGGCGGTTGTCATCGGCAATGCCAAACGCTCACCCTGGGCCGGTTTTGTTGTCGCAGCCGGGCATGCCGTGATCGAAGTGCCCCTGGTGGTGTTCCTGGCTTTTTATGCCGCGAACTTTATGGAGGATCCGGTCGTACACGCCATTGTCGCATTTGCCGGTGGCGCCATGTTGGTCTTTCTTGGAATTGATATGATCCGTTCCTCGAGCAAAGAGATCGAACTTGAAGGTAAAGACATGTCCGCCTTTATCGGCGGGATCGTGACATCCATCAATCCATACTTCATAATCTGGTGGGCCACCACCGGACTTGCTATGATCTTGAAGGCTAAAAGCTTCGGCAATTGGGTGCTGATCTTTTTTGTGATCGTGCATCTGTCCGTTGATTTTATCTGGGACGGACTTTTGGGCTTTCTTGCCCATCGCTCGGGTGTTTTCAATCACCCCACGTCACGCAAAGTGTTATATATTGCCCTGGGTTCCTGCCTGATCCTCGTTGCCGGGTATTTTATTTATTCGGGTGTGAAGGCAGTGATCTGATCTCACGTGATTGGCTATTGGTTATTGTCTCTTGAATCTTGTGTTAAAACGAATAATTGATTGACTTTAAGGCAAAAAAATGTAAATTATGAAGTTGTTTTGTTCATTTAAAAGAGGTGTTTTCAGAAATTGGAAGACATGACATACATGGTAGCCCGCAGGGAACCAAAGAAATAACGCGCATTGTAAGGTGTGCGTTTTTTTTATGTAATATTTTTGGAGGATTGATACATATGCAGAAAGTACTTCAACAGCTGGTACAACTACAGGAGCTGGACACGAGACTTGATGAACTTATTGAAAAACTGGGTGATCTGCCCGAAACGGTAAAAACCTTAGAGATCCAGATCGAGAACGAAAAGAAACAGAACGATATACGCAAGACCAGCATTGAAGAGAACGGTACGCTGATCCGAAGTAATTCTGCCAAGATCGAAGACCTTAACGGAAAGATCGACAAATACAAAGAACAGCTATTTTTAGTCACGACAAATCGTGAATACGACGCCCTGACGGCTGAGATAGAATTTAATGAAACGGCGATCAGGGAAGCCGAAGATCAAGTCCTTCAATCTGAAGAAGAATCCGAACGCCTGACCAAGTCACATGAAGATTCGACCAAGAACATCGAAGACATGGAAAAAAAGCTTGAAGAGGCAAAGTCCTCTCTGGCGGCTACCCAAAAAGAGACCGAGGAAGAAAAAGCCGAACTTGAGAACAAGCGCCTTGAATTGGTCAAGCTGGTACCGCGGAATTATTACAGTGTATATCAACGTGTCAGAAAAGCACGAAACGGCCTGGCTGTTGTCCCCATGCTTCGCGATGCATGTAGCGGATGCCATAACCGTGTGATCCCCCAGAAGCGGGTTGACATTTATAAAAAGAATCAAGTCATTACATGTGACTACTGCGGCCGTTTCCTCTATGCCGCAGATAATGAAAATGAGGAATAATAGCTTAAAGTCGGAGCGATGATCGCCTCGTTCCTCAGTTGAGGTATCGGGGAGGAAAGTCCGAACTCCGCAGAGCAGAATGCCTTGTAACGCAAGGGGTCCGCAAGGACCGGAAAGCGCAACAGAGAGTAGACATCCCTGTCCTCGGGCAGGGTTAAGGTGAAACGGTGAGGTAAGAGCTCACCAGTCCCGTCGGTAACGGCGGGAGCTTTGCAAGCCCCATTCGGAGCAACACAAATATGGGAGTAACATCTGGCTCGGATCATGCTTCCATGGTAGTGGCAGGATCTGCCCGGTGACGGGCAGGCAAGATAAATGATCATCACGTTCCGTCAACTGACGGAATGTAACAGAATTCGGCTTACAGCCGGCTTTAGGCTACTTAAATATATAAGCACACGAGAGAACAATATGAAGTGGATATATCCTGACATATCGGGGGACGATGTTCTCGAATTCAGCAGGCAATTCGGTTTATCTTATCTCTACACATCCATACTTTTAAATCGAGATATTCGAAGCAAGGACGCATTGGACCTGTATTTCGATAAGCAAAAACACTCTCTTTACGATCCTTTCCTTATGATTGACATGAAACTTGCGGCCGATACGCTCATAGAAGCCTGCAAGGAGAAGAAAAAAATACTGGTCTACGGTGATTACGACGTTGACGGCGTTACATCTGCTTCCATTCTTTATCTTTTCCTGAAAAGCATGAATGAAATGGTCTACTACTACATCCCGGAGCGAGAAAAGGACGGCTACGGCGTATCTGAAGAAGGCATTGACTATGCAATGGAGCGGGATATTGATTTGATCATTACCTGCGATTGCGGTATAACCGCCCATGATCAGGTTGAACGGGCAAGGCGTAACAACATACCGGTGATCATCACCGATCATCATGAACAAGGAGACAGCCTACCGGGGGCATTGGCTGTTCTGAACCCTAAGCGCAAAGACAGTGAGTATCCCTTTCGTGATCTTTGCGGGGCCGGGGTGGTCTATAAACTGGTGGAGGCAATTTGCCTGACGCTTTACGGCTCGTCCGATAAAGCAAAAGAATATCTTGATCTGGTTGCCATTGGAACCGCAGCGGATATTGTTCCCCTGGTGGATGAAAACCGCTGTCTTGTCCGCGAAGGGTTGAACCGTATCAGGAATCGACAGTGCCGGGTTGGTATTCTTGAATTGTTTAACGTTTGTCAAATGGATTCTCAGTCAATCTCGGTCATCAATATTGTTTTCGGCCTGGCACCCAGGTTGAATGCCGTCGGGCGAATGGGGTCCGCATCACGGGCAATTACGTTGCTGACAACGGATGATCGCAATACTGCACGAGAATACTCAATGATCCTGCATCAGGAAAACGAAGAGCGTCAGAAGGTTGAACGCAAGGTAACAAAAGACGCTCTGCTTCAGGTCAATGAAAAATACGGTGACGATCTCCCCAAAGCCCTTGTTCTTGCCGGTGACTGGCATCCGGGGGTGATCGGGATCGTTTCATCCAAGGTAAAAGACAAAATACATCGCCCCGTTTTCCTTATTGCGCTCAAAGACGGCATGGGAAAAGGGAGTGGACGCTCGATCAGCGGATTTGACCTTTATGACGCTCTTTCCAACAGCAGTGATCATCTTTGCGGATTCGGTGGACACCAAATGGCTGCCGGCCTTACGATCAAAGAAGAGGATATCAATGCTTTTGAAGAGCAATTCTTAACATACGCCAACGAACACATAAGCGAAGAGATGCTTGAGCCTTCTATAACGGTAGAGGCGGATGTGAAGCCAGAGGAGATCAACGGCTCGTTGATGGGGTTTTTGCAGGACATGGAACCTTTTGGTCCGGCTAATATGAGGCCGAAATTCAGTGTCAGTGCCGTTAATGCAAATTATGTAACGCTTCTAAAGGATAAACACCTGCGGTTTTCCATTCGCTACAATGGTCATTCCCTTAACTGCATCGGCTGGAATATGCTGAACCATTACGAACTGATCATGGATCCGTCCCAAACAATCGATATGGTCTTTGTACCTACTTACAATGAATGGAACGGAGTAAGAAAGATACAGTTGGTCGTTAAAGATATTCGACCTGCAAATAGTTAAGCAGTAGGTAAATATTCCAATTTTTTACGAGAATACGTATTACGACGTCTCACGTCTCATGTCTCACGTTTCACCTCTCACGTCTTTTTCATTGATTGCAAGGCTAAATGGTCGTATTTTTTGAATTATATACCGAGGAAACCATGTTAATAAAGAATCAAAAATCTCAGAATAAAAAAACGGTTTCGTTTTGGACGATCAGCACATTAATTTTGTTGATGTTGCTATCTGCCCTGTTAGCGCCAAAAAAACAGATCTCTCAATACAATTATCAAGTGGGCGACATTACCCGGATGGATATCATTGCGCCTTATGATTTTGACATATTAAAACAGCAGTCAACCATAGCGCGTGAACAGAATGAAGCCAAAAAGAAAGTAGCCTTTGTTTTTACATTAGAAGAAAGTATAGAAAGCGATCAGATCGATCGTACCGAACTGTTCTTCCAGATGGCCAAAACACTTGAACAACGATACGGAAAATATCAGTATTCTCAGCAAGTCAGACGTCTTCAGCGTTTTAGTACGAATAATCTTGAAGCATTGAATGAAACTGTTCGTACCGACAGCAATGCTTATGTGGCGATCGTAAATGCTTTTGAAGAGCAATATGACATTCATGTATCGGAATCACCCTTTACAGAGATCTATAAGCCCACCGAAGGAAAGCGAATTCCACTTGATACTTTGCGCTTGAATTTTATTAAACATCTTCGGACGCTTTTTGAAAGTGGTATTACGGACATTCCTCTGGACTCGATCTTATCACCACAGATATCTGTTCGCAACCAGGGAATAGAAAGTCCTGCGACAGTTAGAAATATGTTCGACAGGAACCTGGCTACCGAACATTTGACGGAGAATATTGCAAAAGATTATGATATCTATTCTCAAAAAATATTGATCTCGCGCATTGCCCAATTGTTGGTCAAACCGAACATGATCTATGACAAGGAACGAACCACCACTCGTCAGGAAGATGTTATTGGCCGTATCCCGCTTGTCACGGGCAAAGTATTGAAAGACGAGAAGATCGTTGGGGCCAATACGCTTATTACACAGGAAATATATCAGAAAATATATTCTCTGAACTATGCTGAAGAGAAACGCGGTGAAAGCCTTCAGGGATTAAGTGCAATGCTGAAGGTGCTTGGCGATATTCTGACCATGGCTATGCTGTATATGCTTTTCGCACTATTCCTGATAATGTACGACAAGCAGATTTTTACCGACGTGAATCGCTTTCTGTTGCTGGCCATGTGTATTGCCATTTCTTTGGGACTGGGGGCGGCGATCGCGGTATTTGCACCAACCTATATGGTGATTGTTCCCATTACTATTACAGCCATGTTGCTTATGATCTTTTTTGATGAGCGTGTAGCGCTCATGGGATCGGCTGTTGTATTGCTGGTGCTGTCCTACATCATGGGCGGATCTTTTCGCTTTATCTTCATACACGCTTTCCCCTTTGTAATGGCCATTATTTCACTGCGTAGAAGCCGTGCCAGGGAAAACGTGCTTCGTCCCTTGCTCTATATTCTTATCGGATATATCGTTTCGGTATCCGCAATGAATATTGCCTTGTTGGAACCCTTGAACAAAACGCTCACGATGTTGGGGTTGGCCGCCGGGAATGCCATCGTATCCGTATTGCTGACAAACGGTCTGATGATGGTCATCGAGCGCATTTTTGGTGTCACCACATCCTTGTCCTTGCTTGAATTATCAGATATGAACCGCCCCTTGCTTAAACGCATGTCCCTGGAAGCTCCGGGAACCTTTAATCACTCTATCGTGGTGGGCAATCTGCTGGAAGCCGCAGCCGAGAAGATCGGTGCCAATTCTTTGCTGGCCCGGGTAGGTGCATATTACCATGATATCGGTAAACTGTCTAAACCCGATTACTTTGTGGAAAATCTGAGCGGGGGTGAAAACAAACTTGATCAGTTAAAACCCCATATGGCCGCAAAGGTAATTATATCGCATGTGCGAAACGGTCTCGAACTGGCCGAGCAGGAAAAGCTTCCAGATGTTATCAAAGAATTCATCGCGACCCATCATGGTACCATGACGGTGGATTATTTCTACCAAAAAGCGATCAGCGAATCGGGTGCGGACTCCGTTCAGGAAAACGAATTCAAGTATCCCGGACCCAAACCTCACAGCAAAGAAACCGCTCTATTGATGATCGTAGAAGCGGCTGAAGCCGCTGTAAGGTCCTTGCCGAAAGCAACACCCAGAAATATCGAGGCCAAGATCAGCGAAGTGATCAGCAAGCGCCTGAATAGCGGACAACTGGATGAGTGTCCGTTGAAATTTGCCGACCTGACAAAAATATCAGCGGCAATTTATCCCTTGCTGGTCGGTCTTTACCATGAACGTATTCCCTATCCCGAAGATAAAAAAGAGGAAGAGAAAAAAGACGAAGTTGTGGAAACGAAAGAAGAAAAAACATGAGTCAAAACATACACGTCTTCCGGGAATGCGGCATTGATATGGCCCTGGATGAAGATGAGGCCAAGCGCATACTTTCGCATGTGTTGCAGGACCTCGGACATTCCGAATTTGAGATCAATATCATATTGTT
>Ga0180430_10004402_pt1 | contig 11889 bp, 8 predicted proteins | sample SS_ome_9_FD_132999 | JGI IMG/M metagenome (GOLD analysis project Ga0180430, IMG submission 132999) | Hypersaline lake sediment archaeal communities from the Salton Sea, California, USA - SS_1_S_2 metaG | ecosystem: Environmental > Aquatic > Non-marine Saline and Alkaline > Hypersaline > Sediment... | reverse complement strand
TCTGCTCTTTGGATCTCAACTAAAACCTGGATCTGCGAACCTGGCCGATTTTTTTTCATTTGAACTGGAACAAGGCAGACATCCAGCGCTCCCGCTTTAAATAATGATTCCATCACATAAGGATAGATCTCCGGGTTCAGGTCATCCAAATTGCTTTCTAAAAGGATCAATTCTTCTCTGTTCTGATTATCGGTTTCTGCTGTTTCACCAATCATCACTCTCAGCAGGTTTGGTAGAGGGAGATCACGGGTTCCGGCTCCATATCCTATCGCTTCAATCTTCATTTCGGGGGGAGGGGAAAAATCCTCCACAAGCTCAGCCAACAAGGCAGCTCCAGTAGGCGTGATCAGTTCGGCTTTGATTTCGGTTCTTCTTACGGGTAATCCTTCTAATAAGCCCATGGTAGCTGGGGCTGGTAAAGGGATTTGGCCGTGGGCGCCTTTAATAAATCCGCTGCCAAGAGGAATTGGGGAGGAATAGATATGAGATATTCCCAGGAAGTCAAGGGCCAGTAAAGCCCCGGTGACATCAACTATAGTGTCTGTGCCGCCTAATTCGTGGAGGTGAATTTGATCTACTGGTTTGTTATGGATTCCGGCTTCTACAGAAGCGATTTTCTGGAAGATCTGGATCGCCCGATTTTGGATCGATATAGGAAGTGAACTATTTCGAATCACCTCAAGGATCTCTCTCAAATGTCTTTCAGGTGGTTGCTCACCTACCTGGATATCAACCTTTGTAGCTTGAAAACCATTTTTCTCTGTTGGTGCTGCAATCAGTTCAAACTCATCTAATTTCAAACCAGACAGCATCTCTGCAAGTTTTTCGGCTGGCACACCAGCATCAATTAATGCGCCCAGGATCATGTCGCCACTTGCTCCGCCGATTAGATCAAAGTAAAGTACTTTCATTTGCCAATTCTCCTCAGAATTGAATGAGCATAAACCGCAGCACCAAATCCATTATCTATATTCACCACAGCGATTCCCGGGGCGCAGGCGTTTAACATGGCTAGCAGGGCGGAGACACCCTGAAAATTGGCGCCATAACCAACTGAAGTCGGCACGCCAACAACAGGACAGGAGACCAGGCCGCCGACAACGCTTGTGAGCGCTCCTTCCATTCCAGCCACACTGATAATCACATCTGCTTCGGTCAGCTGCGCATGCTGGTCAAATAGGCGATGAACTCCCGAAACACCTATATCGTATGCCCGGATCACTCGGCTTCCCAGGAATTCCAGGGTTACTGCAGCTTCTTCAGCGACTGGTTGATCAGAAGTGCCTCCTGAGACTACCATTCCATAGGGAGCGTCCTCATCTGGCTGGGGTAGTGCTCCCCGGGAAAGCTGCAACAGTTTGGAAATTGGGTCATATTTGGCTTCAGGAAGTCCCTTTAAAATGATTTCAGCAGCATCGGGTGAAAGTCTGGTTCCCAGGACATGGTCATGGTGTTCCCAGAGTTTCTTCATGATGGCTATGATTTGCTCCGGTGTTTTGTTCTGGCAGAAGACCACCTCAGGAAGGCCCTGACGCAGATCGCGGTGAAGATCCAACCGAGCGAATCCGAGATCCTCAAAAGGTAATGATTCAAGGCGTTTTAACGCATCTTCAACAGTTACATCGCCTTCTTTGACAGAAGAAAGTAATTCTTCCAGTTTAATTTGATCCATTTTTCTTTATTCCTTCATTTAAGCTGCCAGACCTGAATCCACGAATGTCAAGAGTAATATAAGAATACCCTATCTCTATCAGTTTCTGATTGATCTGTTCCCTGTCATTGAGTAATTTGTTAAAATCCTCTGGTGGAACTTCCAATCGGGCTATATCCCCGTGGTGGCGGACTCGCAGCTGGCGATAGCCAAGTTGATATAGGAATTCCTCGGCTCTGCTAATTTGGGTTAATTGATCCAAGGTGATTTTTATTCCATAGGGAATCCTGGATGCGAGACAGGCGGAGGAAGGTTTATCCCAATTAGGTAAATCCATTTCTTTAGCCAATTTTCGGATCTCAGCCTTCGAAAAACCAGCTTCCTGCAGAAGGCTGCGAACTCCCAGCTCCTTTACGGCCTTGTGTCCGGGTCGAAAGTCACTGAGATCGTCGGCATTGCTGCCATCCAGAATAGTATGAAAATCGTTCTGAGCAGCATATTTCCGCAGCATCCGATACCGATGATCCTTGCAGACATAGCAGCGTTGATCAGAATTGATGTAGTACTCTGGTAGATCGATCTCATCACTCTGCATTTCAATTAACTCTATACCAATCAAAGCAGCAATCTCCCGAGCTTCCTGGAGTTCACGGTCTGGCAGAGTTGGGGAGGTAACGATGACTGCGGTGGCCTTTTTTCCCAGTATATCCAGGGCAAGTTTGGCGAGAAGGGTACTATCCACACCTCCTGAGAAAGCCACCAGGGTATTGGCCATTTTCGATACTTCATTTTGAAGAATTTCAAGCTTCTTTTTCATGTCACCTAGTCTACCATTAAGTAAACATCCCGGAGCTATAAACACTCCGGGATGAGTTATTCAAGTAGATGAAAAAATACTTATCTAGGTCATGCGTTCCCTGACGACGGAGCTGACGTAATCCATCAAGGCAACTACAACTGCGATTGCCAGCATCTGTACACTCGCTCCGCGATAATCCAGCAGGTTGATGTTTTGCTGGAGCAGGAAGCCGATACCGCCGCCGCCCACAAAACCTATGATCGTTGACATACGAACATTGATATCCCAGCGGTACATGGTAAAGGAAATGTAAGGAGACACGATCTGGGGGATCACAGCATATACGATAGTCTGCAGTCGGTTAGCGCCGGTGGCCTGGATTGCCTCAAGCGGTCCAGGGAGAATACTTTCCACCTGTTCCGAGTAAAGTTTAGCCAGGGCTGCCAGAGTGTGCAGCGCCAGAGCCAGAGAACCGGCAAAAGGACCGATTCCCACCCAGATCACGAAGACAATTGCCATAACCAGAGATTCTACAGAACGGGTACCGTTCAGGATTGTTCGGATTATGGCATAGATCGTTAACCCGGTTGGCAGAGCCTGTTTGGGCTTCACTAGGAGTGCCAAAACCAATCCTATCACACCGCCTATTCCTGCAGGCCAGTAAAGAGTTCGAACAGGATTGTTAACCTGGTAAAGCCAGTCAATTCCAGCCCCGATTAAACCGAAAAGTAAAGCGCCGGCTAGGATTGTTGTGATTATATTGATGATCCTGACTAGCGGAGCCGGTGATTTGTCACTGATCTTCTGCCCCAGTTTACCCAATGTGCTGCCGATCACTCCGCCAAATCCTAGAGCAGATACAGCAGGTATGATCAAATAACCAGCCTCCCCAATTTGAAGGATGAAATTACCCAAGAACCCAAATTTTTTCAGTGGTTCTATCAAAGCAAGACCTGCAACCTTTGAGAAGGCTTCCAAGAATACTAGAGTACCGATCCCGATTAATCCTGCCAGGATTAATAAGAATACCCTTACAGTTTTTACGGTCGGTGATACTTCCTCAGTCTCTTCGGGTTTGATACTTATCTTTAGAAAAATAAAGACAGCAGTTAAACCAGCTACAACACCAATCAACGAATTGAGATTATTCTCGGTTAGTGGAGTTAATATCTTCTGTATATATGACGAAATTTGGAGTCCCAGGAATATTCCTAGCGGCCAGCCAATGATGGAAAGAGCGACGCTGGTTAATGGGCTTTTGTTTTCAGCCATTAAGTTACGGGCAGCAAAAAAGCTTATTGGTAAGGCAGCAGCAGTACCAATGGCAGTTGCCAGCAAAGCCATAAATACCGTTTCAATGATCTTTTCCCAGGTGATTTTCGCTGTTTCTGTGAATTTTGGACTGCCTACCTGGACTCTAGCTATTGCCCGGATGAGCTGGGCTTCTTCAACCGGTTCTCTAAGTGGAAGCTCAGTTTCAAGAGTAAAATATCCATTCCCGTCTGTTTCAAAGTTTCCAAGCTGCTTATTTACGCCACTTGCGGTGACGAAATTAATTGGACCTTTTGAATAGGGAGTAAAATTATGACCTTCAATAATGACAACGTCTTTAGGAGAACCACAATATTCACTAGATGTTAAATATGCTTGAGATGTATCCTGGACCGGTTCTTCTATTTCTCGTCCTTCGGGACAGGGTAGATAAAAAGGGATCTCTATCTCAGTGTCTACAGAATCATATTCAATGATATCTGGTCGAACCAAAGCCCGGATAACCCGAGTTAATTGTGTGAGCCTATTTTCTGAACGGGTGGTCTCAAAGTTTACATCTGTGACAGTCACGCCATAAGCAAATACCATAAAAACCACAAATAAAACAAGACCAGTCTTCAGGGATCGTACGAGAGATGGTTTTTTCTTATCCATAATTTATCCTTAACCTACCCGCTCAGCTTCTTTGCCGTAAATTTCTTTAAACTTCTCGTCATCGATTTCTTCCGGTGGTCCATCGAACATTAACATACCGTCGTTCAAAGCAATAGCGCGGTCCGCGTAGCGGTGAACGAGGTCCAGAAAGTGCAGACTGCAGAGCACCATCACACCATCTTCCTGATTGATGGTTTCCAGGTACTGCATAATGCTGTGGGCCAGGACTGGATCGAGGCTGGCAACTGGTTCATCGGCCAGGATGATATCTGGTTCCTGCATCATAGCTCTGGCAATGCCAACGCGCTGCTGCTGGCCGCCGCTGAGCTCATCAGCTCGTTTATAGGCCTGGTCAGCAATGCTGACCCGATCAAGTTGCTTAATGGCCATTTCATGATCACTCTTTGGAAATCGGTTCAGCAAACTCATGGCTGGATTAACGTATCCCAGTCTGCCTGCTAGTACGTTTGTGATTACCTTGGATCGGGAAACAAGATTAAAGTGCTGGAAGATCATGCCAATCTTTCTGCGGATGCGCAGCATTTCATCCTGGCTGGCGGCAGTGATATCTTCTCCATTCCATATGATCTGTCCCTCGGTGGGTTCGATCAATCGGTTGATGCAGCGCAGCAGGGTTGATTTTCCAGATCCGCTAAGGCCGATCACGGCCAGGAATTCTCCCGGTTTGACAGAAAAACTAACATCAGTCAGAGCCTGGGTGCCCCCTTCATATACTTTCGTAAGGTTTTTTATTTCTAGCATAGTTTTCCATTAAGTAAGCCCCGGATATTTCTATCCGGGGCTAATTTTAGTCTGATGGATTTGACTTACTCGCCAATATTCTCGAGGGTTTTACCCTGCGCTTCCATTAGCAAGCGGACACTGTCAAAGCTCTCATCTGTGATCGGGCCAGCTGCGGTCCAATCGTAGAAGTTCTCGTTACAAATGGTCTCAGCACAAGCATCGGAGCCGATATATTTGATAACGCCTTCAATGATCGCGGCCTTCAGGTCATCCGGGAAATCCGGTGAGAAGGACATGGTGTCGTTGGGGATTTCAGCGGTCAGAGCAACAATGCCGACCTTCTGGATCACATCAGGTGCATCGGTGCTGATGGTGGTGCGGGCATCGAGAACGCGGTATCCACCGCACAACATATTGCCGTCTTCATTCTCAGCACATTCCTCAAGCAGGTCGAGGTATGGTTCTGGTGCATCGGTGGTGGCCCAGCGGCCTTCCGGCAACAGTGGGGGGCTGAAGTAAGTGGTTCCGAAATCAGCTTCGCCGTTGTAGACAGCCTTAACGACAGCACTGTGTCCACCAGCTTCAAAGGTTTCACCAAGCTCAAGACCCATTTCATCAAATACAGCTGTTGGGAACAGGAAGCCGGAGGTGGAGGTGGCATCGGGATAAGCCCAGGATTTGCCAGCCAGATCTTCGAGTGACTCAATACCGCTGTCTCGAAGGGCGATGAACTGAGCCCAGTAAACATTCCAGCCATAGCGTTCAGCTGCCAAAGCAGGTTCTACACCACAGAGTTGATTGGCCAGAGCGTATCCCATAGCTGGGATAAAGCCAATGGTGTTGTCTGCGGAAGCGCACATCTCTTCCAGTGTAGCCGCATAGGAGGTTGGAATACTGACTTCGAAGTTATAACCAGTAGCTGCTTTAAATCCAGCTTCAATGGCATCGCCACTGGAGATCATGAAGTCGGTGTCCACGGAGGGAACAAAGAGGATCTGGATCGGGTTGGATTCGCTTCCCAGTTCGCCTTCCTCAAGCATGAGGGTAACCGGCCAGGAGGCATCAATTTCTGCCATCACGGTCTCTGCATCTGCTACGCCGGAGAAGTAGTCGGTCATACCAGTCCAGAAGGAACCAGCGCCAACTTCACCGGGCATCAGGTCGGAACCGTCAAAGCGCACGGAGGTGGCATCAGCAACGAGAGCGGCAACGCCTTTCTCGATTTCATCGGTGTACCAGGCCAGATCGGTGTCCATGTGCATGGACAGAGCGCCACCGGCTGCTAACCATTCTTTAAGGGCTTCACCATGGGTGAAGAATTCCATTGTGGCGCGAACTTCATCGCGGTCATTGAACATGGCCATGATGTCGCCAGCAACCAGGTAGGGGGATCCATATGCTTCATCAATGCCGGGCAGGTAGAAGAAACCGTAGTCGGTTCCTGCAGTTACGCCCTCGGGGAAGAAGCTGGTGATGAAGTTGCCCTGCTTGTGGAGCCAGCATTTGGGCGGATCTTCAAACATGGGGGTGGGAGCATCACCGAAGAAGGTGGTCACGATGGCTTCGGAGCCGCCGTAAACATATTCATCCTTCCAAAGGTCAGCCAAAACTTCGAGAGCATGCATGACTTCGGGGGAACTGAAAGGCAGATCGCCTTTGACCCAGGCATCATAATTCTCGAGGGATGTGGTGCGAAGCATAACTTCTTCCATCCAGTCGGTGGCGGGCCAGCCAGTGGCGGCGCCGGACTCGATGCCTACACACCAGGGGGTATCGCCATCAGCGACGATCTGGTCGGAGAGTGCGATCAGGTCATCCCAGGTTTCGGGGATGGCATAACCAGCAGCTTCGAACTCTTCCTGGGGGTACCAGACCTGGCTCTTGGCGTTGAAGCGGTGCCAAACACCAGCAGTAATATCGCCATCGGGGCCTGCCATTGTGGCCATGTCCCACCAGCTGGGATTGTAATTATCAAAGGAGGATTGGGGCAGGAAGGTGGAGACATCAACTACTTCGCCGCGGGCGACGAAAGTGCTGAGCAGACCAGGCTGCGGGAAGTCCACGATATCGGGGGCATCGCCTGCGTCAACGCGCAAGGTGATGGTGGCCTCGAATTCCTTGGAGCCTTCATATTGAATGTCAATGCCGGTGGCCTCTTCAAAGGCAGCCACGGAGGTGTCAAATTTGACAGCATCTTCATCAGTGAATGGACCGGTCATGGTTACAACTGTGCCAGCAAATTCACCAGCCATGGCGCGTTCGTAGTAGGTGCCAGCCATCGCAGGTTCTTCTACTACCGGTTCTTCTACGACGGGTTCAGCTGCTCCGCCGCAGGCGCCGAGAACGAGAGAACCGACGATCAAGAGGGCAATCAACACCCAAAAGAAACGTTTTGTTTTCATTCTTCTACTCCTTACATGTTAATTGAATAAAATGGAAATACGGGGGTTTAGTGAGAAGTTGAGCCTTATCACCTCCTTTACATTCTTTTCTAGAATTTAACATTCTTCCATTGTTAAAAAACATATCAAGGGAATAAGTCTGTTTTATGAAAACAATAATATTTCGAAGATTTATTTTTGGGCATAAACGTTATAGACCTGTCCTTCTTCTATGCTTGAAGAACAGTATTACCTATAATACTCATATTTATTGATTCTAACAAGGATGATTCTAACAAATCCTTTAAAAAATTTCGGATAGCCAAAATTCTTTTTATCCGTTTCAAGCCTTGTCCAGGGGATTTTGAGAGGATAAAATCCATCCTATGAACATGTCTTCTGAGTATCAACAAGCGCTTGACTATATCTATAGTTTTGTGGATTTCAGCCGGACCCATCAGGATAATCTGAAACCTGAAAATTTCGATCTAACCCGGATGGTCCGGTTCATGGAAATTTTAGGATCTCCCCAGGATGATTTTCCTTCCATTCACATTGCCGGGAGTAAGGGCAAAGGCTCTGTCAGTGCGTTTTGCTCCTCTGTTCTGCAGACAGCCGGGTACAAGGTTGGTCTGTATACTTCCCCCCACCTGAAGGATTTTGAGGAAAGAATGCAGGTAGATCAAATTCCAATACCAAGGGATATCCTCGTGGAGTATGTTGAGGAAATCAAACCTGCTGTCGCATCCGTTCCTGAATTAACTACATTTGAGATCATGACTGGTTTGGCTTTCCTCTTTTTTGCTCGAGAGAATGTTGACCTGGCAGTGATTGAAGTAGGTTTAGGCGGCAGATTGGATGCGACCAACATCATCACGCCAGAGGTATCGGTTATCACTTCGCTTTACCTGGATCATATATCGATCCTTGGTGATACCCTGGATCAAATTGCCGCAGAAAAAGGGGGCATCATTAAACCAGGGGTTCCAGTAATTTGCGCTCCCCAGGAAGAGATTGCCCTTTCTGTGCTTAAGGACATAGCACTTAAAAATGAAGCTGACCTCATCCAGGCTGAACTTAAGTATCCATTTGAGATCCTTTTAAAAACACTGGATGGTCAAACCTTTCGCTTGGATAATTCCGGAAATACTGAAGAACTCCAGATCCCACTTTTGGGTGAATTCCAGGTTATTAATGCTGTAACAGCTTACGCAGCCCTGGATTCTCTGCGATCCAGGGGGTTTCCGGTGGAAAATTCTGCTATCCAGCAAGGATTTAAAGAAGTGAACTGGCCGGCTCGATTTGAAATTCTGCGTCGCCGTCCACCGCTAATTGTTGACTCAGCCCATAATCCAGCTTCGATGGGAAAACTCAAAGAAACACTCGATGAATATTTTCCAGATCTACCCCTCGTTCTCGTTTTTGGAATATCAGAGGATAAGCAGCTGGATGGAATGTATCAGGAGATCTTACCCAGAACATCACATCTGATCTGTGCCCGGGCTGATCATCCCCGAGCGATGGATCCAGAGGATCTCTGTCAGAGGGCCGGGGGCTATGCTTGTTCCAAAGAGACAATCTCAAATATTGGCGAGGCTTTAGCAAAAGCGCTCGAAATTGCCGGAACAGAAAAACTTGTCGTTGTGACGGGCAGCATTTTTGTGGCTGCCAGCGCCCGTATCGCCTGGTTTGAGGATTTTTCAAAAGAATAGGATACGATTTTTGTCATGAAAACCGTATCCCAAATTTCCTTTAATTCTCTGCAATAATTATCTATTCACAAGCATTTGCGAGATGTTCCTCGAAAGTCTCTGCGAAGAGATGGAGACCTGAACCATCACATGCTGCCCTGAAGTATAAAAATGTTGTTTGGGCTGGATTGGATACCGCATCCAGCGCAGTTGGACTGGGATTGCAGATCGGACCGGGAGGCAATCCTGGATTTTCATAAGTATTATAGGAAGAAGGAAGTTTCAGATCATCAAGCGAGAGTGGGTTAGTCCACCAAACTCCTTGAGTTCCGTTATACCCTAATGCGTACTGTACAGTCGGATCTGCACCCAGATTGAGACCTTCGCGAAGTCGGTTTATGAACACTGATGCTATTAAGGGCATTTCTTCCTCAATAATTGCTTCACGTTCGACAATGGATGCCAGGATGACTGCCTGATCGAGAGATAATCCCTGCTCGTTGATTCTGGCTTCCAATTCCGGAGTGATTTGGGAGATAAATTGCTCATAGAAAAGGTTTACGAGGGAAGTTGCGCTAATATCTCTGGATACCTGGTAATTTCCGGGTGCTAGAAAACCTTCCTTATTTTCATCCCGTACGATTTGTAAGAAATGATCTGGATTTAGATCCAGGCCAAGGTCAGCAAAGGTCTCTGCAATCTCTTCAGCACGCCAACCAGCCAATATTGAAACAGTGGTCAGGGGAGTGGTTGGATTGCTAATAATTTGGGCCACTTCCAGTTCAGACACCCCAGAGCTGATCAGGTATTCTCCAGGTTGGATTCGAGTATCAATGCCTGAATATATTAGATAAGCTCTGAATTCATTGGTGTGGCGGATTAAACCCAGGTGAGTTAATCCTGTAAGAATCTGGTCCAGGGAATCACCCTGGTTTATTGGAAAAAGGACTTCAGTATTTTCTTCATTTCCGCCTTCAAATAGATTGTTTTTCGAGAGCAATAACACAAGTGATTGTTGATAGAGTTTTACTGGTGAAAGACTTGTGGACGGTGGACCGAATAGCTCTGCTGTCCGGGCTGGTATTGTGGCAGCTATTCCGGCCAACAAACAAAGGGCGACCAATAACAACAGCATGATGATCAGAACCAAAAAACCTTTACCCCGGGATTCACTTTTCGGCATTAACCAACCTCCTGATCGATCTGGTGGTCAAGGAAGGTTTGCAATATTACAGCAGCAGCGACTTGATCTAGATGACCAGATCTCTTTTTGCGGGAGACACTCATTTGGCGTCTTGAGTCCTGAGCTTTCTGTGTGCTGCCAAATTCATCCCAAAGTTTAACTGGAATATCTCCCAGGGTCTGGATCTCTTCTGCCAGGCGTATAGATTTTCTGGATTGGGGGTTAAGGGAACCATCCCAATCCAGTGGTTGACCAATCAAAATCAATACAACGGAATGTTCTTGTGCCAGAGCGTAAATCGCCAGGGCATCTTTAGTTCTATTTTCGTGCTCTATAACACATAGTGAAGAAGCAATTATTTGGGTTGGATCACTAATGGCTACCCCCAGTCTTTTTTCTCCAGGATCTACTGCCAATACTCTGCCGGGATCTTTATCCATGAATTAACTTCCTCCCTCATTGATATCGATGCGGAACGGAAGGGCTGGGATCCTCAACCACCAGCTGGGTGATAATGTGATCTGGGGTGCAACCTCAAGATCTAAACCCTTCTGGAGAAGAGTAATCGCATCGGTTGGTTTTTTACCCAATACTATTTGCATTATCTTGTTTTGATCCATAATTTTCCGTTCATTCCAAGTTACTTCCATCCTCCAGGCGTAGGATTGGATGACTTCAGGCATTGGGGAGGAGAGTTGCGATATCGTGATACTCTCTAGTATCGGTTCGAAATTCCCCACTTGATATTGGGCTTTCACAAGATCGGTTGCCAGGGATAGTAAATCATCTCCGGATGTGTAAAGAACTATAAACTGGCCTTTCTTCTTCAAATGCAAATCAACTCCGGGTGAGCCTTCTTCAGGAGTAAATTCTTCTTCAATGGTTTCAAAATTCTCCAGGTCAGGAGTAAGCAATATATCTTCCTGTGTCAGGAGCTCGCTGATTTCTTGAGCAGCTAAATCTTTCAATCTGAAAGATAAATTTCGACTTAGACGCCGCTGATCTGAGATGTTTGGTGCCGAAATAGTAACATCTGTTCCACCGCTTGTGGGCATAGGATTACTGACAGCAACTTCGGCTTTTAAAGAGGTGCTGATGGTCGTGATCTGTTCTGCTAAAACATTTCCTGATATACCGGGATTATTGGCTGTAATCTGGATAGTGATCGATTCACCTCTCCCTGCAGGCACAATACCCGGTTCAACGGTTAGGAAGTGAACTGAGTTTCCTGAATTTGTGCTCAGAATAGTATTTTCCGGAATGGTGATGGCTTCTTCACCAAGATTCGTAAAAACTATTTCACCCAGGGCATACTCGGACGCAATGGTTGTAGTCCCGCTGGCAGGAGTGGATAGCTGATCTTCTACTGCGATTGCTATTTCCCGGGCTGGAATCTGCCCTGAGATTTGGATGTTGTCCTCACCAACGATAGCCCGGATTGGTACGATCAGACTTTGTTGGTTGATCTCCTTATTGATTGTTATTGTCGCACTTGGGAGCAGCATCCCAGCAAT
>Ga0180430_10004401_pt1 | contig 11890 bp, 10 predicted proteins | sample SS_ome_9_FD_132999 | JGI IMG/M metagenome (GOLD analysis project Ga0180430, IMG submission 132999) | Hypersaline lake sediment archaeal communities from the Salton Sea, California, USA - SS_1_S_2 metaG | ecosystem: Environmental > Aquatic > Non-marine Saline and Alkaline > Hypersaline >... | reverse complement strand
TCCGCCTCGCGTCCGGCGTGCTTGAGCGACAACGATGAGAGAAGCGCGTACGCCGGATCAGCCGGGACCGCCGGGTCGGTGATGTTCCAGGTCTGATCGAAGTACCTCGCGGCATCGTCGTATTCACCCAGCTCAAACAACAGGACCGCCAGAGGTCCGTAGGCCGGCTCGTAGTCGGGACGCTGCCGGAGCGCCTCCCGGTAGTCCGCCGCCGCCGCTTCACGGTCTCCCATGGAATCGTAGGCTCGCGCGCGATACACGTAGGTCAGGAAGATATCCGGATCGTGCTCGATCACCCAGGTATAGTCCTCAACCGCGCCGACCATATCCCGGCGCTCGAGCCGAACGTTTCCGCGATCGTAGCGGTGCCAGAGGTATTCATCGTCCAGTTCGATCGCCCGGTCCAGGTCGGCCTCCGCCTCCTCGAGCCGATACTGCATCGCCCGGGCGCGACTCCGATCGACGTAGGAAAACGGGAACTCCGGAGCAATCTCGATCGCCCGGGTCAGGAGCACTTCCGCCTGCTCCGGTTCGGGCTCGGAAAGGCGAAGTTTCACGTTTCCCAGACCCACAAGAGCGACCAGGTTGTCCTCTTCCTGCGCGAGACTTGCCGCAAACGCTTCCTCCGCGGCCTCGAACCGCCGGTTCTGAAGCTGAATCTCTCCGTACGCAGCCTGCGCCGCCGCGTGTTCCGGATCGATCTCGAGAATCTCCAGGAGAAGCTCCTCCCGACCGTCCTCGTCGCCGCGGGCACCCAGGATCAGCGCCATCGAGAAACGAGCCTCCAGGTTTTCCGGATCGGTCTCCAGTACACGACGGAGAACCTCCTCCGCCGACGCCACCTCACCGGCAGCGAGATAGAGATTGGCCAGAAGCACCTGTGTATCCGGAGAGTCCGGGTCTTCCAATTCCGCCGCCTCGTAAGCGGCGATAGCGTCCATCGGATTGCCCAATGTAACGGCGAGGCTGATACTCTCGTACGCCTCTTCCACGGGACTGACCGGCGGCGCTTCTTCTTCGGGTATTTCAACGCGCTCCGGCACCGGTTCTTCCGTGGTGGTTGCACACCCGAAAAGAACCAGCAGCACCAGGAGCGCTCCTAACACGCCACGCATGGTGGCCGAGTATATCAGATGCGGCGACTCCGTTGCCAGAACCGGCTCAGGCGACGAAGGCGTTCCAGAACCAGTTCTGTTTCTCCAGCGAACGGAGAATTCCGATAAGAAAGTCTGCGGTTCCCTCGTCGTTCTGCTCGCCGGAAAGCTCGATAAGCTCTCGCAGCCGGCCGATCATGTACTCGATATCGGTGATCACCAGGCGGGCACTTTCCTCGGGGGTGTACCCGCGACTCTCCAGCTCCTTGAGCGAGCTGAGCTCCAGGTAGTCCTTGAAGGTTGTCGCCGGTCGGCTACCGAGAATAAGAATCCTCTCCGCCGTGTCATCGATAAACTCCGCCATCTCCTCGTACATCGACTGCAGCTCCCGGTGAACCGTAAAAAACTCCCGTCCCTGCACGTTCCAGTGAAGCGCATGCAGGTGCCCGTAGACCAGGTGCATGTCCGCAAGCAGTGCGTTGAGTGCTTTCGAAACGGTGTCGGTTGCAGATGAATCCAATGCGATATTGACGCTCATAGTGTGTATCTCCTTTCGATTCGGTGTAACGAACCTCGGTGTTCGCCACTTCCCGTAAGGTACGCATAGACCCGCCCGAAAGCAAGGAAATTAAGAATCATTCTTAATAATTTTTCAGGCTTGACAGCTCGCGTCTGAGCGGTCAAGCTGATGGCACACACACAAAGCCGTTTCAAAGGAAGTGGGGTGCAAATCCCCCGCGGACGCGCCACCGTGATGGGTGCCCGTCGCCATAACGCCACTGACCGTATCGGTTGGGAAGGCGGCGTCGGGCATAACCCTCAGCCGGGAGACTTTGGCGGATTCGATGTGTATCGCAGCTTCGCGGGATGAGCGTGCGATAACACCCTGTTCTCATCGTGTTTTCGTAACGCCTCCTCTCGCACCACACAGGAGGTTTCCATGGTTACTTCAAAGGTACGCCGAGCGCGAATTCTCGGTGTCGCAATTCTGCTTGTGATCGCAGCACTCGTTCTGCCGGTATCATGTGATACGGGGAACAGCGACGATGCGACGGTCCCAATCGGTGAATGGACCGGCCCGAACCCGGACTTCCCGGACTCATACACGATTACCGCCACAACGGTATCGTATACGAGCACCTTCGGTAGTCGAGAGGCCGCGATTATTTCGGTTACTGAAGGTTCGCTCAATGCCGGCGACACCGCTTTGGGATCAAACGTTGACGAAGCGAATACCGTACGGCCCGGATACGCGATAATTCGGTATACCGAACCTGTCGATATCGCCGATTCGTACAACGTCTTCAGGTGGGGAGCTCTGGACGACGCATCCGGGCAGAAATACATGGCGGAGAGCTACGTTGGATTCGATATTGGTCAGTACGACACGGCGGAAGCGGCCCGTACCGGTGCAACCACCGCAAGCGGCGCGTTCTTTCTGGGCGAGTACACCAAGCAATAGGGTATGACCCGTTTATCCGCCGACAGGATCATGGTTGCCGCCATTCTCGGTGCGATAGCGGTGTTCATTACCGCCTGCTCCGGGAGCACCGGGACGACCCCGCCGCCGACATACAACCACGGCGAGGGGGTACCCGCCTCGTCCGGCGCGATCACGCGCTGGGCGGGCGCCCTCGGCCCGGGCGGTTACGAGCCGGGGACCGATCCACCGATCACCGCCGGCTTCGATGACCCCGCCGAGGCGTTCGGGGCGGCCACCTCGGCAAGCACCGACGTGGTCTGCCTCGGGCGCGGTGGCCGCATCACCCTGGATCTGGAGACGCCGATAGCCGACGGCGCGGGAGCGGACCTGGCGGTGTACGAAAACGGTATCGCCGGGGACGGCACGGTCTTCGCGGAGCTGGCGTTTGTGGCCGTCTCCAGCGACGGTGCAACCTGGGCACACTTCCTCACGGCAACGCAAAACGGCTCGCCCGTCGGTGCGTATGCTCAGATCGATCCCTCGCTCTACCGCGGCTTTGCGGGAGTCCATCCCGCCGGAACCGGCACCGCTTTCGACCTGGCGGAGCTCGCGGACACGCCGGAGGTCACCGGCGGGAGCGTAACCCTCGATTCGATCCGCTACATCCGGATCAGCGATGTGGTGGGCGACGGGTCGACCCTCGCCGACGACGGCAACCCGATCTACGATCCCTACCCTACCGAGGGAACCGCCGGGTTCGATCTCGACGGGGTAGCGGTTCTCCAATAGGCTGAACGACGTGCTTCTATCCCCGCGGCGCCCTCCGGTGCGGATGATCGGCTTTACAGTTCTCTGTGGGGTCTTCCTTGTGGCGACACCCCCCGGTCGATCGGTGGCCCAGGAACCGACCGAGACGGTGGTGATCACCGCCACCGCCCCGGAGGAGATGGCTCCCCCGGGGACGACGGTGATTCCCGTGGAGGAAGCCCGTCGCACCGGGGCACGGACCATCGCCGAGGCGATCGCCGCCGTCCCCGGTATAGCCCTGCAGTTCAGCGGATCCTCCTATGAACCGGTGCTTCTCCGCGTGCGCGGCTCCACGAGCGAGCAGGTCCTGGTCCTTCGCGACGGACGCCCGATCACGGACAGCTACAGCGGGATCGTGGACCTCGCCCGGATTCCCCTGGACCGGGTGGAACGGATCGAGATCACCCGCGGTCCGGTAAACGCGCTCTACGGGGGTGGCGCCGCCGGGATGATCAACATCATTACCGCGGTCCCGCCCGGGCCCGACAGCGTCGCATCCTCCGCAACGCCCTGGAGCGGCCACGGCCGCTACAGCTACGGGAGCTTTGGTGAGCACCGCGCCGCCGCCGGCGCCACCTTCACCGGCAGCGCCCTCACCCTGGGACTGGCAGCGGGCGGCATCCTCGCCGCCAACAGCTACGACTACGACCGCGCCGGCGCGAGTCGCACCCGCGAGAACGCCGGCGGCCGCGAGGCCGATCTCAGCCTCAGCGCGGACAACCACCACCGAGGCGCCCTCCTGGAGGGGGACGCGGCGCTCACCCTGGAAGGCTCGCGGCGCGGCGCGCCGGGCTCGATCGAGTTTCCCACCACCAGCGCCGTCGTGGATGACCAGCGGCTGGCGCTTACCCTCGGCGCCGGGATACGCCCCGGTCCGGCCACGTCGCTCCGGGCGGAGGGCGATCTCCAGCGCCTCCGGCGACGGTTTGACGACCCGGAATACCCCCTGGGGGCCCTCGAGTCGGAGACCGACCTCCGGACCGCCGGTGGTGAGCTGGCGGGGACGGTGGAGGGCGGCCTCCTGGAGGCGGGGGTGACGCTCTCGGGGCGCTACTCGGTAATCGATGATCTCGAGCTCGGTCAGGTGGACCGCCTGACGGTGGCGGTGGCGCCCCGGGCCGCCGTGGAGACGACGACCGCCGTGGGCGGTGGTTGGCGCCTGGAGGGTGCCGGTCGGATCGAGTACACCGACCAACGGGTGGTGCCGAGCGTCCGGGCGACGCTCTCCTGGGCGCCGGTGGAGACGCTGCGTTTTGGATTAATCGGCGCCACCGGGTATCGCCTGCCCACCTTTCTGGAGCTGTTTCAACCGGTGGGCGCCTTTGTGGTGGGCAACCCGAACCTCGATCCCGAACGAAGCGCTTCCATCGAGGCGGAAGCGATGGTTACCCTGGGCGCCCCCGATCGGCACGCCGAGATCCGCGCCGCTGCCTACCTCGTAGGCTACGAGGATCTGATCCAGTGGCTCGCCGGTCCCGACGGCCGGTGGAGTCCGCGTAACACCGGGACGGCCCGCGTCCGGGGACTGGAGATCGAAAGTCGTTTCGAGATCCCGATCCGCCTGGGCCAATGGAAGCCGCGGATCGACGGCCGGTTCGAGCTGGTCCAGGCGACGGACACAACCGACGGCGTTACCGATGGAAAACAGCTCCCCTACCGCCCCCGCGCCGCCGCAGGTGGCGGGTTGGTACTCGCGCACCCGTTTGGTCATTCCCTTGGATTCGATATGGAGTACCTGGGGGCGCGACCGGTGAACGCCCAGAACACTGATTGGCTCGCGCCGTACCTCTCCATCGACGCCTCCGCCCGCGCGCGTCTCCCCGTGGGGGGCGTGGAGGAATGGTATCTCTTCCTGCGTGTCACCAACCTTGTTGATGAACCCTACGTTTCTACGCGGTACTACCCCAACCCGGGACGCGAGATCGTCGCAGGAACGGAGGTCCGCTGGTGACCGGGACTACCTGCAGACGCGCCGGGGCGCGGCTCACGGGAGTCGCGATTTCTCTGACGATCCTGATCGCTCTCACGGGCGTCCAGAGCTCCTGCGACCTCTTTACCGCCCCCGACAACGGCGGAGGCGGGCGATCGCTGCCGGAATCGACACGGGAGATCCTTGTACTGCACAGTCTCGCCGAGACCCTGAGTACGATCGCGATCGAACAGGATGGTGCGTTGGGAACCGTCGATGCGGACGTGCTGCTCACCGGGGCGGTACCCAACGATCTGGTCCGGATCGGCCCTCTGCTGGCCCTGGTGGTCTCCGGGGAGAACGCCCTGCTCACGGTGAATGAAGACACTCTCCGTCTCTCCCGAACGATCGATCTCGGTACGGGCCGCAACCCCATGCGCATCGCCGCGCTTGTCGACGCGACCGATCTCCCGGTGGCGCGGTGGCTCGTGGCGGTCACGAATCTCCTGACCGATACGGTTTCGATCGTGGATATCGACGGAGGCACCGTTGTGGCGGAGTTTCCGGTTGGTCCGTCTCCGCAGGCGGTCCGGGCTCTCCCCGGCGCCGACCAGTCGCAGATCAGGCTGGTCGTGAGCAACACGAATTTCCGCGCGGACCGTCCAGCGGGGATTCCCTACGGCCCCGGATCGCTAACGGAGCTCGTTCTCGAAGTCGCCTCCGACGGCGCCGGTTCGCCCGTGGTCGGGCTCGGCTCCTCACGCACAATCGAACTCGAAGAACCCAACTACGACGACGCCACCGAAGCCGGTATCAACCCGGGTGATCTGGTGGCCCTGCCGTCGGCGGGAGAACTCCTGGTTGTCGGCTCCGGCGTCAATCTCCTGCCCGGCGGCGCCGGTGCTGACGATGGAACGGTTCTCGTTCTCCACATCGACACGCTCGATATTCTGGACCGGGTCTCCATCGGGGGGTCTCCCGCACGAGGCGTCCTGCGGACCGACGCCACCGATACCGCGCTCTACACAGCAGGAGTGGACGGTATTCGTCGCCTTGTACGATACGACACGGCAGGATGGGACTCCCCGACCAGTACCGATGCCGCGCTCTTCGTAAGCGCCGGTGCCATGGGCTCGCTTTTTGCCGACTGCCTCGTCGTCGGGGAGCGTCTCTACGCGGCCGATTTTGCCGGTGACCGACTTCGTGTCCTCCACGCGGATACGGCAGAACTCCTCGAGACGACTCCGCTCTCGGACGGACCGATAGCGCTCCTCCGGGATGACGAATCATGACCGAAGCTACCCTCGGTCGCTCCGCCGCGGCCCTGGTGATCGCGATCGTTATCCACGCGATTCCCCTTGTACTGATCGATATACCGGAACCCTTGTCGCCGACGCCGCAGCAGTCACTTTCGATACAGATCCGTCACCGGAGGGTTCAGCCGCCGGTCGGAGAACCGGTCAGGGAGGAGCGGGCGATATCGGAGAATACGGCGTCGACGGACAACGCGACCGCCGCGGCAGTCGCTCGTGAGACCGAGGCCGTTCCGGAGGCTGTTTCCGCGGCTCCATCCACGGCTCCATCCGCGGAGGTCCCGGCCCTTGACGAATCCGGCGCGACTCCTGAGCCCGCTCCGGTCCCGACCTCGGCCGCCGATAACCCGCCGGCGGCAGTCCACGGCACACCCGCCGCAGCGGAGGCCCTGTCACCGGCGGAATCGCTCCCGGAGATTACCGCGAGAAGAACCCCGCCACCGTCCTACCCGGAGAGCGCACGTCGCGAGGGACGGAGCGGAACGGTAGAGGTCGAGCTGCTCCTGGATCGCCGCGGTCGGGTTCAATCGGCGGAGGTCGTGGTTTCATCAGGACATAGCGACCTGGACGAGGCGGCGCTGGCGGCGGTACGCCGATGGCGGTTTGAACGCGGCCGGGACGATCGTCGAACACGGCGACGTTTTGAGTTTCGCCTGGAAAGCGCATACACTCCATGAGGCAGACTATGAATAGCAGGCAGATACCCCGACCAATCGTAAGCCGCATGATACTGTGTCTTGTTCCGGCGCTCCTTGCCATTCCGCAGGTTCTTGCACAGGAGGCGACACGATTTCAGATCCTGCAGTGCGATCACGCAACGATCTTGGAGGTTCGTGACGGGTCCCCGGGCGGTACCGCGGAGAGATACGCCCTGGTTCGCCACAACGCCCCCTTCGTCGACGACGGATCGTACGCCGCGGTAATTACGATTCCGGTGCGCCGGATCGCGGTGCTTTCCAGTTCGATCCTCCCCCATCTCGAAGACCTGGGAGTACTGGACACACTGGTGGCGGTGGACGACCGTCGCCGGATCTACAACCGACAGATTCTTTCGCGCATCGAGGAGGGCCTCCTCCCGGAGGTCGGCGGCGGCGCCAGAATAGACCGGGAGCGGATCATCGCCGCTCGGCCGGACCTGGTCCTGTACTCCCCGGTGGGGACGGAGGACGCAACGGTGGCGGCACTCGATGCCGCGGGAATTCCGGTGATCTCACTTGCCGACTGGCGCGAACCAACACCCCTGGCCCGCCTCCAATGGATCCGGGTTGTCGGCGCCCTCACCGAACGGACGGCGCAAGCCGAGGCGATCCTCCAGGAGCGGAGTGCCCGATACGCGGAACTTCGCGACCTCACGCGACGGATACCGGCGGACCGGCGCCCGCGGGTCCTGGTTAACGCACCCTGGCGCGGGCAGTGGCCGGTACCGCCGGCGGACAGCTACGTGGCGCAGTTTATCGAGGACGCCGGAGGTCGGTATCTCTGGGAGGACCTGGACGCTCCGGCAACGGAGTTTCTCGATTTCGAGACGGTGGTCCTCCGCGCCGCCGCGGCGGAGGTGTGGATCAACCTCAACGCCGGGTGGAACACCCCGGGAGACCTCATCGCGGAGGACCCGCGCCTGGCATCGATGGCGCCCTTTGCGTCGGGGCACGTCTACCATTACGGCGCGAGGGAACGGGCTTCCGGCGCCAACGACTTCTGGGAGTCCGGCGCAGCACATCCCGAAATCGTTCTGGCCGATCTGATTCGAATCTTTCATCCGGAACTGTTGCCGGATCACCGACTGTTCTACTACCGGAGCATCTTCCCGTGAGACTGGGTTCGCCGCTTCCGCTGCTACTGCCACCGCTCCTCCTGGCGGGGCTATCGCTGACGATCGGGTCCGTAGCGGTACCGATTCGCGAGGTGATCGCCGCCGTCGCGGGAACCCTCGATCCCGAAAGCGTCAACGCCATTATTCTTCTTGATATCCGCCTTCCCCGGGTCCTGGTGGCGCTCGGCGGCGGCGCCATGCTCGCCCTGGCGGGACTCATCATGCAAACGGTATTCCGGAACGCCCTGGCCGGACCCGGCGTACTGGGGGTCGGGTCCGGAGCGGGGCTCGGCGTGGCGGTGGTGATGCTCAGCCCGGTGGCGGGCCGGATCGCAACACCGACGGTTCTGGCCGCCACGGCGGGGGCTCTGTTCGTACTCACCCTGATCCTCACGGTGGATCGATACCTGGAGCAAACGGTGCTGGTCCTGGTTCTGGGGCTTCTCTTTTCCTACGCCGCCTCCGCTCTGGCGCAGGTCCTGATGGCGGGGGCCGATCCGGAGGGACTCCAGCGCTACGTCTACTGGAGCTTTGGGTCTTTTGCGGTTGCGCCCGGCTGGCCGCAGATCGCCTTCCCGCCGGCAGCGATAGGCGCCACGGTCCTTCTCCGGGCGTTGGCGTCGCGGATGGATACGCTTCTCCTGGGAGACCTCTACGCCGAGAGCAGCGGAATCGATCTGCGCGTGCTCAGAAGAACGCTTCTCCTCGTGGCCGGCGTTCTCGTGGGCCTCTGTACCGCCGTCTGCGGACCGATCGCCTTCCTGGGCGTGGCCGTTCCGCATATCGCTCGGGGAATCGCCGCAAGTGCCCGGCACCGTTTTCTTGTCCCCGCCACGGCGCTCATCGGGGCGAGCCTTGCGGTAACGGCCGACCTTGTGAGTCGCCTTCCCGGAAGCGATCGCGTCCTCCCGCTCAACGCGGTTCTTTCGCTTGTGGGGGTTCCCGTGATCGTGGTTGTGCTGCTGCGCTCCGGTCGCGGGAGACTGTCGCTGTGATCGCGATCCGGGACGTGACACTGGCATACCGGTCGACGCCGGTATTGCAGTCGATCAATACGCAGTTTTCTCGGGGAACGATGGTGGGACTGATCGGTGCAAACGGAGCCGGCAAGACGACACTCCTCCACGCGATCGCCGGACTCCACGCGCCCCTGTCGGGTACCGTGGACCTGAACGGGCGTCCCCTTTACGGCGGTGGCGCGATCCCGCGACGCCGCCGGGCGGCGGAGATCGCCGTGGTTCTCTCCCGAGACGCGATACCGGGGTACCTACGGGTGGAGGAAACGGTCGCCCTCGGATGCGAGGCGCGAGACCGCGCGATCGGCCGACGCGGCGGCGGACACGAGGTGGCGATATCACGCGCCCTGGGGCTCTGCGGCGCCGAAGCGATCCGGTCACGCCGGGTGGGAGAACTGAGCGACGGGGAACGGAGACGGGTAATGATCGCCCGCGCCCTGGCGCAGGAACCGTCGGTACTCGTCCTGGACGAACCGACGGCGCACCTGGACCCCCCGCACCAGACCGCGATATTCCGGTTGTTGCGCGATCTTGTTCACGAAGGACCGGTGGACCTGATTCTCCTGGCGACGCACCAGCTTCACCTGGCGCTCCATTTTTCCGATACCCTGGTGGTTTTGTATCCGGGGCCGACAGGGACGCAGATTCGACAGGAGACGCCGGAAACGGTTCGCAGTGGAGGAATTATCGATTCGATGTACCCGAATCAGGGCGAACTGAGCTTTGATGGACAGCGCGGTTGGTTTGTCCCGGACGAATAGCTGCGTCGCGTAGCTGACATAACATCCGCGCTCTGGTAGATTTTGGCGGTGCATACGCGCAAGATCCGTCGGTACTTTATCCTACCGATCCTGTACATCGCGATTATATTCGGACTCCTCTTCCTTCAATTCTCCGGAACACTCACGGTCCGGCGCTCCGTCGGCGACATCCGATTTGTCGGAACTCTGGTCTCCGGGGACGACGAAACAAGTACGGAGATCACGGCGGCGCGGGTGCTGTTTCGGGGAGTGGAGTTCTTCTTCTCCGAGCAGGACCCGCTGGTACTCGCGAATGAAGAACAGCGAGATCTTCAGCTCGAACCGCGGCGCTACGAGATCATCGACTCCACGCTGGAGATCGAGTTTTCCGACGGGAGTCGCCTCCGATTCGAGCAGACCGAGGGCGAATCGACGGAGCTCCACGTCATTCCCGTGCCGGGAGAGGAATGGCCGGTCCGTGGCCAGATGCTAATCCCCTACGACTTCGAACAGGATACCCGCCCGCTGTCGTTTGATCCGGGTGCTCCGGAAACGGTGCGGGTTCTGCGGGACGAGACGGAGTTCTTTATCTCGGCGCCACCCCGAACGGTCTTCGCCACCGATCAGAAACGGATTCTCGTACCGCTGGACGGTACGAGCCGGATGATTCGGTATGCCGAAGTTTCGGAAGAACAGACCAACATCATCGAGTTTGCGTTCGGCAGCGGTGGGCGAACCGTGGGTGATCAATACTACCGCCAGACGATCGATGCGTACCTGGACCTGGGATACCGCGGCTGGGCACGCGACCGGTACAATGGAGGCTCCGGTACTTGGGCGATGCGCGACACCTCGCCGCGCTTCGAAGAGGAGATTCTCGTAGCGTACCTTGCCGAGGCGTGGCGGCGGGGCGAGTATACCGCTGCCTTCAACCAGATGCGCCGTGCGGCGGACCTGCATCCCGACGAGGTGGGGATCCTGTCGGCACCGTTTCTGGGAGATCTCCGCATTGTTACCAGGAGTCCGTAGAATCTGATCGTGAGCGCGCCGCGACCCTGGCTCGACGTATCGCGTCGCAGGACCCCACGGTCTTTCGCGAGATCGATCTCGTTCCCTTTGCGGCATACCGCGGCAACGAGGCGCTCTATCAGGACGTGATCGATTTTGCGGCCACCGTCGACTTTCGGACCGTAGAGATTCCGGCGGCGATCGGTATGCTGGCGACGGCGATCGATGCGGATGTTCCCGATCGCGAGGCGTTTTCCCGTTTTCTTCCGATCATCGAAGAACGGATGTTTCCGGCGATCCGCCAGTTCGAGGAGTTCTTTTTTGTCGAGACGGCGACGGGCGAAATCGACGTTCTGCTTTCGATCCGGGCGGGCGACCTGATCGAGACCTACGGTCAGGAGACCGGAAACCAGTTGCTGATAACGATCGGGCGAAATCTCGTTCTCTCCGGTCTACAGCTCGCCGACGAGCGGGGATTCCTGCCGGCGTTGCTCTTTTTCAACGAGGACGGCATCCAGGGAAACGAGGGCGCCTTTGGCCCCGAGGAACTCTATACGGTGTTTTCCGACAATCCCTCGTACCCGCGGATCGTCCCTCTGTACGAACAGATCGGTTCCGGGACCTACATCTGGACGATCGCGGAGGTTCGATCGATCGATATTCGACCTGATCGGTACGCTTTCACCCTGGACGTTGTGCCGAACCAGACACAGTACGTGATCATCCAGGGAGTTCCGCCCTTTGAGTCCATGGAACTCTTCGGTCTG
>Ga0180430_10004399_pt1 | contig 11893 bp, 9 predicted proteins | sample SS_ome_9_FD_132999 | JGI IMG/M metagenome (GOLD analysis project Ga0180430, IMG submission 132999) | Hypersaline lake sediment archaeal communities from the Salton Sea, California, USA - SS_1_S_2 metaG | ecosystem: Environmental > Aquatic > Non-marine Saline and Alkaline > Hypersaline > Sediment... | reverse complement strand
TTCATTTGGAGAAATGTTCGGAGTCAATGTTTCAGCTATACCTCAGTTTATTTTAGCGATGCTGTTCACACTTATCATAGGAGGCTATACGGGTCTTCCTTTAATTTATATCAAATTCAAAAGATCTGAAACGTTGTTTTTCACGAATCAAAAGGTCTTCCTCATCACCTTAGGATTGGGTGTGCTGCTTTCCTGCGCGGCTTACAGCCTTCAGCAAACGCTCTCTTCCATTGCGATTGCACTGCTGTCGATCATTGGTTTTTTGATCATTGGCATTAGCGGTTTTCTTCCCGCCTGGCTTCTGAAACCTGTGAAAAGTCTGTGATAACGGGTGGGCTTTTTCTTAGGCTGAAGGGTTGTTGGAGCCCAAGGTTGTAAACAGTGCTAGACAAAATGGGGCAGAAAATACCTTTCCGATTCATAAAAACAACAATTTGCTATCACCATTTACAAATTAATGAAAATTCCTTATGATATAGATGTAATCTCAGAAAGCATGTTGTATATATTAAGAAGACCGAAGTGCTCCAACACTTCGGCTTGTACAAAAAGCCGGCCCTTCGAAGGGGCTTGCTCAGATTGATCTAAAATAGACCACTCCCTATCACTTTCCAGGCTCAAGGGGCGGTCTATTTTTCTTTGTTCTTTGACAACATGGCAATCAGCATGCCAAAAGCAATCATTAAAGAGATTGTTTCATATGCTGTCACTTTTATCACCCCCTTTCAGAAGGGGATGAGCAAGACTTCCCTTGAGTGAGCAAAGCTTTTTATACGAGGTAGATTATACCATACCAAGCAGAGTGTTAAATAAAATAAAAAATCCTTTTCCCTCATGAAATTTGCTTTTCCACCGAAAAAAATGCTCCTCCAGCGTCTAAAGCATCGTTCTCCTCATGGTCTTTGAGCTACTTATTGATCGAGTTCATTAACGTGAAGAAATATTCAGGTTGGCTGGTCTTATTGAGTTGATACCATGAATCCAATGTATCCGATGCAAACACGTCTAATTTTTTCAGCACTTCCCTCGCGAATTCAAGAGGAGCCGTTCCTGATGCAGTAACCAGATTCTCATCAGATACCGCTGGCTCCATCTCATAAAATGGTTCTCCTTTATAATGGGGACAGACCATTTTCATATATGCCAGGTCATTGCTTGTATGCTTTCTTGAATTCAAGTATCCGTTATTCGCCAGTCCCGCAGTTGCGCCGCAAATTGCGGCAACCATCGCGCCAAGCTCTAAAGCTTCGCCGGCCTTTTTTAAGATCGGCTGATGAATCTCTTCTCCCCAAGTATTCCCTCCGGGTAAAATTAAAAGATCCGTACTCTCAAGCGTCCACTCATCAAGTGAGATATCCGGTTTGATGCGCAGCCCTCCCATCGTCGTCACCATTTCTTTAGTCACTCCTATTGTCATGACTTTTAAAGGTGCTGCATCTTTTTTGAAATATCTTCCCGAGTTCAGTTCGGCCATTAAATATCCATATTCCCAATCCGACATTGTAGGAAATGCATAAAGATAAACTGTTTTCGACTGCATCCATAACACTCCAATCTCAATTGATACAGCCTATTATAGTCAAAAACCCTGACAGCTCTTGTCAGGGTAAAGAAAAAATTAAGCTTTCACACAAAAAAGAGCTTGGCCACATCAGCAGCCAAGCTTTTTTTTATGCTTACTTATTCAAGTTGTAGAAAGATTGAATACCGTGGTATTGAGCAGTTTCAGCCAACTGATCTTCGATGCGAAGAAGCTGGTTGTATTTCGCAACACGGTCCGTACGGGACGGAGCACCTGTTTTGATTTGTCCTGCGTTTGTTGCCACAGCGATGTCAGCGATTGTGCTGTCTTCAGTTTCACCAGAACGGTGAGAGATAACAGCAGTGTAGCCTGCGCGTTTCGCCATTTCGATCGCATCGAATGTTTCAGTCAATGTACCGATTTGGTTTACTTTGATCAGGATAGAGTTGCCGACGCCGTTTTTGATGCCTTCAGCAAGTTTTTTCGTGTTTGTAACGAAAAGGTCATCACCGACAAGCTGAACTTTTGAGCCAAGACGCTCAGTCAGAAGTTTGTGGCCTTCCCAGTCGTTTTCGTCAAGTCCGTCTTCGATAGAGATGATTGGGTATTTAGAAACCATTTCTTCGTACCAGTCAACCATTTCAGCAGATGTTTTCACAACGCCTTCGCCGGACAGATGGTATTTGCCGTCTTCTTTGTTGTAGAACTCAGAAGATGCAGCATCCATAGCCAATTTCACTTCTTCGCCAGGTTTGAAGCCGGCTTTTTCAATCGCTTCAACGATTGTTTGAAGCGCTTCTTCGTTAGAACCAAGGTTTGGAGCGAATCCGCCTTCATCACCTACAGCAGTGTTCATTCCTTTAGCAGAAAGAACTGATTTCAAGCTGTGGAAAATTTGTGCTCCCATGCGAAGTGCTTCGCGGAAGTTTTCCGCACCGACAGGCATGATCATGAATTCTTGAATGTCAACGTTGTTGTCCGCATGCTCTCCGCCGTTTACGATGTTCATCATCGGTACTGGGAGCGTTTTAGAGTTGAATCCTCCAAGGTATTGGTATAGAGGAATCTGTAAGAAATCCGCAGCTGCGCGGGCAACGGCCATTGATACACCAAGGATGGCGTTGGCGCCGAGCTTGCCTTTATTTTCAGTTCCGTCAAGTTCGATCAGCAATTTGTCGATTGATACTTGCTCTGTCACATCAAAGCCGATAAGCTCAGGTGCGATGATTTCGTTTACGTTGTTAACGGCTGTTAAAACGCCTTTTCCAAGATAGCGGTCTTTGTCGCCGTCGCGAAGCTCAACAGCTTCGTATTCACCAGTGGAAGCTCCACTTGGAACAAGCGCGCGTCCAAAAGCTCCTGATTCAGTGTATACTTCAACTTCAACCGTCGGGTTACCGCGGGAGTCTAATACTTCACGTGCATAAACATCAACAATGTATGGCATGTTTGTTTCTCTCCTTTAAAGCTTATTTTTGAATTAATGACGATCCTGTCATTTCTTTCGGTTTTTCAACACCCAGCAAGTCTAAAAGAGTTGGCGCCAGATCCCCGAGGATTCCGCCTTCTCTTAATGTCACGCCTTCTTTTGTGACGATGACAGGAACCGGATTTGTCGTATGTGCGGTGTGCGGCTTGCCTTCTTCGGTAATCAGCACGTCTGCGTTACCGTGGTCGGCCGTAATAATCGCGTGGCCGCCTTTTGCAAGAATCGCATCAACGACTTCGCCGAGGCACTCGTCAACCGCTTCGATTGCTTTGACCGTCGGCTCGACTTTTCCTGAATGTCCGACCATGTCAGGGTTGGCAAAGTTGAGGATGATCGCGTTATGGTTTTCAGCCTCAATTTCTTTGACAAGCGCATCCTTTACTTCATATGCGCTCATTTCAGGTTTCAAGTCGTATGTTGCAACTTTAGGCGAGTCGATTAAGATTCGCTCTTCGCCAGGGAATTTCTCTTCGCGTCCGCCGCTCATAAAGAACGTAACGTGCGGATATTTTTCAGTTTCAGCGATGCGCAGCTGCTTCAACCCGTTTTGGGATAAAACTTCGCCGACTGTGTTGTCGAGATTGACCGGTTTGAATGCCACGTATCCGTCAACCGTTTCACTGAAATGTGTCAAGCAGACGAAATGAAGGTTTTTCGGATGCTTGTCTCCGCGGTCGAAATCGCGGAAGTCATCATTGGTGAACGTGTTGGAAATCTGGATCGCCCGGTCAGGTCTGAAGTTGTAGAAAATGACCGCATCGTTGTCCTTGATTGTCGCAACAGGCTCGCCGTTTTCTTTCGTGATGACGGAAGGAATGACGAATTCATCGTAAATTCCGTTTTCATAAGAATCTTTCACGACATCGAGCGGATTTTCATATTTCGGTCCTTCTCCGTATGCCATGGCGCGGTACGCTTTTTCGACGCGGCCCCAGCGCTTGTCTCGGTCCATTGAATAATAGCGGCCTGACAATGTTGCGATCTCACCGACGCCGATTTCTTCGATTTGCTCCTGAAGCTCTTTGATGTACTTCTCAGCTGTTTGCGGGCCTACATCGCGGCCGTCAAGGAAGCCGTGAATATAGACGTTTTCAACGCCTTCTTTTTTCGCAAGCTTCAAGAGTGCGTACAAATGTTGAATGTGGCTGTGTACTCCGCCGTCAGACAGCAGTCCGAACAAGTGGAGGTTTGTGCCTTTTTCTTTGACGTGTTTCATCGCGTCTAAAAACGTTTCGTTCCGCTCAAATTCGCCTTCACGGATTGCGACGTTGACGCGCGTCAGGCTTTGATAGACGATCCGTCCGGCGCCAATGTTCAAGTGGCCGACTTCAGAGCTTCCCATTTGTCCTTCGGGAAGTCCGACCGCTTCGCCTGAAGCTGTCAGCGTCTGATGCGGATACTTGTTCCAATAGCGGTCAAAGTTCGGTTTCTTCGCTTGGGCTACGGCGTTTCCGACTGTTTCGTCCCTTAGTCCAAACCCATCCAAAATGATGAGTGCGGCCAATTTATTACTCATATTGACCTGCCTCCAGTAATTGCACGAAAGACTGCGGCTCAAGGCTTGCTCCGCCGACAAGAGCGCCGTCGATATCGGATTCGGCCATATATTCTTTAATGTTCGCAGGTTTTACGCTTCCGCCGTACTGAATGCGGACGCTGTCTGCTGCAGCTTGTCCGAATTCTGATGCAACGGTTTTGCGGATGTGCGCGCATACTTCGTTTGCATCTTGTGCAGTTGAAGATTTGCCGGCTCCAATCGCCCAGATCGGCTCATAAGCGATCACGGAAGCAGCTACCTGTTCAGTTGTTAAACCTGCAAGTGCTTTTTTCACTTGGTCTGCAACAAGCTCGTTTGTTTTGTTTGCTTCGCGCTCTTCAAGCGTTTCACCTACGCAGATGATCGGCACGATGCCATATTTGAATGCAGCATGCGCTTTTTTGTTGACCGTTTCATCCGTTTCAGCAAACATTTCGCGGCGCTCGGAGTGGCCGATGACGCAGTATTCAACTCCGAGGTCTTTCAAAGCCGCAGGGCTGATTTCACCCGTGAAAGCACCGCTTTCTTCAAAGTGCATGTTTTGCGCGCCGACTTTCAGATCTGTACCTTTAACAGCTGATGCAAGCTTTTCAAGGAACAGTGCAGGCGCACAGACAACAGCTTCTGCTTTATCTGCTGCGGGAATGGAAGATTTCACTTCTTCAACGAAGCTGACAGCTTCTGAAAGCACTTTATTCATCTTCCAGTTACCGGCTATTATTGGTTTTCTCATGTGCTCCACTCCTTATGCTGTATATTTTGCTTACTTGTCGTTCAATGCTTTGACGCCAGGAAGTTCTTTTCCTTCCATAAACTCAAGGGAAGCTCCGCCGCCTGTTGAAATGTGGCTCATTTTGTCAGCAAGGCCGAACTTTTCTACAGCAGCTGCAGAGTCTCCGCCGCCGATGACAGAGTATGTATCTTTTGCCTCTGCTAAAGCTTCAGCGACAGCTTTTGTTCCTTTAGCGAACGCATCGAGTTCGAATACACCCATCGGTCCGTTCCAAACAACAAGCTTGCTGTTTTTAATGACGTCAGCATATGTTTTTCTTGTTTCCTCCCCGATGTCAAGGGCTTCCCAGTCGCTAGGGATTTCGCTGACCGGCACGACTTTCGTGTTGGCGTCGTTTGAGAAATCGTCAGCAACAAGCACGTCTGTAGGCATGTAGAAGTTCACGCCTTTTTCTTTGGCGCGGTCCATGAAAGATTTAGCCAATTCAATTTTATCTTCTTCAAGCAGGGATTTTCCTACTTCATGGCCCAGCGCTTTAACGAACGTGTAAGCAAGACCGCCGCCGATGATCAGGTTGTCTACTTTCTCAAGAAGACTTTCGATCACGCCGATTTTGTCTTTTACTTTTGCGCCGCCGATGATCGCTGTAAACGGACGTTCAGGGTTAGACAGTGCTTTGCCCAGCACTTCAAGCTCTTTTTCCATGAGGAAGCCTGCAACAGCCGGAAGGTGTTCAGCGATACCTGCTGTTGAAGCATGGGCACGGTGAGCCGCTCCGAATGCGTCATTGACATAAACGTCAGCCAGGTCGGCAAACGCTTTAGACAGCTCAGGATCATTCTTTTCTTCTCCCGGATAGAAGCGGACATTTTCCAATACGAGAATATCTCCGTCTTTCATTTCGGAAATTTGCGCTTTTACGGCGTCGCCGTAAGCTTCATCCGCTTTTTTCACTTCTTTGCCGATCAGTTCGCCGAGGCGTGCGGCTACCGGCGTTAAGCGAAGCTCTTCTGAAACCTGGCCTTTCGGACGGCCCAAGTGGCTTGCAAGAAGAACTTTCGCTCCCTGCTCTGTTAAGTATTGAATCGTCGGAAGTGCGGCGCGGATTCTCGTATCATCCGTCACTTTTCCGTCCTTCATCGGAACGTTAAAGTCAACACGGCAGAAAACAACACGGCCTTTTACATCAATGTCTTTTACTGATTTTTTGTTCATGGCTTTTAGGAGATCCTCCTTTTAATGTTTTACAAGCCTTAAAACGGAAATCCCCGGGCGGCTTAATTGGCGCCGATATGGAAAAAGGGAAAGGGAGTGTGTGTCCCCTTCCCTTGTCCGCTTTCATTATAGCGCTTCTCTCATCAAGAACCAAGTCTGATTCTGGTTTCCGGATTAAAGACCTTGTTTTGCGATGTAAGCGGCAAGGTCAACTACACGGTGAGAATATCCGCTTTCGTTGTCATACCAAGAAATAACTTTAACCATGCTGCCTTCCATAACCATTGTAGAAAGAGCATCGATTGTAGAAGAGTTTGCATTGCCGTTGTAGTCTTTAGAAACAAGCGGCTCTTCGCTGTAGCCAAGAACGCCTTGAAGTTCGCCTTCTGCTGCTTCTTTAAACGCTGCGTTTACTTCTTCTGCTGTTACTTCTTTGTCAAGTTCAGCAACCAGGTCAACAAGTGATACGTTTGGTGTTGGAACACGCATTGCTCCGCCGTTCAGTTTTCCTTTCAATTCAGGAAGTACAAGAGAAACGGCTTTCGCTGCACCAGTTGTTGTAGGAATGATGCTTTCAGCTGCCGCACGCGCACGACGGTAGTCTTTGTGCGGAAGATCCAGGATTTGCTGATCGTTTGTGTAAGAGTGAACAGTTGTCATCATACCGCGTTTGATGCCGAATTTGTCGTTCAGAACTTTTGCAAACGGCGCAAGGCAGTTTGTTGTGCAAGATGCGTTAGAGATCACATCGTGGTTAGCCGCATCGTATTTATCTTCGTTAACACCCATAACGATTGTAATATCTTCTTCACTCGCAGGAGCTGAGATGATAACTTTTTTCGCGCCGGCTTCCAAATGTTTCGCCGCGTCTGCGCGTTTTGTGAAGAAACCAGTAGATTCAACTACGATTTCAACGCCTTGTTTGCCCCAGCTAAGTTTAGAAGGATCGCGCTCTGCTGTAACTTGGATTGTTTGACCGTTAACAACTAGGTTGTTTCCGTCAACAGAAACCTCTGCGTCCAATTTTCCGTGTACTGAATCATATTGTAATAGGTGAGCAAGCATGTTAGCGTCTGTCAAATCGTTAACTGCTACAACCTCAACTTCAGGATTATTTAATGCTGCGCGGAATACATTGCGTCCAATACGACCAAAACCATTAATACCGACTTTTACTGCCATGATGATTTCCTCCTTTAAGTAAATAAGAGATATTTAATTTATATTGAGGGAAGAAGCTTCCCTTAATAACTGTTTCGCGGCTCCTTCATCAGTGATCAAAACCGTGTTGCGCGGCTTTTTGAAGTACGCCTCTATCGCGTCCGCTTTTGACGAGCCTCCCGCCACCGCAATGATGTTCGGGATTGAATCAAGATCTTCGAGCTGGATGCCAACGCTGTGCACTTTGTGAATGACTTCTCCGTGGCGGTCGAAATAGTAGCCGAACGCTTCTGCAACCGCCTCATTTTCTTCTATTTTCTTCAAATCTTCCTTCGGTGTATTTCTTCGTTCTGCCATTGTTTTAGCATCCCCGATTCCATGGATCACCATACTGGACGATTGAATTGTCTGAAGCACTTCTTTAATAGAAGGCTCTTCAATGATAGAAGAATATGCTTCTTTGCTCAGCTCACCCGGCACAAATAACAGTCTGTATGTACCGGAAGCTTTTTCAGCCATATGGGCGCAAATCGTATTGGCCTGATTCCTGACGTTTTCGCCGAGCCCGCCTCTTGCCGGAACAAAAAGCAGCTTGCGGTTTTTCGAGTCAGGCGTCATCATTTCTGCCACGGCCTCAAGCGTCGTACCTCCGGTTACGGCGACGATATTTTCCCCCGTAAACCTGTTTTTCATGCATGCGACGGCCGCTCTCCCCATCTCTTTTTTGACCCATGGGGACTGGTCGCTGTCTCCCGATACAATGATGACTTCGTCGAGGTTCAACCTCTCTTTTAATGTATTTTCCAAATGGGTTAAACCTAAAACATCCTTCATCGTATCTTCGAGAACTTTCAGCAGGTTGGATCCTTCAAGTGTCAATATCATGCCGGTTGTTTTAATCTCTAGTAGATTTTGTTCTTTTAAAAACTGAACCTCCGCCCTTAAAATCCGCTCGCTGATGCCGAGGCTGGCGGCAAGGCTTCTTCTGCCGATCGGTTCAGTCAGCCTTATGTACTGCAAAATTTTGTACCTTTTCTGCATGACATCGAGAAGATCCGGCAATAATTTTTTTTGAGCCTGTATTAGTTGATTCATGCCAAAACGTTCCTTTCATCTCGTCCTGGACAAATAATGTCCCGTAGTGACTGAAAACGTCCCACCTCAGCCAAAAAAAATTGCTCCTGCTTACATTCCTTATTGTAACAGGGTTAAAATGTTTATTCAACTGTTAAGAATCAATTCTTCGACAACATTCGCGCGAATGTTCACACATCTGTATTAATTATTGTCCCTGTTGATTTCTATACTATACATATTTCATGAAAACGTGCCTCAATGAAAAAAAACTATGAATGCCATTGCGCATTACGGACCGGAAATATTCAAAATGAATCTGGCTGTCCAACGTTCTGGGACGTTAGAATGGGGTGTACATACCGGATGGAGGTCGATGCTCGCGTACGGTATGGTACCGTCCCTCATCTTCGTCTATTTTCAAAAATAAATATATTGCTAAAGTACGTACTCATAAAAAAAGCAACGGGCGGTTTTTCCGTTCCGTTGCTTTGTTGCCGTTTATCCATTTTTCCAGACATCAGCAATGATTTCAAACGAGCGAAGTCTATCAGCATGGTCAAACGTTTCTGAATTGATCATGATCTCGTCCGCCTGAGTCGTACGGATGAATTCTTCAAGCTTTTCTTTCACAGTGTCCGGCCCGCCGATGATCGTTGAGCTGAGCTGCTCATTCACCATCGCTTTTTCACGCGGCGTCCAAATCTGATCCATATCATCTACAGGCGGCTTAAGCTGAGTCGGGGCGCCGCGGACAAGATCCAAAAACTTCTGATAGTGCGATGTTGCAAGGCGCTGCGCTTGCGCGTCCGTATCGGCTGCGATCACGGTCACCCCGACCATCGCATAAGGCTCCTCCAAGACGCCCGGCTTAAACGAACTGCGGTACAGTTCCAAAGCAGGCAGCGTATTGGCCGGCGAAAAATGAGCCGCAAATGCAAACGGCAAACCGAGTTCCCCGGCAAGCCGGGCGCTGAATCCGCTTGAACCGAGAAGCCAAATCGGCACATCAAGCCCTTCGCCCGGTATGGCGCGCACGTGATTTCTTACATTGCCGGACGGCTTAAAATACTGGCGGAGTTCTTCAAGCTGCTCGGGAAAATCCTCCCCGCTGCTTATATTTCTTCTTAATGCGCGGGCGGTTAATTGATCCGTACCCGGAGCGCGCCCCAGTCCTAAATCGATTCTGCCTGGATAAAGGGATTCAAGCGTTCCGAACTGTTCGGCGATAACGAGCGGGGAATGGTTCGGCAGCATAATCCCTCCCGAACCGATGCGCATCTTCTTGGTGCCCCCGGCGATATAACCGATCAAAACAGAGGTAGCCGAGCTCGCAACGCCTTCGATATTATGGTGTTCAGCCAGCCAGAACCTGTGGTATCCCCATCTTTCGGCATGCTGCGCCAAATCCATAGATTGTTTAAAAGATTGTCCCGCATCTCCGCCTTGTACGATAGGAGACAGATTTAATACGGAATACTTCGTATTTTTGAAATGCTGTTTTGACATTGTCTTTCCTTCTTCCTGAAGTGTAGTGGTCATGTAATTAGACGATAACATAATCGTTCAGGTGAATAAAAGAAATTAGTTCGAAAAAAATCGAACTAATATGTTAAAAGCTTGCCTCCCTGCGGAGGCAAGCCTTTTTTAAGAAGCGGACGTTTGGCCGGCTGTCTGGTTCCTTCCTTTAAAGAAATAAGCAGCGCTAATGAGCAGATAGATTCCCGCCGTCACCAATGTAATGACAATCGATGTAGTCAGGATGACACCGATCAGTATCGCTGTCAGTGAAATGATTGCCAGCCAAGTCGTATAAGGGAACCATTTGACATAGTAGCCGTTCCCCGCTGTTTGATTCCGTTTCCTCGATTTTAAATGGGCAGCGGCAATCAGCATCCAGATCACAAGGACGGTATAGCCGAGAGACCCCATCAAATATTCAAATGTTTGGCTGCCGGCAAACAGTGAAAACAATACGCCCAAGTATAAGAAAGAAGTACATAATAGAATCGAATAAACCGGCACTTTTCTCACGGAAAGTCTCGAAAAGATTTTCGGCATTCTTCCGTCTGACGCCTGTGTATACAATATTCGGGAGGCGCCGTAAAGCCCTGAGTTCATCGAAGAAATGACCGCCAGTAAAATGACCGCATTCATCAAATGATCGGCTCCGGGAATGCCGATCATCTTAAAGACCATAACAAAAGGACTCTCCGACACACCGTTGACTTGATTCCATGGAATCAAGCTGACGATCACGAAAAACGGCAGAAGATAAAAAGCAATAATGCGCGTCAACGTTCCACGCACAGCTTTAGGCACGACCTTCTCAGGGTTTTTGGTTTCCGCCAGTGTCACCCCGATAATTTCGGTTCCGCCGTAGGAATATATCACAACTAGCATGGCTGTAATCAGCCCTCCGGCGCCATTCGGGAAGAAGCCGCCATGGTCTGTCAAATGAGTAAAACCAACAGCTGAGTGTTGTCCAAAAGAGAAAAATAACAAAATAAATCCGGATATAATAAAGACGACAATCACTGTGATTTTAATAAGGGCAAGCCAGTATTCCGTCTCGGCAAAGCTTTTGACAGAAAGCAAATTCACGCTCGTAATGACGAGTGAAACGAACAGCGCCAGCACCCAGATCGGCAGCCCCGGCAGCCAGTACTGCAAAAATATCGCGGCGACAACAGCCTCTGCCGCAATATTGAGAACCCACATTTTCCAGTATATCCAGTCTAAAAAATAAGCGGCATACGGCCCTAATATTGATTGAACGAGATCCCTGAATGTTCTGGCTTCACTGTTTCGGACAGCCATCTCGGCAAGCCCCTGCATGATAAACAGCAAAATCACGCCGCCGATCAAGTAGGCGATCATGACCGAAGGCCCCGCCAAATCGATCGCTTTGCTGCTTCCTTTAAATAATCCTGCTCCAATGGCTCCGCCCAATGCCATCATCATAATATGCCGCGATGTCATTGTGCGCTCGAGCTTCTGCATGTCTTTCTCCATCTATGTTCACTTCCTCTAGTAAAATGAAAAAAGCTCACCGTCTCCCTCTTCGATTTGAAGATAAAGAGACGATGAGCTTTGAAGCTTACCGCGGTACCACTCTTTTTGATTCTATGCCAAGAATCCAGCTTTGCGATGCACAGCCAT
>Ga0180430_10004397_pt1 | contig 11896 bp, 11 predicted proteins | sample SS_ome_9_FD_132999 | JGI IMG/M metagenome (GOLD analysis project Ga0180430, IMG submission 132999) | Hypersaline lake sediment archaeal communities from the Salton Sea, California, USA - SS_1_S_2 metaG | ecosystem: Environmental > Aquatic > Non-marine Saline and Alkaline > Hypersaline >... | reverse complement strand
GCCGTTTTCAAGCCTCCATCAAGGGAGGCCTCACGCATTATTCCGGCCGTTGCGGCGCTATTAAAAAGGTCGCACTTGGCTATGACGCCTTTTCGACGTCGCGGTCTTCCAGCGCCAGAATCGATTCGCGGGCATTTTCGCCCAGGGCCTCCGCTTTTTTGAAGGCGGCCAAGGCCTTGTCGAATTGGCCGTTTTTTTTCAGCAAGCGTCCCAAACGCAGGTGAAAGCGACCGTTGTCGGGGGTAATCTCGACACTCTGCTGACAAAAGGCAAGGGCGATGTCCAAATTTTCGTTTTTCAATTCATAGCAGCGCCCCAACCCCGACAGGGACGGCGCGTCGTTGGGATGAAGACGCAGCGCTTTTTTATAGGGTGGAATCGCCTGGTCGACCAGGCGCTGGGCCAGGTAGGTTTCGCCCAGAAGCCGCTGAACCGTGGCGGATTCGGGTTTCAGTCCGGCGGCCCGCTCGATCAGTTTCTGGGCCTTTTCCGGTTGGCCGGACTCCAGCAGGAGCTTCCCGGCCTGGAAGTTCAGTTCGAAAACATCCTTTCCCAGCGGTGCGGCCTTCAGCCAGAACTGCAAGGCCTTGTCGCGTTTGTCCATCAGCAGGCTGACGAGGCCGGCGTTGTAGAGGGCCAAAATTTCCTCGGCGTTGATTTTCAAGGCGGTTTCAAAGGCGGTCAGGGCTTTGGGATAATTTTGATTCACACCGAAACAAACGCCCAGGCTGTTCAGTACATTGACGTTGCGCGGATCCAGACGCAGGGCATTGCGGAATTCGTTGATGGCACTGTCGATATCACCGGCATCATAACAGCGGTCGCCACTGATATTGAGGCTGACGGCGTCGAAACAGGCGCGGCCGCCGGGGCCCATGAAAAAGGCGTGCGCCAGCGCTTTACGGGCATTTTCGATAACGTCGGCCGGGGTGTATTTCAGACAGGGAAAGGCCGCCAGGCCAATGGTCAGGGACAGTTCCGCCGTTGCGTTGACCTGCTCCTGGAGCTTTTTGGCGATCGCCAGCACCGCGGCCACATCTTTTTCCGGGAAAACGCAGCCGAAAATGTCGCTGGTCATCACCCCCCACCAGGCATTGTTGGCGGCACACGCTTTGTCGATGGCCTGGGCTACCTTGAGACGCACCGGCTGCCGTCGGTCGCGGTCATCGTCGTGCCGGTAGGCCGCCGTATCGATGCGCAGGGCGATGGCGGTGAACAGGGCGGCGGCGGCCCCTTTTTCAGCTGCCCGGATCCCATAGGCTTCACCGCAGCGGAGTCCGGGGTAGTGCTGTCGCAGGGGATCATCGGCCCCGGACGGTGCGGTCGCCGGCGGTGTGCCGCAGGGGGGCGCATGCGTGCCCTCCGCCGGCGTTTTGGAATACAGAAAATGCTGGGTTGCGGTGAGATTGCGGTTCATGCCACGGGGGTCAGACGTCATAAGGGCTCCTTTTTCAGCATCCGTCGGAAAGCCTTTTCGATATGGGGCAGATCATCGTCTTGCAGGGTGCGGACGTCCATGATGAAACGGTCTTTTTCGATGCGGCCGATAATGGGCGGAACATGCTGCCGCAGGAAGGTCTCGATGCGCTGAACCGATCCGCCCGGGGCGGTGACGGCAACGCCATGGCTGGGCAGTGCCAGTAACGGCAGCGAGCCGCCGCCGATGCGCGATTGGGGATGATCCCGCTCGAATACCAGGCGCGGGTGATCGATACCTTGCAGGCCGGTGTGGAGGCGGTCGGCGCGTTGGGCCAGAACCGTTTCGGGCACCATCATCATTTGCAGGGTGGGGATGTTGGCCACCGCCCGGGATTCTTCCCGGTAAAGCCGCAGGGTGCTCTCGAGGGCGGCCAGGGTCAATTTGTCGATGCGCAGCGCCCGGTTGATGGGGTTCTTTTTGATGGCATCCAGATAGGAGCGTTTGCCGACGATGATACCGGCCTGGGGGCCGCCCAGCAGTTTGTCGCCGCTGAAGGTAACGACGTCCGCGCCACTGGCGACGGATTCCTGGACCGTCGGCTCCCAGGGCAGGCCGTAGCGCCTGAAGTCCACGAACGTGCCGCTGCCCAGATCTTCCATGACCGGCACATCATGTTGACCGCCGAAATCGACCAGTTCTTTCAGGGACACTTCCTTGGTAAACCCGGTGATGGCGAAATTGCTCTGATGCACCTTGAGGAGCAACGCCGTTCGGTCCCCAAGGGCGGCGGCATAGTCTTTCAGGTGGGTGCGGTTGGTGGTCCCCACTTCTTTGAGAAGAGCGCCGCTTTTGCTCATCACGTCGGGTATGCGAAAGGCACCACCGATTTCGACGAGCTCCCCCCGGGAGACGATGACCTCCCGGTCTTTGGCCATGGTTTCCAGCGCAATCAACACGGCACCGGCATTGTTGTTGACCACCAGGCCCGCCTCGGCCCCGGTGATGTCGCAGAGGAGGTCTTCGACGGCGCTGTAGCGGGACCCGCGACGGCCTTCATCCAGGTTGAATTCCAGATTCGAGTAGCGGCTGGCGATACGGGTCAGGTTGTCGATGGCATCCTGGCAGAGCAGGGAGCGCCCCAGATTGGTGTGGATGACGATCCCGGTGGCATTGACGGTCTGTCGCAGATTGGGCTGCATGGCCGCCGTCACCAGGACTTCGATGCGTTTCAAAACGGCTGTCTCGCTCACATCGGCGACATCCAGGCTTGCCTTGTCCTGCAGCAGCTGGTGACGCAGGGCTTCCAGGGCGGTGCGGGCCGCATTGCGCAGCACGGAATGGGGGGCCTGTCGGAGTGTCTCGGAATGCCGGGCGCGGTCCAGCAAACGGTCCACACTGGGCAAACGCTGCAACAATGTCTGGGTCTGATCGTCCATCATCCACCCTCGCCGGTGCAATGGTCATGGTGCGGCCGGTCTTTTCGGAATTCTTAAACTTTACTTTTTAGCATCGAAAAGCTAAATATTTCAATCTATTTATTAGGCCCTGGCGCCGCAAGCATGCGTTGCAGGGAACCAAAAAGGAGGCGTATGCGAGACCCACGGGATTACATCATTTTCCCCCTTGACGTGGCCACGCGAAACGATGCGGAGGATCTGGTGAGACAGCTCGCCGGCCGGGTCGGCCTGTTCAAGATCGGGCTGGAGCTGTTCATTCGATCGGGACCCGATCTCATCCGATGGGTTCGTGCGGAGGGCGATGCCGGGATTTTCCTGGACCTCAAGTTGCACGATATCCCCATGACGGTGGCCCGCGCCATGGCGGGCATTGCCGACCTGCAGGTGGACATGACGACCGTTCATTGCGGCGAGAATCCGCGCATGCTCGAAGCCGCAGTGACGGCCGGCCAGGGGCGAACCAAGGTTCTCGGGGTGACGGTGTTGACCAGCGTGGGAACGGCGGATTTGCATCAGGCCGGCTTTAGACCGGTGCTGGCCGACGATGTGGAAGCACTGGTGCGGCGCCGGGCCGAAATGGCCAGGGCGGCCGGCTGCGCCGGCGTGGTGTGCTCGGGTCGGGAAGCCCACGCCATCAAGCGGGCGCTGGGTCCGAATTTCCTGGCGGTGACGCCGGGCATCCGGCCGGCATGGGAATCCGTCGGCCCGGATGATCAGCAGCGTGTCATGACGCCGGCCGAAGCGGTGCGGAGCGGGGCCGACTACATCGTGATCGGCCGCCCGATCCGGGATGCGGCCGATCCGGCCCGGGCCGCCCGCCGGGTGGCCGACGAGGTCGCCGAAGGGTTGGCATGACCGCTTCGTTTTGATCGAACCCCGCCACCTTTCGTGGGGGAGGCCGATCTCAATACCACCAGAGGTAGCGAAGGAGGGTGAGGCCGATGATTACCGCGGCCAATAACAGAATCAACACCAGTTGAGGGCGCGAAAAAGAGGTCATCATCCGCTCGCGGGTCAGGGCTTGTCCAGGCCGAAGGCCGAGTGCAGGACACGGACGGCCAGTTCCGCATATTTTTCCGTGACCACACAGGAAATGCGAATTTCCGATGTGCTGATGAGTCGGATGTTGATGTTTTCACTGGCCAGGGTGGCGAACATCTTGGCCGCCACACCGGAGTGATTTTTCATCCCGACACCGATCACCGATACCTTGGCGATGTTCTGGTCGCCCAGCACCTCTTCGGCCCCGATCTCTTTGGCAACCTGTTCCGCGATGGCCATGGCCTGCTTGAAATCCGTTTCCGGCACCGTGAACGTCAAGTCGGTTTGCCCGCCGGAACGCATGTTCTGAATGATCATGTCGATGATGATGCCGGCTTCCGAGACGGGTGAAAATACTTTGGCGGCCACGCCGGGCTGGTCCGGCACCTTCTTCAGCGTGATTCGGGCCTGGTTTTTGTCGCATGTCACACCGGATACCAGCAGTTTTTCCATGCTGGCCTCTTCATTGACCACCATTGTTCCCTCCTCATCACTGAATGACGATCGCACATGCACGGGCACGTTGTATTTCTTGGCGAATTCCACCGATCGAATTTGAAGGACTTTAGCGCCCAGGCTGGCCATTTCAAGCATCTCGTCGTAGCTGACACGCGACATTTTGCGCGCTCTGGGGCAGATATTGGGGTCGGTGGTGTAGATGCCGTCGACATCGGTATAGATTTCGCAGATGTCCGCCTTGATGGCGGCGGCGATGGCCACGGCCGAGGTATCCGATCCGCCGCGTCCCAGGGTGGTGATATTGCCATTGATGTCACATCCCTGGAAACCGGCCATCACTGCGATCTTACGATTCCGGACGAGAGCCCGGATCGGATCGGCGCCGATATCCAGGATGCGGGCATTGCCGAAAGCGCAGTCGGTGACCACTTTGGCTTGATGTCCCAGGATGGATTCCGCCGCGTAGTTCATGGCACGCAGGGTCATGGCCAGCAGGGCGGCCGTGGTTTGTTCGCCTGTGGCCAGCAGGACATCCAACTCGCGTTTATCCGGTGATTCGGTGACCTGATTGGCCATGCGGATCAGGTTGTCGGTCACCCCGGCCATGGCCGACAGGATGACCACGACGTCGTTTCCCTGGTCAAAGGTTCGGGCAACCCGCTTGGCGACGTTCCGGATGCGATCGAGATCGGCAACCGATGTGCCGCCGAATTTTTGTACGAAGAGTCCCATTCGTTCCTCTCAAATGATTTTAGAGAGCTCTTGTAGCAAAATCTTCGGTGCAAGTCCATATGCCGTCATGTCCAACCGGCGGGTGGTGTCATCCATTGGTTGAATGTCGATCACCAGGCGCTCTTCGGGCAGGTCGTCGGCCAACCGTTCCGACCACTCGATGGCGGTGACGCCGGGCTCAGCCATGAGATCCAGAAGGCCGATATCGTCGACGTCGCCCCCAGCCAGACGATACAGGTCGACATGGTGAAGCGTCAGGCGGCCCGGGTAGGAATGAATGAGCGTGTAGGAGGGGCTGGTCACGTAGGTGCCGTCGGCCACCTGGAGGCCACGGGCAAGGCCCTGCACAAAGCAGGTTTTACCGCTCCCGAGATCGCCGTAAAGGGTGATCACAAGCCGCGGTTGCGCCAGCCGGCCGATCCGGGCCGCAATTCGGCGGGTGTCTTGGGGTGACTCGGATATGACGTGGCATGTCATGGGTGGCGTCATATCCGGTTTCCTCGGGAAGGGCCAAGCGGCGGGCATTCCGGTTTGCGGTACTGGGAGATGAGCGTCATTGGCCCTCAAGGAGAATGATCATTTCCCGTACTGCGGTTTCGATGCCGACCATCAGCGCGCGGGCCATGATGCTGTGGCCGATAATGCAAGTTTCGACCTCGCTCAGTTGGCCGACGGCACGGGCGGTCGCGTAGCCCAGGCCGGCGCCGGCCGCGACGCGCAATTTCAATTTGACGGCGATCTTGGCCGCATCCACCAGCCGGGCCAGCAGACGCTTGCGCGTCGACGGCAGCGCATCGCCGGCATAAGCCGCCGTGTGAATCTGGACGCCGTCGACATTCAAGCGGTGGGCGATTTTGATATGCTCCGGATCAGGGTCGATGAGAAGGAATACCGGGATGCCGCTGTCCCGAATGGTGGCGATGGTGTCGTTGATTTCAGTGCGATCCAGGATGAGATCCAGGCCACCGCTCGGCGTTGCTTCCTCGGGGTGTTCGGGAATCAGGATCACCTCATCCGGTTTGACATCCAGGGCCATGCCCATCATTTCCGACGTCGGTGCCATCCCCAGGATGAACCGGCCCTTGACGATTTCACGCAAAACGCGGATATCGCGGTCATTCACATAGCGCCGATCCCCTGTAAAGCGGACGGCGATGCCGACCGCGCCGGCCAATTCCGCCAGGACAGCCGCCGCGGCCGGGTCGGGATGCTTGTCGTTATGCCCCTGGCGCAGCGCCGCCACATGGTTCACACTGACAACAAGGTCCGGCATGGGTCCTCCTCGGGGCGTTGTTAGGGGCGGCCGGATCGAATCTTTCGTGTATCGGGTCCGGCAAGCCCCCTGGTTATATTTGGCGCGCTTTTTCCAACAGTTGCAGAATCTCGTCGCTCTTGGCCATCATCCGGCGTTCTTCGGTCTCCGATATTTCGTGGTCGTAGCCGAAAAGATGCAATATCCCGTGAATCAGCAGTTCGGTGAAGTGTTGGTCAACGTCGATGCCCGACGATTGCGCCTCCTTCAGGCAGGTTTCGGCCGAGATGACCACATCGCCGAGCAGATGAGGCATGATGTCGGCAAAGGCCCCCTCATTCATGGAGAAGGCGAGGACGTTCGTCGGCCCGGAGCGTCCCCGATACTGCTGGTTGAGCGGGGCGATCTTGTCGTCATCGACGATCAGGAGGGATAGCTCCCCGTCAGGACAGTCCAAGGCGTTTAAGATGGCCATGGCCGTTTTCATCAGGCGCGTGCTGGGTATCGTCAGCAGATCTTGCTGATTGTCGATCAGAACTTCCATTCCGACCCCTTTTCTTGACGAGGGTTCCGCTTCGTTTTTCAGGATACTCGATACGGTGGTGGTGGATACCGTTCAAGATGGTGTTGAACGATTTAGCGATATTGTGGAGGTCGCGCAGGGTCAACTCGCAATTGTCCAACTGGCCGTCGGAGAAGATTCGGTTGATGAGTTTTTGCACCAGTCCCTGCAGACGCGACGGCGTCGGATTGCTCAAAACGCGGCTGGCGGCTTCCACGACGTCAGCCAGCATGACCAGACCGGCCTCACGGGTTTGGGGCTTGGGGCCGGGATAGCGATAATCGTCGATATTGACGGCATCTTCGCCTTTGAGCTGTCGGGCTTTGTCGTAGAAGTATTGAATCAGGCTGGTACCATGATGTTGACGGATGGTATCGGTAATGCTTTCGCCCAGTTTATTCTGGCGCGCCATGTCCATTCCGTCTTTGATGTGCGCGATCAGAATCAGGGCGGACATGGAGGGCGCCAGTTTGTCGTGCCGGTTGCGGCCGCCGGCCTGATTTTCGATAAAATAGGCCGGTTTGCGAATTTTTCCGATGTCGTGGTAATAGCCGCAGACTTTTGCCAGCAGCGGGTTGGCGCCGATTTCAGCGGCCGCTGCTTCCACCATGTTGCCGACAATCACGGAATGGTGATAGGTCCCGGGGGCCTCGATCATGAGTTTTCGCATCAGCGGCTGGTCCAGGTTGGCCAGCTCCAGCAGTTTGATATCGGATGTATATTCGAACAGGATTTCGATAATCGGAACAAGGCCGGTGGCGATAATGGTGGAGAAAACACCCCCCAGAAAGCCGAAGAGCCCTCCCCAGAGGATCGCTTTGGTGGATTCGAACCCGGTGTAGACCCCGATGGCCACCGCCAGCGTGATATTCAATAGGCCGGTTTTCAATCCGGCGTTGATAAACACTTTGCGTCCCCGGCAGTCCCGGATCCAATAGGCGGCCATCGCACCGCTGATCAGGAAGAAGATCATGACTTCAAAGCTGCCGTGAAAGACAATCGCGGCGCCGATGCTCAGGATCATCGCGGTCAGAATGGCACTTTCAAGTCCCAAAAAAAGGCAGACGATCATGGTCGCCGCGCTGATGGGGGTGGCATAGAACAGCGACAAGGCATCAAAAGAAAGGGGTGTATTCTGGGCCAGGGTGCGCGACAGCGACCCGGCAACCTCGGCAATGACAAAAAAGGTACACAACACCACGGCGGTAAACAGAATGTCTTTGTTGATCGCGTAGGCCCGTTCGTCACGGTTGCGGAACCGCAGAAAATAGGCTGACAGCAGCACGCAGATCATAATCATGGCTGCGCCCATGCTGCTCATGGCGATTCGCTGGCTGAGCTGCTCTTCCTGCAGGGCGCGCAGTTTCAGAATCTGGACCGCGGTAACCCGTTCCCCCTCGCGCAGGAGCATTTCGCCGGCTTTGATTTTATGAAAGACCGGTTTGACTTCCGCCACGGCTGCATCTTGCCGCTTCTGGGTTTCATTCCGGTTGAGGCTGATGTTCGGCTGCAGGAGATCCTGCATCAGGTCCACAATCAAATCCGCATTGGCGTAGCCCATGTCTTTCAGCATGGGCTGGCCCATGATGCGGACCATCATCCTGGCTTCTTCCAGGTCATAAAATTGCCGCAGATTACGCACGGTGCGCTCTTTATCCGTTCCGACCGTGCGCAGGACGATGCCCTTTTCGGATTCCCGCAGAAGGATTTCTTTGTTGGCGACCACCCCGCTTTTCAATATTTCATAGAGAATTTGGCTCATGCGGTCGGCGATGGTCTGAGAAAAATCGGATTCCGCCAGCATTTGGTAAACATCTTCTCGGATCGTGATCCCGAGTTTTTCGCCGAATTCCGTCCGTTTTTTCGCCAGGGTTTCATCGACAGGGAGCGCATCGCCTTCATGCGGCGCGGTATCCGTCGCTGGAAGCGGCGGCGAAACAATGGTTTCCGTCACCGTGGCATCGTCAGGCCCTTTGGCGGCCGCGTGAAGCGCTTCCCGGGCTTCGAGCGCGGCGACGGTTTCACGCATGTCAAGGAAGACCTGCTCGATCTTGCGGGTCAGGTTGCGGGCCAGCAGAACATCATAGTCGTATACGGTCAGGGTCTGATCAGAGGCATTGCGCTGATTGGTTTCGGTGGCCTGGCGATCTTCGATGAGGAAGTCTTGTGACGCCTTGATATCTCTTTCGGCCACATCGCCGATTCGGTAGGCCAGATCGGTGACCACGAGGCCGGGGTAGAGAATCGCGGTAAACACCAGAATGACCACCAGCATGACCAGCCAACGCATGCGGTGCTGTGGGTCCAGCCGTTTCAAAAAAGTGTCTTTTATCCGATTGGCGGTCATGATGTCATCACCCTTGATACCGTTGGGAGGGCGCCGTAAAACCCTGCCGATGACCATCGGCATCCGTGCCCGATGGTGCGTGTCATATGGGCGAACACGCTATTCGGGGCGCTCCTTGCCCATTGTTTCATAAGCGCGGATAATATCCTGTACCAATCGATGTCTGACCACGTCCGTATTGGAAAAGAATACGAACGCGATGCCCTCGATATTTTGTAAAATCCGGTTGGCTTCTATCAGTCCGGACGTCTTCGTGGCGGGAAGATCGACTTGGGTGATATCGCCGGTGATCACCGCTTTGGAGTTGAAACCGATGCGCGTCAGAAACATTTTCATTTGTTCCGAGGTGGTATTTTGGGCTTCATCCAAAATCACAAAGGCATCATTCAGGGTTCGGCCGCGCATGAAGGCAATGGGGGCGACCTCGATGACACCCTGTTGCATGAGGCTGGACACTTTTTCGAATCGCATCATGTCATGCAGGGCGTCATAAAGCGGCCGAAGGTAGGGATCGACCTTTTCCGTCAGGTCGCCGGGCAGAAACCCCAGCGTCTCCCCGGCCTCGACCGCGGGACGGGTCAAGATAATGCGGCTGACAATGCCATTGGCCAGGGCTGCGACGGCCATGGCCATCGCGAGATATGTTTTGCCGGTGCCCGCCGGACCGATCCCGAATACGATATCGAAGCGCCGCATGGCGTCGATGTAATTTTTCTGCGCCGGGTTTTTCGGTGCGATCGATCGTTTTTTAGACGTGATATAGACCGTGTCCATGAAGATATCTCTCAGGCGGACACGGTCATCAGCGCTCAGAATACGAACGGCATAGTCGATATCGTTGAGATAAAGGGGGTAGCCATCCTGGATAAGCCCGTAAAGTTGTTTGAGAATGTTTTCGGCAAGGGCGGAGGCGATGGCATCGCCTTTGATATGGACGGCACTGCCGCGCGTGTTAATGTCCAGGGACAGGGCTTTGGCGATACGCTGAAGATGGCAGTTGTGCTCGCCAAAAAGGATGCGCGTCGGTTCGACATCGTCGAATGACAACTGCCGCAACGGGGCTTGTGATTTTTCCGGCATAAACATGATTCTACGTTGAAGAGGCCGACGCCCACCGCGGTTGATCACTAAAACCAGACGCCTTTTCGGAGCGTGGCCCCCAAATAATAAAACCAAATGTTACCATATGGGTCTTTAGGAATGCAAACGGCAATTCACCCGGCCCCTTATTCGCTGAAAAACCTTGACCCCCTATACCGGCTCTGTTAAGTCAACCTCCTGATTCATTTGGTGTTTCAACCGGTTGCGGCGTATAAGGTAAGGGTATCCGCCAGGTTGGAAACCGGGGAAAAACCCGTTTCACGATCACCTATAGAGGTCCGTCAATCCTTATGAATGCATTGGATATCGTCATTGGCATCATCCTGGTGTTCACGCTGATCCGTGGCATTTTTCGCGGGCTGGTGGTAGAAATTTCATCGATCATCGGTATTTTCGGCGGGATTTACGGGGCTGTTTTTTATTACCCGGTGGCCGCGCAATTCCTGCAACGCTGGATTTCCGATACCGCCTACACGAATATCATCGGTTTTCTGCTTATTTTCGGGGTCATCTTCATCCTGGTGGGTATCCTGGGGGTGGTGATCAAGTACCTGCTCAACATTGCCTCCCTGGGCTGGTTCGACCGGCTGTGCGGGGCGGCCTTCGGTTGCGTCAAGGGTGTTTTAATCGCTTCGGTGCTGTTGTTCGCCTTGACGACGTTTCTGCCCGGCGGCACACCGCTCATCAAAACCTCGCGCCTGGCGCCGCATGTGGCGGTCATTACCGAGGGCATTGTAAAAATCATTCCCCAGAACATGAAGCAGCGTTTTGGCGAAAAATACAAGGATGTTAAACGGGAATGGAAAGCGAAAAACTAGGGCCGGCGCCCAACTCGCTGGATGCAATCGTAGCCCTTATTCAGCAACTCCGGGGCGAGGGGGGGTGCCCCTGGGATCAAAAACAAACCCCTCAATCCCTCTCTGTCTATCTGATCGAAGAGATGTACGAACTGGTGGATGCCATTGCTTCCGGCGACACGCGCGCGGTGTGTGAGGAGTTGGGCGATGTGATCTTCCAGGTGCTTTTCTTGGTCGTCCTTTTTACCGAATCCGGTGCATTTGATATGGATCATGTCGTCCGGCACAATATCGAGAAGATGGTGCGGCGGCATCCGCATGTCTTCGGTGATAGGAAAGTGACCTCAACGGCAGCTGTCCGGGAAAACTGGCATGCCATCAAAAAGGAAGAACAGAAGGCGAACCATCGTGAGAATGCCTCTTTGCTGGATTCAATTCCGGCCAGCCTGCCGGCCCTGATGCGGTCTTACCGGGTTTCGGAACGGGCGGCCCGGACCGGGTTTGACTGGAACGATCTGAATGAAGTGATGGCCAAGGTGGAAGAGGAGTGGGCCGAATTCAAAACCGCCGCCAGCCAGATTCGGGATGAGGATTCACGCCAGATAGCGGCGGTGGAGTTTGGCGACATTATTTTCACGCTGTCCAACGTGGCGCGCTTTGTCGGGTTTCACCCGGAAACAGCGCTCACGGCCGCCATCAACAAGTTTGAGCAGCGTTTTCGCTATATG
>Ga0180430_10004395_pt1 | contig 11899 bp, 10 predicted proteins | sample SS_ome_9_FD_132999 | JGI IMG/M metagenome (GOLD analysis project Ga0180430, IMG submission 132999) | Hypersaline lake sediment archaeal communities from the Salton Sea, California, USA - SS_1_S_2 metaG | ecosystem: Environmental > Aquatic > Non-marine Saline and Alkaline > Hypersaline >... | reverse complement strand
TCATCGTCGCCACCAGGTCCCGCCCGCCGGGGGTAAAGCTGATCCGCTCGGCCAGCACCTGGCCGATCACCGCCTCGGGCAGGCCGCGCAAGAGCGCCACGCGTTCGGTCAGCGCCGCTTCGAAATCCAGTTCGCCGTTCATCGCGCGGGCGGTGATCGCGGCGACCTTCGCGCCGATCCCGGCCATCGCGGACAGTTCGTCGACGCATTCCTGGCCGATCATCGTGCTGTCCATGTCGGCCAGCAAAAGCCGCTTGCGCCGCCCTTCGGCCCGTTGCACGACCAGATCGAGGCCCAGCGCCTGCAGCCCGTCCCAAACCTCCCAGCGGTTGCCCGGCATCGCGGCAAGGTCGAATTCCGCCGCCACCCCGGGATTGAGCCAGCGCGCCGCACCGCCGCCCCAGGCATCGCGCAGCGCCTCCACCGTGGCGCGGTCGAGATTGGCGCGGGCGGGGTTCGCGATCAGCGTTGCGACATGCATGGGCGGGTTTCCGATAGTGGAGGCGGGTGTCGTTTTCGGGTGGCGATGCGGCGCATTACCGCGATTTTCCCGCTTGTGCCAGACCGTGCCGCGCTGTAGCGACGACGGCGGGACACCCCTCCCCAACGAGGGGCTTTTACCTGGAAGGGTAGCATGACCGACGTTTCGACCCCGGCCGCGCGGCCGGCAAATCCGCGCTTTTCCTCCGGCCCCTGCGCCAAGTTCCCCGCCCATTCGCTCGACCTGCTTGCCGACGCGCCGCTGGGCCGCTCGCACCGCGCCGCCGTGGGCAAGGCGAAGTTGAAGGCGGCCATCGACAAGACCCGCGCCATCCTCGGCGTGCCGGACGACTACCGCATCGGCATCGTTCCCGCCTCGGACACCGGCGCGGTCGAAATGGCGATGTGGTCGCTGCTGGGCGCGCGGCCGGTGGAGATGCTGGCCTGGGAAAGCTTCGGCGAGGGCTGGGTGACGGACGCGGTCAAGCAGCTGAAACTGGACGCGACGGTGCGCAAGGCGCCCTACGGGCGGATCGTGGATTTCACGCAGGTCGATTTCGACCGGGACGTGGTGTTCACCTGGAACGGCACCACCTCGGGCGTGCGCCTGCCGAACGGCGAGGCGATCCCGGCGGACCGCGCCGGCCTGACGATCTGCGACGCGACCAGCGCCGCCTTCGCGATGGACCTGCCGTGGGACAGGCTCGACGTCACCACCTTCTCCTGGCAGAAGGTGCTGGGCGGCGAGGCGGCGCATGGCATGCTGATCCTCAGCCCCCGCGCCGTCGAACGGCTGGAAAGCTACACGCCGCCCTGGCCCTTGCCGAAGATCTTTCGCCTGACCAAGGGCGGCAAGATCAACGAGGGCATCTTCCGGGGCGAGACGATCAACACCCCCTCGATGCTGGCGGTGGAGGATTACCTCGCCGCGCTCGACTGGGCGGAGCGGATCGGCGGCCTGCCGGCGCTGATCGCGCGGGCCGAGGCCAATGCGCAGGCGGTGGCCGATTTCGTCGCCAGCCGCGACTGGATCGCCAATCTCGCGGAGGATCCGGCCACGGCCTCGACCACCTCGGTCTGCCTGAAGTTCACCGATCCGGCCATCGCCGACGGCGCGGCCTTCGCCAAGGCGGTCGCCAAGCGGCTGGAGGCCGAAGGCGTGGCGCTGGATATCGGCAGCTACCGCGACGCGCCGCCGGGCCTGAGGATCTGGTGCGGCTCGACCGTCGAGGCCGCCGATGTCGTCGCCCTGATGCCCTGGATCGAATGGGCATACCTCGCAGAACGCGCGGCGCTGGCCGCCGCGGCCTGATCGAACGCGACACCACGCCGGAATTCCGGGGCCATGGCGGCCCCGCCCCCTCCCGATATTCGAAGGACATGCCCCATGGCACCGAAAGTTCTCGTCTCCGACAAGCTCAGCGAAACCGCCGTCCAGATCTTCCGCGATCGCGGCATAGATGTCGATTTCATGCCCGATCTGGGCAAGGACAAGGACAGGCTGGCCGAGGTCATCGGCCAGTATGACGGGCTTGCGATCCGCTCGGCCACCAAGGTCACCGCGAAACTGCTGGACGGGGCCGACCGGCTCAAGGTCATCGGCCGCGCCGGGATCGGCGTCGACAATGTCGATATCCCGGCCGCCTCGAAGAAGGGCGTGATCGTGATGAACACGCCGTTCGGCAATTCCGTCACCACCGCCGAGCATGCCATCGCGATGATGTTCGCGGTGGCCCGGCAACTGCCCGAGGCCTCGGCCTCCACCCATGCCGGCAAGTGGGAAAAGAACCGCTTCATGGGGGTGGAGCTTTACAACAAGACGCTGGGCGTGATCGGCGCGGGCAATATCGGGGCCATCGTCTGCGACCGGGCGCAGGGGCTGAAGATGAAGGTCATCGCCTATGACCCGTTCCTGTCGGAGGATCGTGCGCGCAAGATGGGCGTGACCAAGGTCGACCTTGACGAGCTTCTGGGCCGGGCCGACTTCATCACCCTGCACGTGCCGCTCACCGACAAGACCCGCAACATCCTGTCGCGCGAGGCCTTGGCGAAGACCCGCAAGGGCGTGCGGATCGTCAACTGCGCCCGCGGCGGCCTGATCGAGGAGGACGCGCTGGCGGACGCGCTGAAATCGGGCCATGTCGCCGGCGCGGCGCTGGATGTCTTCGCGGTGGAACCGGCGACGGAAAGCCCGCTCTTCGGGCTGCCGAACGTGGTCGTCACCCCGCATCTGGGCGCCTCGACGACCGAGGCGCAGGAAAACGTCGCGCTGCAGGTGGCCGAACAGATGTCGGACTACCTGCTGACCGGGGCGGTGGAGAACGCGCTCAACATGCCCTCGGTCACGGCGGAAGAGGCCGCGGTGATGGGCCCGTGGCTGACGCTGGCGCGGCACCTCGGCTCGTTCATCGGGCAGATGACGGACGAACCGATCCGGGCGATCAACATCCTCTACGACGGCCGGGTGGCCGACATGAACCTTGCCGCGCTGAACCAGTCGGTGATCGCCGGGGTGATGACCGCGACGAACCCCGATGTGAACCTCGTTTCCGCCCCCGTGGTGGCGAAGGAACGCGGGATCAAGATCGCCACGACGCGGCAGGACAAGTCGGGCGCCTTCGACGGCTACGTCAAGGTCACGATGGTGACGGACGAACGCGAACGCTCGGTCGCCGGCACGGTGTTTTCCGACGGCAAGCCGCGGTTCATCCAGATCAAGGGCATCAACATCGACGCCGAGATCGGCGCGCACATGCTTTACACCACCAACGAGGACGTGCCGGGAATCATCGGGCTTCTGGGCATGACGATGGGCAAGAACGGCGTCAACATCGCCAACTTCACGCTGGGCCGGTCCGGCGTGGCGCAGGACGCGATCGCGCTTCTCTACCTCGACCAGGCGATCGATCCGAAGGTGGTGGAAACGCTGGAATCCACCGGCATGTTCCAGCAGGTGCGGCCCTTGCAGTTCGACGTGGCGTGATCGGGCGGGCCGGCGGCGGGCTTCGACCGAAGGTTTCCGCCGGCCCAGGTTTCACTGCGTCGCGCACTGCGGTAGGAAGCGGGGACCATTCCGGACGAACCCATGCGCATCTACGCCATCGGCGACATTCACGGTCATCTCGACAAGCTCCGCGCGGCGCATGAGCGGGTCGCGGCGGACCGTGCGGCCTGCGGCGACACGGCGGCGCAGGTGGTGCATATCGGCGACCTCGTCGATCGCGGCCCCGACAGCCGCGGCGTGATCGAACATCTCCTCGCCGGGCTGGCCCGGGGTGCCCCCTGGGTGGTGCTGAAGGGCAATCACGACCGGATGTTCGAATGTTTCCTGCGTGGCGAGACCGATCCGGGCCTGCGCGCCGATTACACATGGCTGCACGAACGCATCGGCGGGGTGGAGACGCTGGCCTCCTACGGGGTCGAGGCCGATCCGTGGCAGCGCCCCGACCGGATCCGCGCCGAGGCGCAGGCGGCGGTGCCCGAGGCGCACCGCGCCTTCCTTGCCGGCCTGCCCGTCCGCCACGAGGCGGGCGAGGCCCTGTTCGTCCATGCCGGTATCCGGCCCGGCGTGAAACTGGCGAAACAGAAGGAGACCGATCTGCTGTGGATCCGCGATCCGTTCCTTCTGGACAGCCGCGACCACGGGCCGCTGGTGGTGCATGGCCACAGCCCGGTCGAGGCGGCCACGCATTACGGCAACCGGATCAACATCGACAGCGGCGCGGCCTATGGCGGCCCGCTTTCGGCGATCGTGCTGGAGGGCCGCGCGGCCTTCCTTCTGACCGATGCCGGGCGTGTGCCGCTTCTGCCTCAGACCTTGCCCTGACGGGCGAGGTCCAGCGCCGCGCGGATCACCTCGGCATCGCCGACATGGTTCATCAGCAGAAGGATCAGTTCGGCGTTCAGCGCCGCGCTGCCCTCCGCGCTCAGCCCCTTGTGGGCGGCCAGAAGCGCCGCATAAAGCGTGTCGGGATCGGCGATGTTCAGATCGGTCTTCAGCGTCATGCCCGGCCCCCCCAGATCGCGCCCAGCGCCGCGGCGATGGCGCCGGCATCGGCCTCGACCCAGCGCCCGGCGACGACCTGGTCGGGGCGCACGAGGTACAGCGCCTGCCGCGCCGCGCCAAGGTAGCGCCGCGCCAGCGTCTCGGTCAGTTCCGGGGCCAGCACCTCCAGCCCGTCGATCTGCGGCGCCGCGCAGCCCAGCGCCAGCAGCACCGGCCGCCCGCCCAGCGCCTCGGTCAGCCAGCCGTTGCCCAGCGGCGCGTCGGGCGCGACCGCGCCGGGGCGGCTGACCTCGGGCAGGTCGGGATGGTCCGGCGCGCCGGGCAGCGGGTAGACGCAGGGTTTCGACAGCCGGCCGCCGTTGACGAGCGCGCGGGCGAAGCCGGTCTTGCCGGCCAGCGACAGGACCGCGTCGCGAAACTGCCGCTCGGCCCCGTCGGCCGGGGTCATGAACCGGGTGGTGCGGCTGGAATTGAGGATGTTCTCGTCCGCGCCATGCACCCGCTCGCGGTCATACTCGTCGAGGATCGCGGGCGCGGCGCGGCCCTCGACCACCGCGGCCAGCCGCCAGCCCAGCGCATCGACATCCTGCAACCCGCCGTTGCCACCCCGCGCCCCGAAGGGCGAGACGACATGCGCGCTGTCGCCGGCGAAGATCACCCGGCCATGCACGAATTTCGCCAGCCGCCGGCACTGGAAGCTGTAGATCGACACCCAGTCGAGGCGGAAATCGTCATGCCCGACGACCTTGCGGATCCGCGGGATCACCTTTTCCGGTTTCCGCTCCTCGTCGGGGTCGGCGTCCCAGCCCAGTTGCAGGTCGATCCGGTAGATGTTGTCGGGCTGCTTGTGCAGCAGCGCCGACTGGCCGGGATGGAACGTCGGTTCGAACCAGAACCAGCGTTCGGCGGGCATTTCCGCCGTCATCTCGATATCGGCGATGAGAAACCGTTCCTCGAACAGCTCGCCCTCGAAATCGAGGCCCATCATCGACCGGATCGGTGATTTGGCGCCGTCGCAGGCGACCAGGTATTCGGCGTTCAGCGCATATGTGCCGTCCGGCGTCTCGATCGAGACATAGACATGATCGCCGGTCTGTTCCACCGCCGTCACCCGGTTCTTGAACCGCAGGTCGACCAGCGGCTCCTCCAGCGCGCGACGCACCAGCATTTCCTCGATATGGTATTGCTGGAGGTTGATGAAGGCCGGCATCTTGTGGCCGTCCTCGGGCAGAAGGTCGAAGGAATAGACCTCTTCGTCGCGGTGATAGGTGCGGCCGACCTTCCAGGTCACGCCCATGTCGACGGCCTGTTCGCCAACCCCGATCCGGTCGAGGATTTCCAGCGAGCGTTTCGACCAGCAGATTGCCCGGCTGCCGACCGAAACGACGTTGTTGTCGTCCACGAGGACCGAGGCGACACCCTGCCCGGCAAGGTCCAGCGCCATCGCCAGCCCGATCGGCCCGGCGCCGACGATGACGACCCTGTGCCGCGGTTCGGGATGCTTCAGCCCCGGCGGGGCCTCGTAGGGGAAGGGTTTGTAATCGTAGGGCATGGTTTCCTCCCTGTGCCGCGCCGTCAGCCCTGCAGCGCCTCCCACATCTGCCGGTCGCGCTCTGCCGTCCAGATGCGGGGGGTGTCGATGCCGCGGGCCTCGTCATAGGCGCGGGCGACGTTGAAGGGCAGGCAGTGTTCGTAGATCGCGTAATCGGCGAACTTCGGGTCGCAGGCGGCGCGCACCGCGTCCCAGGCCTCTTTCAGGCTGCCGCCGCGGGCCACGACCTTCTCCACCGGCTTGTAGGTGGAGGCGACGAAATCGGCGGTGTTGGCGATCGCCCGCGCCACCATCTCTTCGCCGACCAGCGCGTCGCCGCGGCCCGGCGCAATGGCCTGCGGCTCGAACCCGGCGATATTGGCCAGCGTGTCCGGCCAGTCGGCGAAATGGCCGTCGCCGCAATAGCAGGCGGAGTGATATTCGACGATGTCGCCGGTGAACATCACCTCGGCATCGGGCAGCCAGACCACGGCGTCGCCGGCGGTATGGGCGCGGCCCAGGTGCATGATGTCCACCCGGCGGTTGCCGAGATAGACGGTCATACGATCCGAAAACGTGGTGGTGGGCCAGGTCAGGCCGGGGATTTCCTCGTGCCCCTGGAAAAGCCGCGGGAAGCGGCCGAACTCGCTGTCCCAGTCCTCCTGCCCGCGTTCGGCGACCATCGCGCGGGCACCGTCGGACATGATGACCTCGCGCGCGCCATAGGCCGAGGCGCCCAGCACGCGGACGGCGTGATAATGCGTCAGCACCAGATGGGTGATCGGCTTGTCGGTGACGGCGCGGACATGGTCGATCACCTTGCGCGCCAGCCGCGGCGTCGCCTGCGCCTCGACGATCATCACGCTCTCGTCGCCGACGATCACGCCGGTGTTCGGGTCGCCCTCGGCGGTGAAGGCGTAAAGGCCGGGGCCGATTTCCGAGAAGCTTGTCTTCTTTTCCTCCAGGTCGCCCTGCGAGGCGAATGCCTTGGCCATCGTCGTCACTCCTTCGCCCAGTCCGGCAGATCGGCCGCCGGCAGCACCTGCCCGGTGCAGTCGCCGAAACCGATGCGGTATCCCTCGCCCCGCGCATGGCCGCGCAGGGTCAGCCTGTCGCCGTCCTCAAGGAAGCTGCGCGTCACGCCCGCCGCGATCTCCAGCGGTTCCTTGCCGCCCCAGGACAGTTCCAGAAGGCTGCCGCGGCTCTCCTTCGTCTCGCCCGAGATCGTGCCGGAGCCAAGCAGATCGCCCACGTTCATCGGGCAGCCGCTGGTGGTGTGGTGGCACAGCTGCTGCGCGGCGGAATAGTAAAGCTCGCGCGCATTGGTGCGGGTGATCACGGTTTCCGCGCCACCCGAAGGCGTCAGCGCCGCTTCCAGCGCGAGGTTCAGGTTCAACGGCCCCGGTTCGCGCAGATAGGGCAGAAGCGGCCGCGCGCGTTCCGGCGTCGGCACCCGGAACTCGGCCAGCGCCGCCGTCATCACGATCCAGGGCGAAATCGTCGTCGCCGTCGCCTTGGCCTGGAACGGGCCAAGCGGCTGGTATTCCCAGGCCTGTATGTCGCGCGCCGACCAGTCGTTGAGAAGCACGTAGCCGAAGATCATCGCCTCGGCCTCGGCCACGCTGACCATCCCGTCCGAGGCCTGGCCGACCACCGCGCCCAGTTCCAGCTCGAAATCGAACCGCCTGCAGGGCGCGAAGACCGGCAGGTCTGCATCCGGCGCCTTCAACTGCCCCCAGGGCCGGCGCACATCGGTGCCCGACACCACGACCGACGAGGCGCGGCCATTGTAGCCGATCGGGATCGACAGCCAGTTCGGCGGCAGCGCGTTCTCCGGGCCCCGGAACATCGTGCCGACGTTGAAGGCGTGATTCCGGCCGGCATAGAAATCGGTGTATTCCGACACGAGGAACGGCAGGTGCATCTCCACCGCGTCAAGCGGCACCAGATGCGGCTCCACCTCGCCGCGCCAGTCGGAGCCTTCGGCCAGAAGCGCCACCATCCGGGCGCGGAAGGCGGCCCAGGCCTCGGGCCCCTGTTCCATCAGTTCGTTCCAGAACGGCACGTCGAAGACCGGCCCGTCGGGCAGGTCGATCAGCCCGGCCTCTTCCAGCGCGGCCACGTCGGCGACCATGTCGCCGATCGCCACGCCGCAGCGCGGCTCGTCGCCCTCCAGCGAGAACACCCCGCAGGGCAGGTTGTTGAGCGGAAAGTCGGTGTCGGGCGCATTGGCGCTTTCGACCCAGCTTCTCAGCAGCGGCATTCGGTGTCCCTTCGCCGGGGGCATTCGGGGCGGGGCCGGGCCCCGCGCGCGAGGTTACTTCAGGCCGGGCGTGCCGTCGAACTTCTTCTCCAGATCGGTCCAGCAGTCGATATAGTCGTCCTGCAACGGCGCCTCTTTCGCGGCGAACTCCGTCAGGTGCTGCGGGAACCGCGTCTCGAACATGAACGACATGGTGTTTTCGAGCTTGTCGGGGCCCAGATTGGCGGTCGATGCCTTCTCGAACGCCTCGCGGTCCGGCCCGTGTGGGATCATCATGTTGTGCAGGCTCATGCCCCCCGGCACGAAGCCCTGCGGCTTGGCATCATACTGGCCGTAGATGTTGCCCATCAGTTCCGACATGATGTTCTTGTGATACCACGGCGGGCGGAAGGTGTCTTCCATCACCATCCAGCGTTCGCGGAACAGCACGAAATCGATGTTCGCGGTGCCCGGCACGCCCGAGGGCGCGGTCAGCACGGTGAAGATCGACGGATCGGGATGGTCGAACAGGATCGCGCCCACCGGGCAATAGGTGCGCAGATCGTATTTGTAGGGCGCGTAATTGCCGTGCCACGCCACCACGTCGAGCGGGCTTTGCCCGATCCGGGTTTCGTGGAACTGGCCGCACCACTTGATCGTCAGGGTCGAGGGCACCTCGCGATCCTCGAAGGCGGCGACGGGGGCCTTGAAATCGCGCGGGTTGGCCATGCAGTTGGCGCCGATCGGGCCGCGGCCGGGCAGTTCGAACTTCTGGCCGTAATTCTCGCAGACGAAGCCGCGGCAGGGGCCTTCCAGCACCTCGACCCGGTAGACCAGCCCGCGCGGAAGGATCGCGATTTCCTTGGGTTCGAGGTCGATCACCCCAAGCTCGGTGCAGAACCTCAGCCGGCCTTCCTGCGGCACCACCAGAAGCTCGCTGTCGGCCGAGAAGAAATAGGCGTCCTGCATCGAGGCGGTGACAAGGTAGACATGGCTGGCCATCCCCACCTGGGTGTTCACGTCGCCCGCCGTGGTCATCGTGCGCATGCCGGTCAGCCAGGTCAGCGGCGTGTCGGAATGCGGCACCGGATCCCAGCGATACTGGCCAAGGCTGATCACGTCGGGATCGACGTTCGGCGCGGATTTCCAGTACGGCAGATCGATCCGCGTGTAGCGGGCCGAGTGCTTGACCGAGGGGCGGATGCGGTAGCACCAGGTCCGTTCCGGCGGGTTGGCGGTGAAGGCGGTGCCCGAAAGCTGTTCGCCGTACAGGCCGTAGTTGCAGCGTTGCGGCGAGTTCATGCCCTGCGGCAGCGCCCCGGGCAGGGCCTCGGTCTCGAAATCGTTTCCGAAGCCGGGCATGTAGCCTTCCACCGTTCCGATGTTGGACGGGGCGCGGACCATCCCGCGCGGCAGGTCGAAGCTGGTCATGCGATTCTCCCGGCCGCGTCCGGCGCGGCCCTACATGCGGCGGATTATCGTTGCATATGCAACGAAGTCAAGCCATGCGCGCTTGACGGGGCCCGCCCGCCCGCCATGATCGGCGCATCATGACCGGCTTCGACCTCGACGATTTCCTGCCCTACCAGCTTGCCGTGGCCGCGGCCCGCGTCAGCCGGGGGTTCGCCGACCGCTACCGCGAGGAATTCGGCATCACGATCCCCGAATGGCGGGTTCTGGCGCATCTGTCCGCCGCCGGCGGGCCGGTCAGCGTGCGCGAGATCCACGCGCGGGTGGACATGGACAAGTCCAAGGTCAGCCGGGCCGCGGCGCGGCTGGAACGCGCGGGCCTCGTCGCCAAGGCCGAGAACGCGGAAGACCGGCGGCTGGTCGCACTGACCCTGACGCCGGCGGGCGCGGCGCTGGTGGCGCGGATCGTGCCCGTGGCGCTGGACTGGCAGGCGCAGATGACCGCGCGGCTGGGCAGCGCCGAGGATGTCGCGGCCTTTCGCCGGGTGCTGGCCCGGGTGATCGAGGAGGCGTGATCGAAAGGGCATGACGCCGCGTCGCCCACGCTTTCGCTTGGCGGCGGGGCGCGATTGCCGCTAGCCTTCATGCGACGTCTTGGAGAGGATCAGGACATGAACGATATCGTCATCCTGTCGGGCGCGCGCACCGCGATCGGCACGTTCGGCGGCGCGCTGGCCTCGGTCCCGCCGATCACGCTGGGCGCCATCGCCGCGAAGGCCGCCATCGACCGCGCCGGGGTGGCGGCGGACCGGATCGGCCATGTCGTCTTCGGCCATGTGATCAACACCGAACCGCGCGACATGTACCTGTCGCGCGTCGCGGCGATCGAGGCCGGCATCCCGAACGGCACCCCGGCGATGAACGTCAACCGGCTGTGCGGATCGGGGGCGCAGGCGGTCGTGTCGGCGATCCAGGCGCTGATGCTGGGCGATGCCGATGTCGCGCTTGCCGGCGGCGCGGAAAGCATGAGCCGGTCGCCGCATGCGCTGACGGTCGCGCGGTTCGGCCAGAAGATGGGCGATGCCAAGGCCGTCGACATGATGACCGGCGCGCTGACCTGCCCGTTCGGCACCGGCCACATGGGCGTGACGGCGGAAAACGTGGCGCGCGAGCATGGCATCGACCGGGCCGCGCAAGACGCTTTCGCGCTGGAAAGCCAGGCCCGCGCCGCCCGCGCCATCGCCGAAGGGCGGTTCCGCGACCAGATCGTGCCGGTGGAGATCGCCGGGCGGAAGGGCACCGTGACCGTCGATACCGACGAACACCCCAAACCCACCACGGCCGAGGCGCTGGCCGGGCTGCGGCCCGTCTTCCAGAAGGACGGCAGCGTGACGGCGGGCAATGCCAGCGGCATCAACGACGGCGCGGCGGCGCTGGTGCTGGCGCGGGCCGAGGCGGCGCAGGCGGCGGGGCTCACGCCGCGCGCCCGCGTGCTGGGCTATGCCCATGCCGGGGTGCGGCCCGAGGTGATGGGCATCGGCCCGATCCCGGCGGTGGAGGCGCTGTGCGCCCGCACCGGCCTGTCCGTGGGCGATTTCGACGTGATCGAATCGAACGAGGCCTTCGCGGCGCAGGCGCTGGCGGTGAACCGGGGCCTTGGCCTCGACCCCGCGAAGGTCAACCCGAACGGCGGCGCCATCGCGCTGGGCCACCCGGTCGGGGCGACCGGCGCGATCCTCGTGGTCAAGGCGCTGCAGGAGCTGGAACGGACCGGGGGCGAGCGCGCGCTGATCACGATGTGCATCGGCGGCGGCCAGGGCATCGCGCTGGCGATCGAGCGGGTCTAGGGCCGGGCCGGGCGGGGGCTCTGCCCCCGCACCCCCGGGATATTTGACGACCAAAACTATGCCCGGTCTATCCGGTCTTCGGCGTGCGGGCCCCGAAGATCGCGCTGCCGACGCGGACATGGGTGGCGCCATGCGCGATGGCGGTTTCGAAATCGGCGCTCATCCCCATCGACAGGCCGGCAAGGCCGTTGCGCGCGGCAATCCCCGCCAGCATCGCGAAATGCGGTGCCGGATCCTCGCCGTCGGGCGGGATGCACATCACGCCGGCGAGCGGCAGGTCCATCGCCCGGCATTCGGCGATGAAGGCATCCGCCGTTTCCGGCAGGACGCCGGCCTTCTGCGGTTCGGCCCCGGTGTTGACCTGCATGAACAGCTCCGGGCAG
>Ga0180430_10004394_pt1 | contig 11900 bp, 12 predicted proteins | sample SS_ome_9_FD_132999 | JGI IMG/M metagenome (GOLD analysis project Ga0180430, IMG submission 132999) | Hypersaline lake sediment archaeal communities from the Salton Sea, California, USA - SS_1_S_2 metaG | ecosystem: Environmental > Aquatic > Non-marine Saline and Alkaline > Hypersaline >... | reverse complement strand
TCCGTGAGCTCCCGGGCTTCCCGGGGAGTGAAGAAAGTCCCCTGGCGCACGGCCTTGTGGGCCGCCGCCGAGCCGATGGACCCTCCCAGAGACTTCTCCACCTCGCTGTGCAGCTCCACCAGTTGAACGATGGACAGGCGCTTCACTCCCCGGATGTCCACGACATCCAGGCACTTGTTCAAAAGACTTTGGGCGTCGGAAGAGGAAAAGTACTGTCGCAGCAAAGCCAGGATCTCCTCGTGCTTGCCCGCCGCGTCGATGAAGGCTTCCCGCTTGACGCCGAACCGGAAGGGATATCCCGGCTTGCGCGCTTCCACGAACTCCTCGGCCAAGCTCCGTTCTTCCTTGCCCATTTCGAACAGCAGAGAGCCCAGCACGTAGCCCCCGACATTGAAGACGAGGCTCCAGAAAACCGTGTGACTGACGGGGTCCATGCCTTCCAGGCCGAAAAGGGCCTCGGGCTTCAGAAAGCCCAGTCCCCAGGGCCCCCGGTCGATGAAATCGTCGGAAAGCCAGCCGCTCTTGGCCAGGGAAGGCAGGAAAAGGGTGTGCGCCCAAACGACGAACCCCGCGCTCAAGCCCGCGGCGGCGCCGACTTTGCTCCCTTTGCGCCAGAAAATCCCCCCCAGGATGGCCGGAGCGAACTGGAGAACGGCGGCGAAGGAGATGATGCCGATGTTGACGAGCATGTAGGATTCGCCGATGCGGTTTTCGAACCCATAGCCCACCAGAATGAAGCCCGTCACGGTGGCCCAGCGGCATTTGAGCAGATGGTGCTTGAGGGGGGCCAGCAGACGGAACCAACCGAAGAAAGGCAGCAGGAGGTGGTTGGTGAGCATGATGGCCATGGTCATGGAGCTGATCATGATCATGCCGGCGGCGGCGGAAACCCCCCCGATGAACACCAGCAGGGCCAGCCAGGGCTTGGCGTAGTGGAGGGGGAAGTGGAGCACGAAGTTGTCCGCCGCGTGGATGGGATAGCCGTGGAGCATGCCGGCGGCGGCGATGGGCAGCACGAAAAGGTTGATAAGGAACATGTACAAGGGAAAAGCCCAAAGAGCCGTGGAAATGTGCTTCTCGTTGGAATTTTCCACCACGGCCACGTGAAACTGCCTGGGAAGAAAAAGAATGGCCGACATGGAAAGAATCATGTAGCTGGTCCAGGACTGCACGAGATAGGGGGAGGCCGTTTTCCCTCCGAATCCCGTCCAGTGCCGAAAGGGACTTTCCCAAAGCTTGTTGAAGATGTCCCCGAAACCGTCGTAAACCACGAACGTGACGAATACGCCTGCGGCCATGAAGGCCACCAGCTTCACCAGGCATTCCACCGCCAGGGCCATCACCATGCCCTCGTGCCGCTCCGTGGGGTCCAAGCGCCGCACGCCCATGATGATGGTGAAAAGGGCCAGGAGAACCACCACCACGGGCGCGGCGTTGCGGGAAAGCCAGGAGGTCGGAGGCTCCCCGTTCCAGATGTCTCCCGTCAAGGGCGTGGTGATGATGGAAAAGGTGGAGAAAATGGCCTTCAGCTGCAAGGCGATGTAGGGAATCAAGCCCACGAGAGCGATGAAGGTGACCAGGGCGGCGAGAGGCTGGGACTTGTTGTAGCGGGCGGAGATGAAGTCGGCGATGCTGGTGATGCGGTAGGTGGTCTTGAGGCGGACGAGCTTTCGCAGGATCGTCCCCCAGAGGACGATGGCGAGGGTCGGTCCCAGATAGATGGTCAGAAAAAGCATGCCCGACGTGGCCGCCTTGCCCACGCTGCCGTAGTAGGTCCAGGCCGTGCAGTAAACCGCCAGGGACAGGGAGTAGATGACGGGGTTGTTGGCGGGGCTTTTTCCCGTGGCCGACTTCCTTTCCACCCACAAGGCCACGCCGAAAAGAAAGGCCATGTAAAGGCAGAAGACGACGATGACGGTCCCCGGATCGAACATGATCTATTTCCTGCGGGCTTTGGAGGGGGGCGAGCTTTCTCCGCTTCGAGCGACCATGAACAGCACCGCGATGGTGGCGGCCCACGCCCCGAAAAGATAGGTGAAAAGGATGGCGGGAGGCTTCAAGTGGAAAATACCCAGGACGGGCCAGTTGAAAAGCACGGCCCCCAAGGCGAAAAGGAACGCTTGAAAGTCGGACCGGCCCAAAACCTGCCACAATCGTCTCATCGAGCTTCCTTTTCCTTGTGCCCGTCCGGTTTTTCCTCGTCTTCGGCGAAGATTTCGGGATAGTGCTCCTTGGCGCAGCGAGGGCAAAGGCCGTGGGAAAAAACGGCTTCGGACCGGTTGCTGATGTAGTCTTCGATGGGAATCCAGTCGTGGTTGACTCGTATGCGCTTGCAGAAGGAGCACACGGGAAGGAACCCTTCGAGATATTTGATGTGCTTCAAGAGCTTGGACGTGAACGTTATCGTGAAGATGCAAAGCACGAAAGTGAAGCCGGATTCGAGGCAGCTTTCCACCCAGTTCACCGGCGTGGGCTCGGCCCCGAGCAAATAATGGGGGAGGTCGAAGATTTCGTCGGCCCACAGGAAGAGGATGACGATTCCGAAGCCCGCCGTCTCGTAAAGAATCAATTCCCGGGTGAAGCTTTTCTTGCTCATTACCTTCTCGGCTCCCGCAAGCGATGTCCGACGTCCGGATTCTTATCTTTCTCATTGGCTCGATTCATTATACAATGAATAAAAAGGTTGAGAAAGAAAAGGATCCGAAATGGGCGTTGCCAAAGGACATCAAGGAGACGGGCATCGGATTTTGGTGGTGGACGACGAGCATTCCATTTGCCGGATGGTCGCCAAGGTGGTGCAGGGGGCGGGATACGTCCCCGTGGTCTGCCATCATCCTCGAGAGGCTTTGGAAGCGGCTCAGAGCGAAATGTTTCCTTTGGCGTTTCTGGACATTCGACTGCCCGAGATGAGCGGCTTGGAGCTCGCCGCCAAGCTCAAGGAAAGCAATCCTCTGCTGGAGATGGTTTTCATGACGGGCTACGGCACCATCGAAAACGCCGTGGAAGCCATCAAGGTGGGGGCTTACGATTTCCTGCGCAAGCCCTTCAACATCAGCGAGCTCAAGCTCTGCATCCGTCGGTTCCAGGAAAGGGAAGCCCTCAAGGAAAAGATTCGCTTGGCCGAAGGCCGCTATTTTCAACTGGTGCAGCACATTCCCCTGGTGATCTTCGTTTTGCGCAAGGATTTCCAGTTGGATTTCATCAACGAAGCCTGCTCCAAAATCCTGGGGTTCGGTCCCGAAGAGGCGGTGCATGTGGAGGGTTGGCTGCTGGAGCGGATGCATCCCGACGACCGTCCTCGCATCGAGTCCCTGTTTCAATCGGCCTTCGAATCGGGGGCGACCCCTTTTTCCGCCGAATGTCGCTTTCATCACAAAAAGGGCCAGATCCTGCACACCATCGTGAAATCCATCCCTCGCCTGGAACAGGTGAACGGCATGGAAGCGGAGCAGTTGGAAGGGATCGTCGTGGACATCACCGACCGGGTGTTTCTGGAAAAGGCCCTGGTCCAGAAGGAGAAGCTCAAGACCCTGGGGGCCATCTCCGCCGAGGTGGCCCACGAAATCCGAAACCCTTTGGTGTCCTTGGGGGGGTTCGCCCGCCGGCTTCAAAAAAAGTATCCCCAAACCCCCGAAATCGATATCATTCTCAACGAATCCCAGCGGCTGGAAAAGATTCTCGACCGCATCAAGAATTATCTCAAGCCCCTGGAGATCCGGCCCCGGGAATGCTCCGTCAACGAAGTGCTCACCAATTGCTTCAAGCTTTTGTCCTCCGAGGCGGATTCCCCGGAAGCCGCCGGATCTTCCCTGGATCTCGACTCCCAGCTTCCCCTCGCCTACATCGATCCGGACATCCTCAGCGAGGTGTTCATCAATCTCATCAGAAAAGGCGAGGAAAACATTCGCAAGGGAGGCCGTTTGACCGTCAGGACCTTCGAGAGCGGGGAAAACGTGCACGTGGAATTTCGCAACGAAGGGGGGGGGCTGAAGATTCGGGACCAGGAGGAACTGTTTCTGCCTTTCGACGAAGGAGGGGAGAGCATCGGGTTGTCTCTTTCCTACCGTCTCTTGAAAAACATGGGAGGCGTCCTTTCCTTCAGCCAGGATGCGAGCTTCGCCGTCTTCACGGTCACTTTGCCCAAGACGGTGCGTCCGGAAGAGGAAGGAACGGGGGATTGATCCTCCGCCTTCCCCCGGGGAAAGGGAGTCGCAATGCCTTACGAGGACAGGAACCTACTCGTCGCCGTGGATGGCTCTCCCCAATCCCGCGACGTGTTGTGCTACCTTGCGGGAATGATGCCCCGGGAAGGCGCGCGCTTCACTCTGCTTCACGTTTTGGTGGGAATTCCCGAGACGTTGCATCAAGGGAGCGCCCTCGAGGAGCTGCGTCGTCAAGGGCTGGATACCGAGTCGTGGCTGGAGCGGCGGACGAAGGCCATCCACCGTTTCATGGAATGGGCCGGTGGCTTTCTCGTGGAGTCGGGCTTCGCTTCCGGAAGCATACGGACTCTCGTTCGCGAACGGCAAGTGGGGGTGGCCAGGGACATCGCCGCCGAGGCCGGAAAGGGCTACGACGCCCTCGTGCTGGGACGCCACGGCATGAGCGAGGTCAAGGAGCTGATTCTCGGCAGCATCGCCAACAAGCTCGTCTGCCATCTTTGCCAGCTTCCCGTGTGGGTGGTGGGGGGATGTCCCGACCCCGGGGGAATCCTGGTGGCCATGGACGCTTCCCCGGGCGCCCGGCGAGCCTTGGGGCACGCGGCGCGCATCGCGAGTCCCGTCGGCTCCCGTATCCTGTTGCTTCACGTTCTCCAGGGACTGGACGTTTCCGAAGCTTCCTCGTCTCCCGACGGGGGCGAGATGCCCTGGAAAGAGCTGGCCGCCGAGGAAAAGCGGCGGGCGGAAGAAGACATGAGCGTTGTTTTCCGGGAGTGTCTCGGCGACCTCCGAAGCCGGGGCATCGATCTTGCCAAGGTGGAAGCCCGCGTGGTGCTGGGAGGCTACAGCCGGGCGTTGACCATCATCGGGGAAGCCCTGGAAGGCGGATTCGGCACCATCGTCGTGGGACGGCGAGGTCTTTCCCAGGTGCAGGAGTTTTTCATGGGAAGCGTGAGCAACAAGATCCTGCAACTGGCCAAGGGGTTGGCCGTGTGGGTTGTCCATTGACGCGGAGGGAGACGGCCGTCGGGGAGATTTTAGCGCCGCGGCGCTGGGAGCCCGCCGGGATTGCGTGAGGGGAGAGATCATGGAGAATCCAAGACGCGAAGCTCATGGTGGACGCGAGCGGGGCTGTGAGCTTTTCGATCTGAAGCTCTATAAATTCGCGATCAACAGCCTCCCTCTCGGTGTGGTGGTCCTGGGGCCGAAATTCAAGATCATGGAAGCCAACACCTGGATGGAAAAGCTCATCGGCTATTCCAGGCAGGAGCTCCTGGGCCGGCTTTGCAGGGACGTGCTGCAAAACGAGCTGTGCGATATCCGCTGTCCTCTCAAAAAGGTGCTGGAAGACGGCAGATCCTTCGTTCAAGTGGAAACCGCGCTTCGCACGCGCCAGGACGCATTCGTGCCCGTTCGGGTTACCGCTTCCGCTCTCGTGGGCGAAGAGGGGCAGGTGCTGGGAGGCGTCGAGATTTTCCAGGACATCTCCGACATCAAGGCCCTGGAGCGCGAGAAGAGCAATCTCATTTCCATGTTCGCCCACGACATGCGCTCGTCCCTCACCGGCATTCACGGGCTGGGACTGCGCCTGATGAAGAAATCCGGGGAGATGGGCGAGGAGAAGCGACGCCAGTTCCTGGAGATCATCAACCGGGAGGCGGGGAAGCTGGAGTCTCTCGTGGACGATTTTCTGGAATTTTCCCGGCTGAGATCCGGGCGGCTGGAGTTCAACTTCAGCGCCACCTCCCTGGACCGGGAGCTCATGGAGATCTACGAGGCCTACCAGTGCAAGGCGACCCAGCGCCGCGTCCGGCTCAGACTTCAAATCGAGGACGCTCTGCCCATCATTCCCGCCGACGTGAGGCGATTGCGGCGAGTGTTCACCAATTTTCTGGACAACGCTCTGAAGTTTTCCAGGGAGAAGGGAACCATAACCATCCGGGCCCGGGAAACGGAACAGGAAGTGATGGTGCAGGTCATGGACGAGGGGATCGGCATCGATCCCGACGAGCTGCCCTACATCTTCGATTTGTTTCATCGTGGACGCGACCCGAGCCGCAGCGAAGGTTACGGCATAGGCCTGGCCACGGTGAAAACCATCGTGGAGGCCCACGGCGGAAGGGTGCATGTGGCCAGCGAGCCGGGCAAGGGATCCGTGTTCACCATCTTCCTGCCCAAGAGCAACCGCTTGCCATCGGGCGATCTCGGTGCGAGCGGCGGGGAAAGGGAAAGCTCGTGAAGGAATCCGACCTCGAGGAAAGGATCCGGACGCTCACGCGCTCGGCTCCCAAGGGAAAGCTCAGGGTATTTCGGGACACTTCCCAGTTCATGAACATCTCGGCGGGGCACGTCCTGCAATTGAGCGACCGGTTCTATCTGGTGCGCGGCGACGAGGTGGAGGGGCGGTTCGGCATCGACGAGCAGCCCAAGTTCTGGGTCAAGAAAGCCCTGGATCTCCAGGATGGAAGCTCCAAGATCGTCAAGCTGGTTTTCTACGAGTCCTTCACCATGCACCTGGGAGACCTCGCCGTGGAGTGCTTCCGCAGTCCCCGCAAGGAAGGGCGCATTCTGGAAAAGGTCCGCCGGGACCCCTCCTTCATGCACGGGATCACCGTGGAGGACGACGCGGGCAACACCGTCCGCATCGTGGACAAAATCCTCGGCCCCTGCTTGTACAACTTCATCCACCGCTTGGACATGGATCACCGAACCTACTTTTTCACGCGGTTTCCGCCCATTTTCGACCGTCTGGTGGAAGCCGCGGAAGGCATCGGCCGCCTGCACGACGCCGGGGAAGTCCACGGGGACATCCGCAACGATCACCTCCTCATCGACCGCGAACATGGAGACTACCGCTGGATCGACTTCGACTACACCTACGAGTGGGCCGAAAACCGGTTCGGCGTGGACCTCTTCGGCCTGGGCAACGTCCTGTTGTTCGTCATGGGCAAAGGGTTCCACACGCTCAAGGACGCGACCCTCTCCTCGGGCGCTTCCCTCGTTCCGGCCGACATGTCCTTGTTTTTCCAACACCGGGTCATCAACCTCCGCAAGCTCTTTCCCTACATCCCTCAAAGCTTTCAATGGGTGCTGATGCACTTCGGTCGGGAAGCCGAGCTCTTTTACGAAAACACCGGGGAATTGCTGGCCGATCTCGAAACCTGCCGGAGCGATCTGGCTTATCTTTTGTGAGGAAGCCCACCATGGACCATTCCATTCTCATCGCCGCGGACCCTTCGGAAAACGCCTTGCGGGCCGTGGATTACGTGGGGCGCGTGATGCATTGCCATTCCAACGTGCGCATCACCCTTTTGAACGTCATCAAGGGGCCGTCGCCGGACATCCTGCCCGACGAGGACGAGCGCGAAGTCTATGTCCAGCGCAAGCGCTCGGAAATGCTCGCCATGCTCGAAGAAATCAGCCGGCGGCTCACGGCTTTCGGTATCGAGGGAACGAAGATGTGCTTCAAGACGGAAGTGTGCTCGGAAAACGCGAGCATCGCCCAAAGGATCCTTCAGGAGCATCAGGAGGGAGAATATGATACCATCGTGGTGGGGCGGCGCGGCATGAGCAAGAAGGAGGAGTTCCTGTTCGGCAGCGTGTCCAGCAAAGTGGTTCGGGAAGCCAGAAATTGCACGGTTTGGGTCGTGGAGTGAGGAGACGATGACGATGAAGAAGTGGTTGACGGGGTTGTTACTGGGAGGATTGGCGGTTCTTGCGGCGGGCTGCTACGGATACAAGGGGATCTCGCCCAATCTGGACGATTCCAAGCAACGGGCCATTCTGGAACGGTCGGCCGACGTGGTTCGATCCATGCAAGCCAACCCCGGATTCCACTCTTTCAACGTCCTTCTCCAACAAGCCAAAGGCCTGCTCGTTTTTCCGGATCTCATCAAGGCGGCCCTCATTTACGGCGCCGAAGTCGGCAACGGAGTCTTGCTGGCCAAAGACCACGAGGGCTATTGGAGCGCTCCTGCGTTCTATACCGTGGGGGGAGGGAGCTTCGGCCTTCAAGCGGGGGCCAAGGGGACTTCCCTGGTGCTGGTTTTCATGAACAACGCCACCCTCATGGGCGCCGTGGAAACGGGCTTGACCCTCGGGGTGGACGCCAGCGTTGCCGCGGGCCCGTCGGGAGCCGCCCTTCAGGCTTCCACCATAACGGCCCGGGACGTCTATTATTTTTCCCAAGTGGAGGGACTCTACGCCGGCTTGTCTCTCGACGGCAGCATCGTCAAGGTCCGCAATTCCTACAACGAGGCCTACTACGGAGTGGGGACCACCGCTCGGGACATCATCCTGCGCCGCAAGTACGCTCCCGGAAGCCAAGATCTGCAGGACGCCCTTTTGAGAAGCGGCCCCTATTTCGAAGCCCGCAAGGGACCGCCAAGGCTCCGGAGGGAGGTTACGAGGACATCGGGCTTGTCTCTTCCAGGAAAGCCGTGAGCTCGCTCTTCAAAAGAAGCTCCCTGCCCCCGAAAAAATGGTCGCAGCCTTCGAGAATGTGGACCGCCGGAGAAGGGCCGCGAGGGGCTTGGTCTTTCAGCCACTCCCGCAAGGCGCCGGGACGGCAGAAGCCGTCTTCGTCTCCCAGAAGAACGAGGGTGGGGATCGGGGGAATCTCAAGACCCCCGAAGTCCAGAAGTTCCAAGGGCGGGGCGACCAGGGTGAGAGCGGCGAAGGAATGCGAAGTCTTCAGGGCCTTGAGGGCCGCCCAGGCGCCGAAAGAATAGCCCGCCAGACGGAAAGGACCCTGCTCCCCCCGTTCCCTCAGGTAGTCCCGAACCGCGAGAATATCGCCGGCTTCCCCGTCCCCGTTTCCGTAGGAGCCTCCGCTGCCACCGACCCCCCTGAAATTGAAGCGCAAGGTCCCCGTTCCCCAAGATCGAAACGCTTGGACCAAAGCTTCCACCACATTGTTGTCCATGGCTCCCCCGTACAGAGGATGGGGGTGGCAAACGATGGCGACGCCCGGCTGAGCGCCCTTTTGGAAAAGGGCTTCCAGGCAATGATTCTTTCCCGGGATCACGACGAGTCGCTCGTCCATGGATTCCTCTTTCAGCGGTAGTGCCGCCCCGCCCGACGGTAAAGCTCGTGGAAATGGTGGAGGGGGCCGTGGCCCTTGCCCAGGGCCAGCCCTTCCCGGATGGCTTGGCTGATGTATGCCTTGGCCTGGGCCACGGCTTCCTTCACATCCAAGCCCTTGGCCAATCCCGCGGCGATGGCCGATGCGAAGGTGCAGCCCGATCCATGGGTGTGGGGAGTGTCGTAGCGGACGTTGGCGAATTCGTGAAAGGAGGCTCCGTCGTAAAGAAGGTCCTTGGGATTCCCCTCGAGATGGCCTCCCTTGACGATCACCCAGCCGGGACCGTGAGCTTTGATGCGGCGGGCGGCTTCCTTCATGCCGTCCTCGTCGCGAACGTCCGTTCCGGTCAGAGCCCCCGCTTCGTGAAGGTTGGGAGTGACCACGAGAGCCAAGGGAAGAAGGGTTTCGACGAGGGCTTCCACCGCCTCGGCCTTGAGAAGCCTGTCCCCGCTCTTGGCCACCATGACCGGGTCCACCACCACGTTTTTCAGCTCAAGACCTCGGATGTCGGCGGCCACCCTTTCGATGACGGCGGCGTTGGAAAGCATGCCCGTTTTGACGGCGTCGGCGCCGATGTCCGCGACGACGGAGCGAATCTGACGGGAAACGAATTCGGGATCGATCTCCAGCACCCCCTGGACCCCCACGGTGTTTTGAGCCGTCAAAGCCGTGACGGCACTCGTTCCGTAAACGCCAAGGGCTGAAAAGGTTTTCAGGTCCGCTTGGATTCCCGCTCCTCCTCCCGAATCCGAGCCGGCGATGGTCAATGCCCGCGGAATCCTCATCGCTGTCCAATCTTGGTCTTTGAAAGAGCTTCTTGTTGAATGATCAAATCTTCCTAAAATGGTCCCAGCCGCTCCCCGCGGCGAAGGGATCCGCGAGGGTGCGGGAGCCGTCGGGGAAGATCACCTCCATTCCAAGGTGGGGAGCCGTCATGCGTCCGATCACGCGACACGGGACATCGCGCCGCTCCCGGAGCAATTCCATGATGCAAGGAACATCCTCCTCCCCCGCGGTGAACAGCAGCTCGAAGTCTTCCCCTCCCGAAAGGGCCCATTTCACGACATCCCCACCGCAGATTCGGGCCGCTTCCCTGGCGGCGTCGCTCACGGGGACCTCCTCCACCCACACCTGCGCTCCCAGTCCCGATGCTTGGCAGATGTGGCCCAGATCGGCGAGAAGGCCGTCGCTGACATCCACCATGGCCCGGACCCGGCCCGAGCGTCCCAAGGCTCGACCCTGCCACAGGCGGGGGGACGGTGTCAAATGCTTCGCCACGAGACGCTCCCTGATGGACGAGCTTACAAGCAGGTCGGGGCGTCGAAGGAGCTCGAACCCGGCCTTGGAATCCCCGGGGAAGCCCGTCACCAGGATCCGGTCCCCTTCCCTGGCCCCTTTTCTGAGCACCAGATGCTCGGGAGCCACCCGTCCGAGAAGGGACACGTCGATGACGAGGCCGCAAGGGGATGCGGCCACGTTGCCCCCCACGATGACGCCTTCCGCGGGATGGAGCTCTTCGAGCATGCCTCCGTACAGCTCCTCCACGAAAGCCGGTTGCGTATTTTCAGGCAGGCACAGGGAAACGAGAGCCCACAGGGGAGCGCCTCCCGCAGCCGCCAGATCGCTCAAATTGACGGCCATGACTCGGCGGCCCAATTGGCGGGGTGCGAGGAATCGGGGGAGGAAATGGACTCCTTCCACCTGCACGTCGCAGGTGGCCAGGAGGTAGTCGGAGCCCGGGTGAGCCAGGACCGCCACGTCGTCCCCGATTCCCTCCACGACATGGGGAGGATTGGCGGGAAGCAGCTTTCGGATGCGCTCGATAAGGCCGAATTCTCCCAGCTCGTTCAACGGCATCACGGTAGTCCCGGGGGCTCAACGGTTGCGCACGATGCCATGAAGCTCCTGCGCGGCCCGTCGAGGATCTTCCGCTCCCACGAGCTTGCCGGGACCCAGGAGCTTGCGGGCCGTGAAGGGCGGCATTTCGTCCTGTCCCAGGTGAACGCCGTCGGCGTCCACGGCCACGTCCAGCCGGTCGTTCACCAGGAAGCAAGCTCCCTTTTCCCGGCAAAGGCGAGCCAGGATCGACGCCTGTTCCACCATGGCCCGCGTGGAAGCGCTCTTCTCGCGGTACTGAACAACGCCCACGCCTCCTTCCAGGGCGGCCCTCACGATCTCCTCGAGGCTTCGGCCGCCGGCCAATCCCGAGTCCGTCACCAGATACAAGGACCAGTCCACCTCTCGCGCCGATCTCAATTTTGCAGATCCTCCTGCTTGCGATTGGCGATGGTGCGGCGGGTATAATCCCCGTCCATTCTTAGATCATCGATGTCGGGGGTTTTTTGCCCCCGTTCCGCCTTGATCTGGTCGATGCCGCGGCTGACCCCGGGAAGCTTGGAGGCGTAGCCCAGGGCCGTCTCCTCGGTGATCAATCCATGCTCGTAGTGCTCCATGATGCAATCGTCGAAGGTCATCCAGCCGAAGGGCTTGGCCTGCTGCATCATTTCGTAGAAGGTCTTGCCTTCGGATTCCCCGTTGATGATGGCGTCCTGGACCCGCAGGTTCATGCCCATGACTTCGAAGGCCGCCACCCGCCCCCCGGCAACCTTGGGCAACAGTCGCTGGCCCACGACCCAGCGCAGGGACTCGGCCAGTCG
>Ga0180430_10004391_pt1 | contig 11903 bp, 6 predicted proteins | sample SS_ome_9_FD_132999 | JGI IMG/M metagenome (GOLD analysis project Ga0180430, IMG submission 132999) | Hypersaline lake sediment archaeal communities from the Salton Sea, California, USA - SS_1_S_2 metaG | ecosystem: Environmental > Aquatic > Non-marine Saline and Alkaline > Hypersaline > Sediment... | reverse complement strand
CACGACCTGATGGATAAACGCTGGATGTACGAAGAGGCGTTCCGGATGCCCTTCCTCGTTCGTTATCCGAAGTTGGTCGAAGCAGGAAGCACGAACGATTGGCTGATCAACAACGCCGATTTCGCGCCAACGATTCTGGAATTGGCCGGTGTCGCGAAAACACCCGAGATGATGCAAGGTCGAAGTTTCGTCTCTGCACTTGCAGGCAAAGAGAAACCCGCGGATTGGCGAGCAGCGACGTACTATCGCTATTGGATGCACATGGCACACGCGCTGGGCACGCCCGCGCATTTCGGCGTTCGAAGCGATCGCTACAAGTTGATCTTCTTCTACGGCGCTGCGCAGCATCCTAACCCGCGAGCGAACACGCCGGCCGGTTGGGAGTTTTACGATCTGGAGCTCGACCCGAAGGAGATGCGCAACGAGTACAACAACCCGAAGTACGCGGCCGAGATAGCAAGTCTCAAAGCAGAGATGCTCCGACAACGAAAAGAGCTAGGCGAAACGGACGAGAACTTCCCGCATATCCAAGAGATTATCGACGCGAATTGGGATTAGGCGGAAGTGGCTAGTGGTTAGCATTGCGTGAGCGCGGATGCGTTTCTTTTGTAAGCGGATGGGCGCTAGCCCCCGGTTTCCCCAAACATCAAGCCCCATACACCGGCGGCTAGCGCCGAGCCGCTATTTGCGTCGATTGCGATTCCGAAGAATAGCTACTTCGACACACCAAAAGGTCGCGGTTTGTCGCTTTTTGCGGAGGCCTTGATGTGCAAGGGTTTGGACGTCAGACAATAACGCTTCCCGTCTATTTCGATGATCCAATCCACTGTGAACCAGTAATGCCCTGAGGTGTCTATCGTAACCTCGGAAACGTGACTCGTCCTTTCTCTTGTCGGAAAGTAACCGACAATACATCCCCAGCCCTTTACCTTGAAGTTGAAATCTTGAAGAATTTCCTGCTCGGTATACGTTCCCATTGGCGTCTTATGAATGACTTCCTTTTCAAGGGAATACTTCTCTACACGTTGGGAAATGCGATGAACCAGGATTGGCTTTTTCGATTTCTTTGCAATCAGGCAGGTCGCGATTTCGAACGGCTCTCCCGCTTCGACATTCTGACGGTCGACGAAAAGTCGAAGCCTTAGATTCAGCTCCGATCCGTCGATTTCGATCAGCTTTGGACGATCTGGATCGACGCTGGTCTCTCCGAATGGATTCTCGGACGGGCCGAAAGGATTGGAATCATCGTCAGCTTTATCCGTAATTTCGGTTTGCGAATGAGCTTCGTCAGCGCTTGCGGGCGCGATCGTAATCGAGCTGAGGAAGAGGTAGGCGATGATAGCCGTTATACCGACAACTCCGAGCTTTCGTGAGCTATTCAGACGTGCGGCAATACAGAGTATCAAAGCGATTGGGATCAAAGCGTTTAGTCCCGTATAATATCCGTATCCACAAATGGACAGGATGGCAATTATCATACCCACAAGGATTAATAATGTCTCATATTTCAATCGCATCATCACCCTTTCATAATTGCATCGCATTTGTTTCGTTGACAACTAATTCGTAAAACGCTTGACGACTTATTCCTCTTTCGGCGAGCAGCTTGCCTTGATGTCGAGCGGCCGCCACTGTGAACATGGGTTGTAGCTTGTGTCCGGCGGGAGCTGGCTCTCGTCGATGTAATCGCTCAAATCCATCGGGACGATGTTGGGCAGTGTGAACGGCTGGCCGGTTTTGAGCTCGATCAACTGCTCGAGGCTTTTCTTTTCCTCGCGCTCGATCGCTTCGCGTTTTCGCTGGAACAGGGCGTAGCGGGTTTTATCGTGCGGCGACCAAGCGTTCATCTCCATGTAGTGTCCGCCTTGCGGGACGCCAAGATCGATCCATGCAGCGATCAGGTCGAGTTCGCGGCGGCTAAGCTTCGTATCGCTGTGACCTTCGCAGAGCATCTTGTAGAGATCGGACCGAGCCGAGCCACGCCAGTAGGGCGGAATCATTTCGGGCGGCGATTGGCTCGACACCCACGTGACGGGCTGATCGTCGGGCTGGCCGATCACGCGATCTTTCGGCTGGGTGCCCGTTAGATGCATGTACGAGACGGCCCAGAATCGCTTCGACGCTTTGTCTTCGAAATACGGCTCCGCCTTTAGCGAAAAGATCGGGCGGCCCGACTCTTTGTCGATCTTCGCACCGTCGTGGCAACCAACGCAATGCCGGTCCCAGATCGGCTGGATCGTTTTCATGTAACTGAATCCACCGGCCAGACCGTGCAATGGCTCGAGGGTTTCGGGGCCGCGGCGCATCGCTTCGGTCGCGCGTCCGCTGGTCGCGATCGTATCTTTACTTTCATGACAGCCGATGCAGGAGAACGTCTCGCCGGGCATTAGGGTCGACCAACTTCGCATCGTGGCAGCAACGCTACCATTGTCGTCGATCGCCTGGAAATAGACGGCCGTCCGTGCGGGCACGGTGAAACAGGCCGAGCCGTCGGCGTGAACGGTCGCTTCGCCCAGAATATCTTTGACATCCCACGTGCCGTTCCCCGTCGCGACGGGTGTAAGCTGTGCGGCGCCCCCGCCCGGTCCACGGTTGTTCGTGCTGCCGACATTGGCGGCGCGGAATCGCAGCGCGACGACGCGCAGCTTCTTGATCGTTCCGCGCGGAACTCCTTGCAAACCCGGGCCAATGTGGATGTCTTGCAGGTAGAACGTCCCGGTCGCCTGTCGGTAATCGACCGGCGAGGGCCTGGGAGTAGGCACCGGTCGCGCCGAGAGCGAAAGTGGCGAGAGGCACGAAACGGACGGGTCGGACGCAAGCAGTTCGCGCCTGCCGTCTTCGTGTACCCAGTAAAGGTCGAAGTTCGTTCGCGTGTCGTTGCGACGGATGTTCTTGGGCGCGATTTGCTCGAGCATGATCGGCGAAATGAACTCGTGCTGATCGATCGGATAAGGGTAGCAGAATTGATTTCCCTCTTGGCCGAGTCCGTCGCGGCGGATCGGTTCGGTCGCTCGTGTGGGTGCGATCAGTTGTACGCCGTCCGCTTCCTGCGTGCCCAGGCTCCGATCGACAATGGCGAGCCAGCCGGCCTGCCACGTGTGATGTCCGTGGACGACGGCGACGACTTTGTTCTCGCCCGGGATTGCTCGTGCATGCGCGAGCGTCGTCGGGAACCACGAGTTATTCCCATAATACTCGGTCTGCTGCGTGCCGTCCGGATTCATCTGGAAGAGCGGCTGCGGATAGATCTGGCCGCGGTCGTTGTAGTCCCATCGGGTGTAGATTACTTTGCCCGTGTCCGTAACGGAAGGCTGCGTTGTGTGAACTTGATCGAACCCGAGTCGGCGAATCATCCGCCCGTCTTTGTCGCAGCGGAAGAAGTTACTAACGATCGGCGAGGCACAATCGACACCTTGAACGGCGCGGCTCGATGAGAAGAGGATATCTCCGTCGGGCAAGTAGATCGGCTCGAAGTCGACGAATCCATCGCCCGATGTGATTTGACGAATCGCGCCATCAGTGAGCGAAATCTCGTAGATGTGATAGAAGCGTTCGCCTTCGGGCCGCCATGAAATGAGAAACCGCTGCCCGTCGTACGAAACGTCGCCGTCGCGGAACATCCCTTTGGGCGAATCGAGCAGCAGCCGATCATCGACCTTGACTCGCCCTGCCTTGTCACGCGAAAGCTCTAGCGTGCGAAGTTGCGAACCGGGATAAAAGATATTTTCCGTATACGCGTAGAACCCGAGCCGGAACGGACGGCGACGCGTGTAGACGACGCGAGGCATTCGGTCGATCGCTTTGGCGAGTCGCTCCGCGCGACGCTGCTCGCAGAGATCGACGTAAAGCTTCAGCAGATCAGCGCCACTTGCCGAATCGATCTTATCCTGATGCGACTCGAGTGCTGTTTCGTCGGCGGCGAAAAGCTCGTCGATGACGGACTCGATCGCGCGTCGCGTGGCATCGTCGGCTTCTTCCGCGTCGGTTGAGAGAAGCTCAGGAGCGTCGACGAGATCTTGCAGTACCCAGTCGCACTTTACCGGATGGATCGTCCAGAGTGCCCGCCAAACGGAGAGAAACGCGGGGGACTCGGTGTCGGTTTCTTCCTCCTCCGCTTGAGGTTCGGTGCGGAGCTTTACAATCGCGTCGATCCACGAAGTCTCCTTATCGATTTGATATCGCTTTAGCAGCGCTTCGTTATCGGCCTGGGCGAATATTCGCTGGAGCTCATCGGGCGACTTCGTGATGGCGACCGGCGGCAGCGTCGTCTTCGGATCGAGAATGATTCCCACATCGATGTATTGCCCGCCTGTGGTTTGATGACAATGAACGGCGAGGATGTTCTTGCCCGGGACGAGGATTCTCCTGATCTCGATCGGACGACGCTCGTAGTTCTTGGTGAACCCGGTCGCCTTGAAGATCTCTTTGCCATTCAAGTAAACCGTGATATCTTCGTCGTGATGCTGATCGATTGCCGCCTTTCTGAAGTTGCCGCAATCCCAGTCGAACGTCGTGCGGAGCCAAATGTCCGGCGAGTTCCAAACCGTTCGCGTCGCCGAAGCGCCAGGTGTTTGCGATCGGCCGAATCCGCTTTGTCCGGTCTGCCACTTTGAATCGTCGAAGTCGGCAGTCATCCAATCGTCGGCCGGCTGCTCTGTCGTGTACTGCCAAGTAACGGCTTTCGTCGGCGCGGTCGGAACGAGGATTCGCTCGGTCGCCGTTGCAACGACGGGAAAGCAAAGGGTCAGAAGAATCGCAAAACGAAGGGGATTGTTTTTCATGGCAGGAAAACCGCGCATAGTGGGGCGAAAACGAAAGATCAACAAGCTTCATTGTAGTCGCCGCAAGGGCGTAATACAAGATCGATAGGGCGTGATAGTAAGCGGCTGGGCGCTACCCCCGTTTTTTAAGCAACGTCGGGCTCCACACACCGGCGGTTAGCGCCGCGGCTGCTTACGGTTGCGTTACTTAACGCCAACAAGGGTCAAGCCGAGCAGGATTCGCATCGGGCGGAATCGTCCGACTTTCTTACTCAAACGACCGGGGAGATGTTCAACGAGCCATTCGATCGACTCGACCAATCGAACGGGCAGACGCAGTCGACCGGCCGCATAATAGCGAAACTTGCGGAATCCGACCGAGCGCATCAGTGCCCGCAATTCGCCGATCGTATATTCCTTCAGATGGAAACCGGTCGCCACGTCGTCGAAGTAGTAGGAGACGTCGTGCGGACCGCTCAGCCGGTTGGGCGTCGCACAGATATACTTGCCGCCCGGCTTTAGTGCGTGGTAGATATTCTTCAGTTGCTTGGTGGCATCGTCCGGATGCAGATGTTCCATCAACTGATTGCTATACGCGATATCGACACTTTCTTCATCGACCGGAATACTCGTTCCGTCGGAGACGATAAGCTCGAAATTCTCGGGCGTCTTTTTTGTTTTGGAAATTTCGGCCGAGACGTCAATGGCGTAGACTTTGTTTGTGCGGCTTGCAACATGCATCGCGAGCGCGCAATCGCCGGGCCCCACTTCGAGATAGATCGATTCGCGATCAAGGAATCGTCCCAGAACTCGCATTTGCTTTGCGATGGCCCGTCGTGTTTCGTCGGCCGACATCTTCTGCACTAGCTGCGGATGGTTCGGTACGCGACGATAGAACTCGTCGTAGACTTCGCTGTAAAGCTTTTGGCGATCGTCGGGCTTCGAGTTTCGCAGTTTGTCAGCCAGCTCGCGTTCGATTTCATAGTGCTCTCGCACCGACTTGTCGACCGCTTCCTGCTTGGGCGAAATATCATCCGATTCGCGTTTCGACGTCTTTACCATAGCACCCTCCGGGGAATTTCTTTCTCTATCGATACCGTGCAAGAAACTCTACCACGAAAACAAGCTAGGTGCGTGAAATCTTGGCGGCGGGCGGGGCGGAGTGATCCGCAGAATCGGCTTAATCGTTCGGAGGAGAAGCGATTTCGCCACCACCTTTCGTGCTTAGCGCGCGATAAAGCATGTGGTCAATGTCTTCGCTAAAGAAACGGGCCGATCCGTCGGCCAGACAGAAATTCGCACCATGAGGATGCCGACTGCGAAACGACATGACGTTCGGCCAGAGAGTAGGAGTAGGCGGATCGGGATTGTAATTCAGCGGGGCGTGACAGCTCGAGTAATCGCCGTTCGCATAGAACGCGACCGAGTGCGCGTTGAATTCGGGTACGTCTTCGCCCACCAGCAGCGTGTTACTCATGCCGTCGGTAAACGCGCGATCGCGGACCGGATTAAGATACGAATGCCGCCAAAAGACACCGGGGCAGTCGCGCGTTCGATGACAGTCGGGCATACGACCTTCATGAATACTCAAGCCGCTTCCCATCCGTGTGTCGCCGATCACGCCCTTATAGTTCGTCAGTGCGACCGGAATACCGTTCCACTGATATTGGGTCGAAGAAAAGTACATCGCAGAAGCATCGGACGGACAGATAAGAACGGGCAATTGCATCTTCATCGCGGCACGGCACTCCGGACGTTGGATGCCGCCCGTCGGACTCATGTGACCGGTGAACCCGGGTTCGAACAACGTGTATAGAGGCATCTGTTCGATGTGAGGCAAGATGCCGATGATCCAACCTTGCCCGGTTTGCTTTTCGACAGGCGCCGTTTTGCTGATCGGATCGTCGCTCGGATGATCGTAGGCGTGCGAGACGGGGAAATGTCGATATGCCGACTCGTAGGCCAAGCAAGCGGTCGCCAGTTGTTTAAGCTTTGTTCGGCAATCGACGAGGCGCCCGGCCTCGCGCGCATTTTGAACCGCTGGCAATAGAAGTGCGATCAAGATACCGATAATCGTGATGACGACAAGCAGCTCGACAAGTGTAAAGGCGGCGCGGGTTTTGGTGCGGAAACTCAACATCAAAGGCTTTGCAAATATTGATACACGTCCAAAGCAAAAGATACCTTGTTTCCTCATTATGAGAAGAATCCATCCGATATGCAAGGTGAAAGCGTTCGATTTACATGCCCAACGTACCACTAGCGCAAAAAAAACGCCGCCCCTTTAGGGTCGAGCCGCTTGAAGTTTAAACCGCGGCTCGACTCTCGGGACGTCGCTTTCGGATGTTCACGGGTTGTTTAGCTGCTCAACCCGCTTGACGTGGTTACCATGCCCAGTATGTTGTGCGAACTCGCCCGAACGGGCCGATGCGAGTGCGAACAACAGGAGCTGCAGGCACAGCAACCGGTGCTACAAACGTTGTCGGATAGGTCACCACCGGCGCTACGTAAGGGACGACGGGCCTAGCGACATACGTCGGCCCGATAACCCGTGGAGCAACCACGACAGGGGCCGGATCTACCCAAACCGTCGCGGATGCCGATGATGTGATGACAAACGCGAGCAGCAGGGCAGCAAGAACAGTCAATCGTTTCATGTATCTTATCTCCTTTAATCGATGCAGTGTGCAAATCCGGCGGTTCGTCACGACGAAACAACTCGCGCGACTGCCGGTCTATATTAATCCTAGGATTCTATTTCCGGAGCGGCAAAGAAATTCAAGTCGCTTTGCCAGCCGATTTCGACGGTTCATGAACTCTTTCGTGCCCTGGTCCATTTGGGTGCGGCAGGAATAGTTAGTGTCGGTAACGAAATCCGTACTCATCAGGTATGGAAATCGAAAGATCGATGGAATGTGCTATGTTTTCGAAGCGTCAGACCACCCAGCATGCCATTTTCCCTAAGAATATGTATGTCCCAGCTCTTCAGTCCCCTTCAGCACCCAAAATTAAGAAAATTCCAGCAACAATAACTGAACATTTATGCGCACGAACCTACTGAGAGAAGCGGCCCGCCCCAAGAGGGGGTCCTTGCAGTCCGTCCATAGATAAGAGATAATTATTAGTTTCTATTTTTATAAAGAAATCATCGGCCGATCAACGTCGGCCGTCAGTCCCAGACCAAGGTTATACGAATGAGCGGACGTATTGTTATCTTCTGTATTTTGATGTTTGGTATCCTTATTGGACATCAATACCTGACGATGAAGTTGTACCCACCGGAGCCGGTCGTCGAAAATCCCGACGAGCCCGTCGATGAGCCCGGTGACCAGCCCGGTGACGAGCCCGGTGATCAGCCCGGCGAGCCAACGGACGAACCGGCCGATGACGATACTCCCACCGAGCCGGGAACCGAAACCGAACCAGGCACCGAAACCGAGCCGGGCGCGGAAGACGCACCCGAACAGCCGGCCGAAGAACCCGCGCCCGTCATGCCAACCCAATGGACGACGATTGGATCGCTTGACCCGAGCAGCCAATATCGAATGCTGATTACCTTCAGCAGCGAGGGTGGCTCGATCCGTCGCGTCGAACTGAACAGCCCGCGTTACCGCGAGCTCGACACGCGCATCGGTTACATGGGAAACCTGATCGTCGATGAAGTCGCCGCAGATCTCGACATGCAGACTTCGAGCTTGGACGGCTGTCCCGTTCAGGTCTGTGGACAAGGTACGCCCGCTTATATTGCCGGCATCCGTCAGGGTGATCGAATCACAAAGGTCGCGGGCACGCCGATTGTCTTGCCTGGAGACATCAATTTCCTCCTGAAACGAACACGACCGAATCGCGAGATCGACGTCGAATACCTGCCCGCAGGCGAAGCGGAAAAAAAGACCGTCAAGGTGAAGCTCGCCTGGACGCCGCTACAATTGATCCGCCCGGCCGAGTATGGCAAATCTGAAGATTACGATCCGCACCCGTCAATGCTCCTAACGCTCAAGCAGATTGGCGAGAATCGACTGGAACGCCAAGAAAAGCTCATCGCCGTCGGTAAGGAACTGCCCGGTCTCGATCTTTGGTCCAGCAACTGGGAGCTTGAAGAAGACCTTAAAAACGCAACGATTCGTTTCCTTTATAAAGTACCGGCCGACCCGAAGAACGATATCCCCGAAGGGTTGACGGTCGTCAAGTCGTTCCAGTTGGATCGCGCGGCGAAAGATCAAATCGACAACCCGAACGAACCGGCCTACTCGCTGAACATGTCGATCGAACTCCAGACCGATAGCGAGGCGAAACAGAAGGTCGCCTATCAGCTCGACGGTTTCTCGGGCATGGTCGCCGAAGGTTCCTGGTATGCGAACAAGGTCAGCCGAAACTGGAGCGCCGCCGGTCTGCGTGACGTGCTCATTTCGTACGACCATGGCGTGCCCATTATGTTCACAACGCCCAAGATCGCGGAAAACAAGATTCCGACGCCCGACAAAGATCGACAGGTAACGTTCGCGGCGCTGGATGCCCAATACTTCTCTGGTGCAGTTATCCCGAAACGTGACGATGGCGATGATACGTTCTGGTTCGAACGTACCCACGCACTGCGTATCGGCGAAAAGCCGCAAGACGTTCGACTGACGAATACGTCGTTCCGAATGATCAGCCGGACCGCGACGGTCGACGCTTCCCGTCCGCTGAAGCATCGATTTCGAGTCTTCCTCGGACCGAAGGTTCCCTCGCTGCTTGCCCAATACGGAAGCGGACTCGATCAGCTTGTTTACTACGGCTGGTTCGGCTGGGTCGCGAAACCGATGACCGCCATCCTCCACTTCTTCTACTATATTATCGGCAACTTCGGGATCGCGATTCTTCTTTTGACGATCGTTGTCCGTTCGGCAATGTTCCCGCTCAGTAAGAAGCAGGTCGTCAGCGCCCAGAAGATGCAGGAACTTCAGCCCGAGATCAAAGAGATCCAGAAACGATACAAGAAGGACATGCAGGCACGCTCGCGGGCACAGCAAGAGCTCTTCCGCAAGCACAACGTCAACCCGATGGGTGGCTGCCTCTTGGTCTTCGTTCAACTTCCGATCTTCCTCGGTCTTTACCGTGCACTGATGGTCGACATCGAATTGCGACAAGCTCCGCTGATTTCGGAATACGTCCAATGGTGTTCGAACCTGGCGGCCCCTGATATGCTCTTCCGCTGGGACGGATTCATGCCCGGCCTGATCACCGGTCCGCTCGGCCCGTTCTTCAACATCTTGCCGCTTCTAACCGTCGCGCTCTTCATCGTTCAGCAGAAGATGCTCATGCCCCCGGCCGCCGACGAGCAACAGGCGATGCAGCAGAAGATCATGAAGTATATGATGATCTTCATCGGTTTCCTGTTCTACAAAGTCGCCAGTGGTCTGTGCATTTACTTCATCGCATCGAGCCTCTGGGGTGTCTGCGAACGGAAGTGGATGCCCAAGCCCGTGAAGAAAGACATTCCTGACGCGGAGCCTCAAGACGCCCGAACTCGAGCGCAAGCTCGCGCCGAAGCGCGTGAACAGCTCGAACAGGAGCGTGCCGATGCCGCCGACGCACGACGTAAACACAAGTCCGCCAAATACAACGACTCGCAAGAACGCGGCAAACGCCGCAAGAAAAAGAAGCGACGATAATTTCAGGCACGTTGTATATGAGAACTCCAAAGCACCCTGTACGATAGCCCTCCGAGGCCGTCAAGAGCTAAGGTTTTCTTGAAAACGGACCCGAAACTTGAATCTTGGTAGATACTTGACCGAATTTCGAGCACGACGTCGTTTATCGACGGCCTCGGAGGGCCATCGTACGACGCAAGCGACTGGTAGCGATTGCGCTACAACGACGATTTCGTTGAACGCTAAACCAAACGTTCCCCCCTACTCCCTTACTCGCTCACTCCCTTACTCCCTCTGCAATGCTGTACGACTTGGACGACACGATTGTTGCGATCGCATCGCCGCCAGCCGGGGCACCCGAGGGGATCGTGCGGCTGAGCGGACCTGGAGTCGCCGACTGTGTAAGGCAATTGGTCGACGGCAAGGGGGATAACGTCGACACGATCGATTCTCCCGTCTTGCGGCAGGGCGAACTTCGCGTGCCAACAGACGACGAGCAGGAAATTCGCCTGCCCTCGCTTCTTTATCTTTGGCCCGACCGACGAAGCTATACCGGTCAGCCCGTCGCTGAGCTTCATACGATTGGGTGCCCGTCGCTTTTGGAGGCCGTCGTCGACCGGTGCCGACAGCTCGGCGCCCGACAAGCCCGACCGGGCGAGTTCACGCTCCGCGCTTTTCTGGCGGGTCGACTCGATCTGACGCAGGCCGAGGCCGTGCTCGGAGTAATCGACGCGGTCGATCGACATCGGTTGGACGTCGCGCTCGAACAGTTGGCCGGCGGTGTCGGCAGCCCGATTCGCGCGCTCCTAAGCGATCTACTTGACCTGCTCGCCGAGATCGAGGCCGAACTCGACTTCGCCGAAGAGGAAGATCTGCGAACACTGTCTGCCGAATTAATCTCAGAGCGTATCGAAAGGGCCTCGGCTGCGGTACGTCGGCTTCTCGACCGGATGATCGCCCGACGCGCGGACGAAGAGAGCCACCCAACCGTCGCCATCGTCGGCCCGCCGAACGTGGGCAAGAGTAGTCTCTTTAACGCACTCACCCAGGCCGACGCCTTGGTCGCCGACATTGCGGGCACGACGCGCGATTATCTGACCGCGACGGTCGACTTCGAAGGCGTCGAGTGTCGACTCATCGACACGGCAGGGCTCGAAGACCAGCGACTACCATCGACCGACGACCTGAGCGACGCCGACCGGTCCGCACAGACCATGTCACGCGCCGCGATCGATGCTGCCCAGGTTCTCGTGCTGTGCCACGACCTTGCTGCTCCGATCGATCACGCTCGGGAAATGTCAGCCATCCTCGATCGCATCTTTCCCGACCGGTCGTGGGAATCGAAGACACGAATCGAGGCGGGCACGAAATCGGACGCTGCATCTTCCGCGGACTTGCCAACCGACGATCTCATTCTCACCAGCAGCCTGACCGGTGCGGGGCTGGACAAACTTCGCGCGGCGGTCCGCCAGTCGATCGTTTCGCTCGGAGGCGATTACGCCGAAGTCGT
>Ga0180430_10004389_pt1 | contig 11905 bp, 4 predicted proteins | sample SS_ome_9_FD_132999 | JGI IMG/M metagenome (GOLD analysis project Ga0180430, IMG submission 132999) | Hypersaline lake sediment archaeal communities from the Salton Sea, California, USA - SS_1_S_2 metaG | ecosystem: Environmental > Aquatic > Non-marine Saline and Alkaline > Hypersaline > Sediment... | reverse complement strand
CGGTGGACGCCGTGCCGAGAAAGTAACAACAATTTTGCCGGATACAGTGAAATTAGTGCAGAGAAACGTATTAACATCAATGATCAATCAAGACATAATCAACCATCAAGAGCAAAAAAGTATTTTTCAGCCGCTCACGACAGCCTGCGACGTGCAGTTCAGGATACACCGGCTGCCGGGAGAAACAGGTACTACGCCGGATACGTTAACAGCAGGAACACAAACGACCTGGCAGTTAACAGCAAGGACAGAAACGACCATGCAGTTAGCAGCAGGAACACAAACGGCCATGCAGTTAGCAGCAAGGACAGAAACGACCAGGCAGTTAACAGCACCATCAAAAGCTGCCGGAATAATGTTGGTCGCATTGTTGTTGCTGGCCTGTAACCTGCTACCGGCCCAGGAACTCCTGAATATGGACAAGGCCATGGAGATTGCCATGGCCAACAGTCCGAACATGCGGCAGACCGAGCTCGCGCTGGTGCGGAGCCAGGAGCGGCTGAATGCACAGCGCGCCAGGCTCAAATCGCAGTTCGCGGTTACGCTCAACCCGTTCGAATACCAGAAAACCAACCGGTTCGACCAGCAGACCAGCGAATGGTTCCTGAACGAGTCGGCATCTTCGGCGGGGACCTTTACCGTGAGTCAGCGGTTCCTGCCCACCGACGGGACGATCACACTACGGAACCAGTTCTCCTATGATTACAGTTTCACGGAATCGGCACTGGCGGTGGACCCGGTGTCACGGACCTTCAACAACCGGCTGAACCTGTCTGTCTCCCAGCCCATCTTTACCTACAACCGGACGAAGATGGAGCTGCAGACCATGGAGCTGGAGTATGAGTCGGCCCTGCTCAGGTACCTGCTGATCCGGCTTTCGCTGGAGCGTGACGTGGCACAGGAGTTCTATTCAGTATACTCCAGCCAGATGCGGCTTTCCATTGCCGAAGAGGAGCTGAAGAACAACATGGAGAGTTACGAAATCATCCGCAACAAAGTGGAGGGTGGCCTGCTGGCGCTGGAAGAACTCTACCAGGCGGAAGTGAACCTGGCCACCAGCCGGTCCTCCGTGTACAATGCAGATCTGAACCTGCAGAACCGAAAGGACCAGTTCAAGGTGCTGATCGGCATGCCGCTGGAAGAAGAATTCGTGATCATCACCGATGTGCGTGCGGATACCGTGGCGGTGGACCAGCAAATGGCCATCGGTCATGCGTTGTCCAACCGCATGGAACTGCGCCAGCGGGAGATTGATATTGAAAATGCCACCTTCAGCCTGGTACAGTCCAGGGCGACAAACGAGTTTGCGGGCTCCGTCACCGCCTCCCTCGGGGTGCAGTCCAACGAGGAACGCCTGGAGAACCTGTTCGACAGACCGACGAGTACCCCCAGTGTCGGACTTACACTGAACATCCCGATCTTCGACTGGGGGGAGCGCAAGTCGGAGATCAGGGCGGCCGAGGCCAGCCTGAAGAGCGCAGAGATAGACTACGAAACGGAGCAGACCGATATCAGGGTGAACATCCGGTCCGTGGTGCGGAGTCTGAAAAACCTGGAGAACCAGATCGGGATCCAGCGGATGACCGTGGAGAATGCCCAGCTGACCTACGACATCAACCTGGAGCGGTACAGGAACGGCGACCTTACCAGCCTCGACCTTGGGATGTACCAGAACCAGCTGTCGGAAGCGAAAATGTCGCTTACCAATGCCATCATCGATTACAAGGTGGAACTGCTCAACCTGAAAATACAGACCTTATTTGATTTTGAAATGCAGCGGCCCATCATCCCTGAAGAACTGAACCGTCCGGATACATTGAAATGAGAGTGACTCCAATCACTGGTTACAACTGAGAAAAGTATACAATATTAAAAGAACCCATAAGGAATACCAGCTATACAAATAAGAACAATATGAAAAATCTGAACATCTTAGCCGCGGCATCTTTGCTCATCGTGATCGTGGTTCCGTCCTGCAGGCAGGCCCAGGTGGAGGTGACCACCGATATTGAAGTGCCGGTTGGTGTAACCGAGGTTTCCACTGCGGATATCGAGGAATATATCAATACCACCGGTACGGTAAATGCCATGAAAGAGGAGACCCTCAATTCCGAGATCGGCGGCAAATACCGGCTGCAGGTGAACCCGGCAACAGGCAGGAAATATGCCATTGGTGACCGCGTGAAAGCGGGGGCCACCATCATCAGGCTGGAGGATGAGGAGTATTACAACGGGCTCCGGCTGAAGTCGAAGGAAGTGGATTACGAGATCTCGAAACAGGAGTTCGAGAAGCAGCAATCGCTTTATGAAAAAGGGGGCGCCACGCTGCGTGAACTGAAGAATGCAGAGATCAACCTGATCAATACCGAATACGACATCGAGGCCGGCAGGATCAACCTGGCAAAGATGTCGGTCAACGCGCCTTTTACCGGTGTGATATCCGACCTGCCCTATTATACGGAAGGGTCGCAGATCCCCAATGGAACGGAACTGGTGAAGGTGATCGATTACGATGAACTCTACCTGGAGACCAGTCTTCCGGAAAAATACTACGGGAACATCGAACAGGGCTTCAAGGTGTATGTAACCAGTTATACCAATCCCGGTGATACCCTCATCGGGCAGATCACCCAGATCTCACCCCAGATCGACCCCGAATCGAGGACATTCAAATGTTTCGTTGAGGTGAACAACAGCAAAAGGATCCTGTTGCCCGGGATGTTTGTCAGGGCCGACATGGTGGTGAACAGTTCCGAGCAGACCATCGTGATCCCCAGGGACATCATTATTACGTTCAACCGTCAGCAGATGGTGTACGTGGTGGACAAGGGAGTGGCAAAGGCCCGGTTCATCACCACGGGACTGGAAAACGATGCACAGATCGAGGTGACAACCGGCCTGGAAGTTGGAGAAAGCATCGTCAGCAAAGGATTTGAGACACTCAGGAACGATTCGAAGGTCCGGATCATCAGGTAGCCATCTAAACAGCAGACCATGTTACAATCCATTACCCGTTTTTCTGTCAGATACCCGGTCACGGTCAGCATGATCATCCTCGCCACCCTGCTGCTGGGCTACATCTCCTTTGGCAAGCTGGGGATCGACCTGTTCCCCAACCTGCACAGTCCGCGGCTATTCGTGGAGATACGTTCCGGTGAACGTCCTCCGGAGGAGATGGAAGACCGGTTCGTCGACCGGATCGAGGCCCTGGCCATCCGTCAGAGCGGGGTGGTGAATGTCGCCTCTGTTTCCAGGGTGGGGGTGGCGCAGATCGAGGTGGAGTATGCCTGGGAGAAGGATATGAACGAGGCCTTCCTGGACCTTTCCAAGGCACTTGCGGTCTTTAACCAGGACGAGGAGCTGGATGAAATGAACATCACGCAGTTCGACCCGAATGCCGACCCGGTGATGCTTGTGGCGTTCAGGCACCGGGAGCACAGCAACCTGGATGAACTCAGGAGTGTGGCAGAGAACTATGTGCGCAATGAATTGATCAGGCTGGAAGGGATTGCGGATGTATCGGTGGATGGTGCCGGGGAGATGGAGGTCCTCATTGAGACCAGCGACTACCTGCTGGAATCCTACAACATTGACCTGGCTACCATTACAGCAAGGATCAACAGTTATAACCAGAATATTTCCGGGGGTTCCATCGTGGAGATGGGACGAAGGTACATTGTCAGGGGACTGAGTGAGCTGGAGCAGATCAGCGACCTCCAGGATGTGATCATCCGCATGGCGCCTGCGGGGGAAGTAGAGGAGGGAGAGCGCGTCCCGGTCCTGCTCCGTGATGTGGCCAGTGTATCCTTCAGTCCCAAGGAACAGGAAAATGCGGTTACCCTGAACGGAGCGGCCTGCATCGGACTCAGTATTTACAAGGAGATGCGGTACAATACGGTGAAGGCGGTGGATGATCTGCGGGAGGCCCTGGATGAGATGGAGAAGGCACTGCCGGGCTATACGTTCACGGTTGTTGAGGACCAGGGGAATTTTATTTCCGGGGCGATCGGCGAGGTGCGTGACAGCCTGATCGGGGGGATCCTCCTGGCGGTGTTCGTTCTGATGCTGTTCCTGCGGCGCATCGGCCCCACGGCCATTGTCAGCATCGCCATTCCCATATCGATCATCGCCACTTTTGTATTGATGTATTTCACCGGTCTTACCCTGAATATCATGACGCTGGGAGGACTGGCGCTCGGTGCGGGGATGCTGGTGGACAATGCCATCGTGGTGCTGGAGAATATTTTCAGGAACCACGAGGCGGGGGAGTCTGCCGATGCGGCGGCCGTGAACGGCACCTCCCAGGTGGGCGGTGCGATCATTGCATCTACCCTGACCACCATCGTGGTATTTATTCCCATCGTGTACCTGCACGGTGCTTCAGGTGAACTGTTCAGGGAACAGGCGATCACAGTGGCGTTCTCGCTGCTGTGTTCGCTGTTCGTTGCCATCCTGATCATCCCTATGCTCTACTCCCGCCTCTACCGGAAAAGGCACCCCTTTGCCGGGAAAGCCAGGAGCTCGGTAAAATTTACAGGTTACGGAAGGTTGCTGGGGCGGATCCTTGACCGGAATGCCTGGGTACTGCTCGGTGCTGTCGTGCTGATGGCGGGTGGCTGGTTCATGCTCAAGCGGACCGGCAGTGAGTTCATGCCCCGCACGGATGCAAGGGAGTTTTATGTCGACCTGCGGATGCCGGAAGGTTCCAGGCTGGAAAGGACCATGGGAGCGGTACAGTCCATGGAAGAAATCATCCGCGTCGTCGCCGGCGATGCGGTGGAGATGATCTACAGCGAGATCGGCCCTGCTTCCGGACTGTCTTCCGGCGGTGAAAATGTATTCGATGACCAGAACATGGCCACGATCAAGGTGTTGCTGAAGGATGAAGGCACCGCGAATACTGCTGCGGTCATCGCCTCACTTTCGTCCTATTACGAAGGTGCACAGAATTATACGGTACAGTTCAGGCAGGAGGAGACGGCACTGCAGACCATCCTCGGTACCGCGGGTGCACCCCTGGTTGTCGAACTCAGGGGGAAAGAGATGGACGTACTGGAGCAGTTGACCCTGCCGGTCATGGAAAAGCTGCACGACATCGAAGGAGTGTACAATATTGCTTCATCCATAGAAGGAGGAGCCCCCGAGGTCGAAATCCTCATCGACCGCTACCAGGCAGGGTTGATGAATGTGGATGTGAACACGCTGATCACCAGGGTGAGCGAAAAGCTCCAGGGCGTTGATGCAGGTGAAATGAATGTGAAGGGGGAGCTGACGGACATTACCGTTAAGCTCGGCGAACTCTCGTTGCGGGAGCTGGAAATGCTCACCATCGAAGTGAACAATGCCACGGTTCTGCTGCGGGAACTGGCCGATATCAGGATCGGCACCGCGCCCAGGGAGATCCTCCACAACAACCAGAACAGGATCGTCGAGATAACCGCCGACCTGGCTGAAGATGTTCCGCTTGACCGGATGGCAGTGTTGATCGATGCTGCATTGTCGGAGCTGGATTTTCCCCCCGACTATACCTACAGGATCTCCGGTGAAGAGGCCATGCGCAAGGATTCGGTCGGCAACCTGTTGTTTGCCCTGCTGCTCTCCCTGGTGCTGGTGTACATGGTGCTGGCAGCACAATTCGAGAGCCTGTTGCACCCATTCACGATCCTGCTCACTGTCCCGCTGGCCGTGGTGGGTGCCGTGGCGGTTTTCTTCATCATGGGAGAGGCACTGAATATCATGGCCATTATCGGTATCATCATGCTGGTGGGGATCGCGGTCAACGATTCCATCATCCTTGTGGATGCCATCAACCAGTTCAGGAGAGAGGGGATGGCGGTGAAGGATTCCATCATTGCGGCGGGACAGCGTCGGATCCGTCCGATCATCATGACCACCCTCACTACCATCCTGGCGCTGCTTCCGCTTACATTCGGGTTCGGTGAAAGCGCTTCGTTGCGCTCACCCATGGCATGGGCGGTCATTGGAGGACTGGTCACTTCCACGCTGCTGACCCTGGTGGTGATCCCGAGTATTTATATGTTGCTGGCAAAACTGGAACCCAAACGCGCACGAACGAACACGGAGGCAAGTGAATAAACACTTTATCATACAGCGGAAAGTTCTTATTTCCATGTTGTTCGTGGCCACCACGATGCTGGGATACATTTCGTACCAGCAGCTGAACATGGAGATCATTCCCAATGCAGATCTTCCCGTATTGTTTGTCCAGGTGAACGCGCGGAACGATATGACTCCTGAGTACATGGAGCAGGAGGCAGTGATCCCGGTTGAAGCGGCAGTGGCAGCCCTCGATAATATCGAGCGGATCGAGTCCACCGCAGGACGAAGAAGGGGGATCGTGGTGATCTATTATGAAAAGCGCACGGACCTGAAATACGCCTACCTGAAGCTGGATGAACGTGTTGCCGCCCTGCGCCACACCCTTCCGGAAGAATTTACACTCCAGGTGGAGAAGGTAGATACCGAGACCAGGACCAGTATCCTGATGAACCTCCAGGCCCTGGGCGAGGGAGGGGTCGACCGGGTGCGCAATTTCGTAGACCAGCATATCACGCCCGAGCTGCTGAATATCGAAGGTGTGGCAACAGTGAACGTTTACGGGGGCAGGCAGAAATCGGTGGATATTATCCTGAACAGGGAAATGTGTGATGCCTACCGCATCTCCCCGTCACGGGTGCGGAATGTCCTTTCCCGCAATATGAACCTGCGGCAGTACGGGGGAATGATCAGGGAGCAGGGACTCCGTTATTTTGTGTACCTCAATGCTGAATATGACGAAATCTCCCAGATCGAGGAGCTGGTGGTCGGACAGGGCAGGAATGCGGTGCAGCTGAAAGACATTGCCACGGTGTTCTATGGGGAGAAGGAGGAGGAGAGCATCAGCCGCATCAACGGGATGGATGCCGTATCGATCCAGGTCGTGCACGATGCACAGGCCAATATCATTGACCTTTCGCATGAAGTGCGGGACAAGATCAGTCAGATGAACAGGGCCAATGCACTTTTCGGGATAGAGATCATTGTCCAGGACGACATGGCGGAGACCATGGAAAGCAATATTGACCAGATCATCAACCTGGCCCTCCTGGGCGGACTGCTGGCGGTTTTTGTGTTGTGGGTGTTCCTCCGGAACATCCGCCTCGTGGTGGTCGTCGCACTGGCCATACCGGTTTCGGTATTCACGGCATTTAATTTCTTTTTTGCCGCCGACATCTCCATCAACTCACTTACCCTCATGGGCATTGCCCTGGCTGTTGGCATGTTGCTGGATACTTCCATCGTGGTACTGGAAAATATTTACCGGCTCAGGTCTGCAGGTGCGGGAAACACTGTGTCGGTGGTGCAGGGAACCAAAGAGGTATGGCGTGCCATCGTAGCCGCAACGCTCACCACCATCGCGGTTTTTGTTCCGTTCCTTTTCTCATCTGATTTCCTGATCAGGCTGTTTGGAAAACACATCGGGGTATCGATCATCTCCACCCTCATTGTATCTCTGCTGGTCTCCCTGCTGCTGATCCCCATGGTAGTGCATGTAATCATTTCCCGCAGCAGGCGGACAGAGAAAACGGTGTATAAGGAAGTGTCGCTGGACAACCGTGGCATCAGGTTCTACCTCTCCTTGCTGAAGACCGCGATGCGCAATCCCGGGCCGGTGATCATCGGGGTGGTGGTGCTTTTCTTTGCCACCATCGTTATTTCCATGTCGGTCTCCGTCAACCAGCTGAGTGAACTGGAAACCGACCAGATCGACCTGTATGTAACCATGCGCACGGGTTCCACACTGGAAGCAACCGATGAAGTGGTGGCACGGATCGAGCAGGTGTTGATGGAAGTGGAAGAAGGGGAGGAGGTCATCGCCAGTATCGAGGAGGAGGAGGCAATGGTTTCCCTGTTGCTGAAGGAGGATTACCATGCGGTGAACAAGCGGTCTTTCAGTGAGATACAGTCGGACATCATGAAAAAGCTGGAAGATCTGCCGGCCGCGGATATTTCCACTTCGGCATCGGAGAGCGGAGGCGGGTCGAGGGGCGGCGGTGGTGGTGGCAATGCCGGCGGCACATCAGGGTTTCAGCGTTTGATGGGGATCGGGGAAGACGAAGAATACCTGGTGATGAAGGGCCAGGATTTTGAATTGATGGTGGAAGTGGCGGAAGATATCGAGTCCTACCTGGAAGAGCTGGACAATATCCGGTCGGTCAGGATTTCGGTACGGGAGAACCAGCCCGAAGTGCACCTGGACCTGAACAGCCTGCTGATGTCGGACTACGGGATCACGGTCAGTGAAGTGCGTGAAGAACTGGGCGTGTTTCAGAACCAGATCAGTTCGGGTGTGAATTTCCGACAGGACGACGAGGAATACGAGATTGTGATCAGTTACGACGATACATACGAACAGGAGCGAAAGGATAAGACCATCGCAGAGCTGCGGGAACTGGATATTCCGGATGCCGAACAGGAAAGCAGCTATGAGTTACAAAGCATATCCGATGTTTATTTTGCCCGCGGGATGCGGGAGATATCGCGGATCAACCAGGAAAAGCAGGTGGAACTGCGTTACCGTTTCGAGGAGGATGTCTACGAATCCAATGAGCTGCTGGAATATGCCCGCAGCGAGATCGCTGATGTTATTGAAAATGCAAATATCCCCTCCGGAGTTGCGCTGGAAATGGTGCAGGAGGATTCAGGGCTGGATGCGTTCCGGTCGCTGTTCATCATTGCCCTGTTGCTGGTGTACATGATCCTCGCCGCGATCTTCGAGTCATTTGTGACCCCTTTCGTGTTGCTGCTCTCGATCCCGTTTGCGGCCATCGGTTCCTTCTTCCTGCTCACCGTCACCGGCAACTCCCTCTTCAATGCCAACACCCTCATGGGTTTCATGATCCTGCTGGGGGTAGTGGTCAACAATGCTATAATCCTGATCGACTTCATCAATATACTTCGGAGTCGCGGGTACCGGAAAAACCGGGCGATCATGCTCGGGGGAATGTCGCGCGTGCGTCCCATCCTGATCACCACCATCACCACCTGTGTGGCCATGGTTCCGCTGGCCATGGGGCAGGCCGAATACGTGAAAGCAATCGGTCCCCCGTTTGCCATCACCGTGATCGGCGGACTGAGTGTGAGCACGGTGCTGACACTGGTGTTCATCCCGATGCTGTACAACGGACTGGAGCAGACGATGGCCTGGTTCCGCAGCCTCGGGCTGGTCACACGGATCATCCTGCTGGTGCTGGAGGCAGCCGGGATCGTGCTGGTACAGTACTACGTAGATCCTTTCATGTGGCGGATTGCTGCCTGGCTGCTCGTTGTGGTGGGAATTCCGCTTGGGTACTGGTTTATTGCAAGCAGTCTGCGCAAGGCCACGGAGCGGATCATCCCGGATGAAGAGGAGCTTCGGATCGAAATCGCCAACCTGGTGAAGATCTACGGCAGGCAAAGCAAGGTGGTACGTGAGTTCAGATCCGGCCGGCGCATGCACGTGGTGCGCAGGGGGAGGCGGACCGTTGGTGTGGCCGATGGCGGTCATGTTGATGGAGGTCGCTCTGATGGCAGTAGTGCTGATGGTCGCTCCGACGGCAGCCGCGCTGATAGCGGTCGCTCTGATGGCCGCCGGTCTTTTGTCCGGCCGAATGTTGATGCCCTGGTGTGGCAGGTCCCGTTGCTGGCTTTCCTGGTATATTTTTCGTGGTTTTACCTGGTGAGCAGTTTCTGGCAGTGGATCACATCGGTGATTGTTTATGGCTATGTGCTTGTCATTATCAACAGTTTCCGTAAGTATTACACGCAACGCTGGCTCTCCTGGCTGAAGCGCGCCATTCAGTATGGTGGCCCCGTCGTTGTGCTCCTCCTGTTCTTCGGCAAATGGGACAATACTTTTTTGTCTGTTTTTGCCGGCACGGTATGGTACCTGGTGCTTGTCACGGACCATGTGGCACGACGGGTCAGGGAGCCTGGTTTTGATGCGAAGCGTGTCAGGAAAATTTTCCGTTGGTTCTTCCTGCTGGTGCGGATGATCCCCGGCATCGGAAGTCGTCGTGATACCTTCAAGGCATTGAAGGGCGTGTCCCTGGAGATCGGCACCGGGATGTTCGGTTTGCTCGGTCCCAACGGGGCGGGGAAATCCACCATGATACGGATTATCTGCGGGATCCTGGACCAGAGTTACGGCAAGATATGGATCAACGGGATCGACACCCAGGAGCGCAGGGAAGAGCTGCAGGGACTGATCGGTTACCTGCCGCAGGAATTCGGCATGTACGAGAACATGTCGGCCTGGGCGTACCTGGATTACCAGGCGATGCTGAAAGGGATCACGGATGTCGCGGCCCGGGAGCAGCGGATCCGCGAGGTGCTGGAGGCGGTCCATATGTGGGAGCACCGGAAAAAGAAGATCGGCACCTATTCGGGCGGGATGAAACAGCGGATCGGTATTGCCCAGGTATTGCTGCACCTGCCGCGGATTTTGGTGGTGGATGAGCCCACTGCCGGACTGGATCCCAGGGAGCGGATCCGTTTCAGGAACCTGCTGGTGGAGCTGAGCCGCAGCCGGATCGTCATATTCTCCACCCACATCATCGAGGATATTTCGAGTTCGTGTACCACCATGGCTGTGATCAACAGGGGAGAAGTGCTGTTCAGCGGCACACCCGCGGAGATGACGGATCTGGCCCGGGGAAGGGTGTGGAAAGTATCTCTTGACGCAGGCACATTTGAAGAAGAAACGCGTGACAAAGTCATCATTCACCACATGCGTGACGGCAGCAGGGTACGGGCACGTTGTCTTTCAGGGAAGCAACCCTTTGAAGGGGCCGAACAGGAAGTGCCGATGCTTGAGGATGCCTATTTGTGGTTGCTGCAACAAAACAAGGAAAATTAAGGGAATATGCAGGGATACAAATCTTTCTTTACCAACCTGTTTCGCCTGGCGAAGTACAACATGCGTATTATTTTCGGCGGAAAATTCGGATATTTCATCCTGGCCGCACTGCTCTTTTTCCTGTTGTTCGGAACGATCATGGCCTTCGAGGAGAGCGAGATGGACCTGGGTGATATTTACGGCATCCTTCTTTTTCCGTCCATCCTGCTGGTCTTTTACCCGACAGCCTTTGGTATCCAGAATGATGCGGATCAGCGGACCCTGGAAATCATCTTCGGCATACCCGATTACCGCTACAAGGTATGGTTACTGCGGTTTTTCATGGTGCTGGTGCTGGTGTTCATCCTGCTGATCCCGTTTGCTTCCATTGCATATTACGCGCTGATGAGTTTCCCGTTGCCCAGGATGGTCCTGCAGCTGATGGTGCTCGTGCTGTTCACCTCCTCGCTGGGGTTCATGATTTCCACGCTGGTGAAGAGCGGTAACGCGGCCGCAGTGATCATGGTGGTGATCGGGCTCGCTTTTCTGATCCTGGGCGAACCCCTGGAAGGGTCGAAGTGGAACATCTTCCTGAATCCGTTCAACATTCCCCGGGATGTCAATGACCTGGTATGGCAGGAAACCATTCGTCAGAACAGGCTATTCATGGGTCTGTCCAGTGTGGGATTTATCCTGTTCGGACTGCTGAACCTGCAGAAACGTGAGCGGTTCCTGTAACCGGGGGGTGCAGCAGCGTTGTCCGGACGGACAGATTTGTTCAACAATTCCACTAAGGATCAACAGATATCAATTACCAGTCGATTCCGGTTGTGCAGGCTCTTATCACTGTTCCGGTCCGTTCCGCGCAGACCCCTGTCACTGTTCCGGTCCGTTCAGGTTGTGCAGGCTCCTCTCACCGTTCCGTTCGTACAGCCCCTTTCACTGTTCCGGTCCGTTCCGCGCAGACCCCTGTCACTGTTCCGTTCGTTCAGGTTGTGCAGGCTCCTCTCACCGTTCCGTTCGTACAGG
>Ga0180430_10004388_pt1 | contig 11906 bp, 17 predicted proteins | sample SS_ome_9_FD_132999 | JGI IMG/M metagenome (GOLD analysis project Ga0180430, IMG submission 132999) | Hypersaline lake sediment archaeal communities from the Salton Sea, California, USA - SS_1_S_2 metaG | ecosystem: Environmental > Aquatic > Non-marine Saline and Alkaline > Hypersaline >... | reverse complement strand
CACTGAATCAGGATGACTAGGCCTTGGAGGTGTCGATTGAACCGCATAACGATCTCATTGATGGAAAAAAATGACATTCCGGAAGCGGCAAGGGTTCTCAGTGTGGCCATGCTCGACAACCCTCTCCATGCGGCCCTGTTTCAGGGGAACGATGAAAACGTCCGCCTGGAAATCGGAAAAATGTTTCACAAGCTCTTTGACGAAGTGCCGGGTATCGTCTTTCTGGCCAAAGACGGCCCCACCCTGTCAGGGGTTATGCGGATGAAGTCATGCGATGGCCGCAAAGCTCCGGACGACCCCGAAGGGCCGCCAGACGAAAATGATCCCAACTGGCGGAAAACCATATGGCTCAGGGAGTGGGCACGCCACGACCCATCGGATCAGCACTGGCACCTTGGCCCGATCGGTGTTCTGCCCGCCTATCAAGGCGCCGGGATCGGATCGAAACTGATGCAGCGCTTCTGCCGCGAAGTGGACGCCTGCCGGGCCAGCGCTTACCTGGAAACGGATCTGGAGAAAAACGTCCGGTTTTATGAAAAATTCGGTTTCAGGATTGTTTCCCGATCCGCTATATTCGATGTCAAAAATTACTACATGGTAAAAGCGTCAACGGCATGATCGGGCATGGCCTTGTTCAAGAATGGGGCGTCCATGAAAGAACGCGGCTTCACCGCGTAAATGACAGAAGGAGGGTCTGATATGAGCGATTTGACGGCCTATCGAGACGCGGGAAATGACCTTTACCATAAACTGCACCTGTCTACCTACCCGGTCGCCATAAAATACATCAAGTCAAAGGACGAGATTCCCGACGGGGCCATCCAGCCATCGGCATTTGGGCGAAAAATGGCGCTCTGCCAGGCCATTACACAATCACGTCGCGCCGGTTCGACGGTTGCCATGACAGCCGACGACAACTTTTGTACGCCCGCGACCGGCATGCATCAATGGGTTGACATCGCTCTCGAAGATCTGCTTGAAAGCCAGGTCCGACAGGGGTGGCACAAGGATCTTGCATCTGAAAAGAGACGTTTCGAGGCCGGTGCAACGCTTCTGGCCACCAAAGATATTAAAAGAATGATGGGATATATCGGTTTTGTCTGCGCGCCGCTTCATGACGCGCGTGCCATACCGGATTCCGTTCTTGTTTTCGGAGACGGGGTTCAACTTACCCATATCATCCAGGCGCTCAGCTATGAACATCTTCATACGCCCTCGTCCACCTTTGAGGGTTTCGGCGAAACCTGCATGAAAGGGGGGCTGATTCCTTTTGTAACCGAAATACCGCAGGTGATTCTTCCCGGTGCGGGCGACCGGTCTTTTGCGGGAATAGCGGAGCATGAAATGGCAGTAGGCATGCCGGCAGACCTCGTTTTCTATACCCTTGAAAATCTATTCAAAACCGGCGGCATGATGAACATCGGCTATCCAGCCAATTCGATTATGCCCATGGACCTTGATGAAAACATTACACCCGGGTTCAAGTTTTTAAGGGAAAAAATTGACGGGGCATCTGGAGACCGGGGCTGACATTGCTATCGTTTCATTTTTAACGATCAATCCTGATTATTTACCGCTCAGCATCGCCCGTCCATTGCCATTTCGTTGCGGCGGGCGTGGAACACGTTTTGGACGAGAGGCTGATGTGTATCTCAGAAAGGTCACCCTTATCCTCATGATCAGCATGGTGGCATCCTTTTCCATCAGGACGCTCGGCACAATTTCTCCACAGTTATTTACGATTAGTCGTATTATCAAAGCAACGGGCCTGATGAATGCTTTTTTTGTATTGTCCCATCTTCTTTTCTGGCTGGTCTTCTACAAACATTACATATCGATCGAAAAAGCCACACTGAAAAAGAAGTGCCTGCTTGCAATCATCGGATCTTTCTCCGTAGCAGCGATTTACCTGAAACACCTCTTGCCCGTATTTGGGATAAATATTCATTTCCCCCAGGTTCTCATGAATCCATACGTCGATGCCCTCGTGCCCATAATGGGTTCTGCCTTTCATCTGATATTTTTTACGGCTTATAGAGCGTCGCTTGCGCCCGACGAAAAATTAGCGCTCAACAAACCCGTATTATCGATCATTGTTGGGATTGCCATTTTCATCGGCCTGCATTTGATCGTCCTGCTCAATTTTCTGGCAACAGGTCGGTTTCAATGGCTTGAACATATGCCGCGGGTGATCGCCGTTGGCACTGTTCCCTTAATGATCGGCGCTGCTTTCTCCATCCTCTTTTTTTACTATCGGTTTTACTGTTTCCTGTATTCCTGCGTTCGCCGGAAGGACAATCATTGGGACTTTTAATGGCTGTATTCGTGAATCGAGGGGCACATGCCAAAATTGAAAGCAAAAGGCTTGAAATGGCTCAAAGGGTTTCACCTGATCGCTGTGGCCTGCTGGGTCGGCGGTGGGGTTGCGTTGATTTTGCTGTATTTCTTAAAAGACGGCGTTACGGACAGCGGTGTTTTATACGGCATAAACCAGAGCATTCACCATGTCGACATGGCGGTGGTCGTTATCCCGGGAGCCTTTGGCTGCCTGCTCACCGGCTTGATCTATTCCTCCTTCAGCAATTGGGGGTTCTTCAAGCACAATTGGCTGATCGTCAAATGGATCGTGACCGTAACGGCCATTCTGTTCGGAACCATTTTTCTCGGGCCCTGGGAAACCGCCATGATGGAGATTTCCGGGGAAATCGGCATATCGTCTTTAAGTGATCCCGCATACCGCTACAATCAAAAGATGAACCTGGTTTTTGGCGCGCTTCAGGTCCTGGTGCTGATGATCACCGTGTTTATTTCGATCTTCAAGCCCTGGAAATCCGGAAAAAAGGGGAACCGCATCGATTGATATCGTCAACGACTGGCCCTGTCCGTGCCCAGAAGCAGCACCTTTATGTCGCCATCCGCTCTATAACTCGCAACGAGAAGATACGGGGCAAGCAGCATGATCCCCCCGAAAACGCCTGCCAGACCCAATAAAATCCCACCGGGCGAAAAATGATGCCGCCAGGCAAGCCACAACCCGGAAAGCAGGAGGAAACACATAAAGTCAAAATTGAACTGCCCAGGCCAGGTCAGCGATGCCATGTCGCCGAAGAAGATGGGCAGCAGATTCCAGCCGTGTTTGAAGCCTACGACACCCGTCATACTGACGATGCCGATAATGATCATTACCAAAAAAAATCGAAATGCCTTCAAGATTTGGTCCCTTCTATATCCATGGTCGATTCCTAAACGCCTATACGGCAATTGCATTGATTTTCAGCGTAGTGTAACAATACAGGTAAATAAGTCCATTACCTCAGAGGTGCAATTATGGAAAATCTTGTGAAAATCCAGAAGAAACGGGAATCGATCGGCGAAATGCTGCGCTTCTGGCGGCAGCTGAACCGAAAAAGCCAGATGGATCTGGCACTGGATGTGGATGTTTCCTCCAAGCATTTGAGCTTCGTGGAGACAGGCAAATCCAAGCCGAGCCGCCATCTCGTTTTGAAAATCGCCCAGTCGCTGAAGCTGCCCCTCAGACACCGCAATGCCTGTTTACTGGCGGCCGGCTATGCCCCGGAATTTGAAGAAGAACCTTTTGATGGTCCCAAAATGGAAATTGTGCGGGACGCGTTGCGCCGCATGCTGAAAATGCATGAGCCCTACCCGGCTTTCGTGGTCAACACGGGGTATAAAATCCTGATGACAAATTCCGGCTACGACCAGATGGTAACATTCTTCGCCGGCGAAAACGCCCTTAGAACGTATGACAACGCCATCAGGATTCTATTTTCAGAAGAGGGCCTGCGGCCCTATGTCACAGACTGGCCTACCATCGAACATTTTTTGCTGGCGCGGTTGTGGGAAGAGGTGGTCTCGACTCAGAACAGCGAGCTGGTGGCGCTGTACCAGGAAATCAAACAGGTCACAGCCTCGAAGGGTCCGGTCCGTTTTGAAATGGACAGTAATCTTCCCGTGATGAGTCTGGTCCTGGAAAAAAACGCCGAGAAGGCCAGCTTTTTCACGACGATTACAACGCTGGGAACCCCGCTGGACCTGACGACCCAGGAACTCCGGATCGAGTTGCTTTTTCCATTGGATGACGCGACAAAGCGGATGTTCCCCTTGGACGACAGAACGATCCGGTAAAAAGGCGGCGATGATGTCTATCTTCGAAGAGCTGCCGCATCGATTTTTGGTAGACATTTGACGGCTATTTTGACAATCCGCATCGCTTCTGCTAAATCATCGGTTCCTTTCGTATAATTTCATCCGGCTGCCCCATCACGCAACGTGGTCCGCTAGCGCAATCGCTTGTCCGCGGCGAAAAACGACGCCCAGGGCACTCACGTCTTCATTCTGCAGGACCAGCTCTTCGAATTAACTTTAGCGGATTGGAAACTTATGAGGATCATAGACTACAAACGGCATGAGTTGCATGGCAATCCCGTGGAGAAAAGGGCCAAAATATCGACGTTCGTGTATGACATCCCTTACTTTGGCGCCTGTGGTATATTTCCGCCGCTTCATATCCTGAACCAGATTTTCGAAACCGGCGGGTCGGAGGGTGGCATGAGTCCGGGCACGACCTGGGCCCCTTTCACCATCAACGAAGAGGAGTACGATCGGCTGGTGGACATCATCGCACGGCTCGATCCAAAAACACTGGTCGATAAAGCACGCTACACCTTTATTAAATTCGAGTTCGATGCGGCTTTTGATCACTTACAGGATTGGGACTCCTGGATCAGAGACGTGTGTAAAAAGCATCGCGACGCCTACCACACCAGGCGGTCGGGCAATTAAAAGGAAGAAAACCCAAATGGTCATAAAGGAGTATGGCATTGCATTATCACAATAAGGACCTATGCCGAATAAGAACCATAACGACCTTCCTGTCTTTGACGGCAGACAAAGATAGCTGGAAAAAGCAAATTCGGAAAGCCTCCCGTTTTTGCGCTGAACTATCCAACACATTTGTGGAAAACGGATACGTTGTTCAGTCTGTCCGCATCGTTACCAACCCATTCGGCGAGTATCTCGATACGGAAAGTTTAGAAAGTGCGAGAGAAGGTTTGGCCTATCTCAGCGGCCTTCTTAATTCTTCCGACCTCGCCGGGATTCGAATTCGATTTGCTATCGGAGAAGCGCGAGCACGAAACGAGATCCAACTTCTACCGGCATTGGTCAAAGAATTTGGCGACCTGTGCAATGTCTGCGTCAATGTCGATCTTGATGATGTGGGCATGCTCGATAACACGTTAATCCGATACGCAGCCGAGGCTGTTTCGGAAATCAGCCGAATAACACCTCGCGGCGAGGGCAATTTCAACTTTACCGTTAATTTCAATTGTGAGCCCCTGATACCCTATTTCCCGGCCGGCTATCATCGCAAAGCACTTGGGGACCGCTTTGTTGTCGGGCTGGAAACGCCCGATTTGCTTGTTGAGGCCTTAAAGGAGTTTGACCGGAGTTCGGCCGTCGGGACCCATAATGACCTGTTTAAAGGTTATTACGAGGTCATGCGGGATGCGCTTCAGTATCATATAGCCGCCATCCAAAACGTCATTGTACAGTCAAAGATCGATAAAACGTTTCCTTTCGCCGGCTTCGACAGCTCCGCCGCCCCCTCCAAGAATTGCGCCAGCATGGTCGACGTTTATGAACAGATGGGGGTTGCGTATTTTGGCGCCTCGGGCACCGTGGAAGCCTCAGCCTTATTGACGCGGGTCTTTAAATCCATCCGGGGCGTCGATCTCGTTGGTTTTTCAGGGCTTATGCTTGCCGTAACGGAAGATACCGGTCTTGCACAGGGCACGATCAATGGTGACTTTGATATCCGTTCCCTCTTAACGTACAGCGCTGTATGTGGCATTGGTCTGGATACGGTCCCAATCCCCGGCGACACGTCTATTGATAAAATTTCAGCCCTGATGCGCGATACGGGCACAATGGCCTATCGCTTAAACAAACCCCTGACGGTTCGCGTATTTCCCGTACCGGGTTTAAAGGCCGGAGATATGACCACTTTTGAAAGTGACGACCTTTGCAATTGTGCCGTTCTCGCAGTCCCCTGAATTATGCGCCTGATATTTGCCAACAGGGTGGGTTGCGCGCGCCTGTGAGCGAAACGTCTTGAAAGGAAAAAACAAAATGAAAATTTCTGACTGGCTGGATGAAAAAGTGGCCGAAAACGTGGATGTATCGCAAATCGCATTGCCCACCGATATTGTTTTTGAGGACGCCGCCGATGAAATGGTATTCTTCGAGGAATGGAATCCATGCGGCCTTCTCTGCACCAAAAATCATCCCTATTCCAAGGTCGAGCGCTTCGGACACTGGTATCGCTGCAAAGGCCAGGACAAGCAAGCCGGGATTCATTCATCAGAAATGAAGTGGCGGCTGTTTACCAGGAACAAAGACCTTGCCCTCCAGACGGCAAAATCACATATCGAATGACAAGAAGGAATGCGCGTTGGACATAAGAAAATCCACTGAAGCAGATTGGAATGACATCGAAAAAATCCATACAAAGGCCTTTGGCGAAAAAGAAGGCCCGGAAATAGTCGCGCTTGTCCATGGATTGTTCGACGACGCAACAGCCACGCCATTACTGTCTCTGGTGGCTGTCGAAAAGGATCAATTAATCGGACATATCCTCTATACGAGGTGTGAACTTACCGGAGCGGATACGCCTGTTTCGATTCAGCTGCTGGCCCCTTTGGCGGTTCTACCGGACGCCCAAGCGAAAGGGGTCGGCAGCAAACTGATCAACGAAGGACTAAATCAACTGAAGGACGCCGGGGTCGATCTCGTTTTTGTTCTTGGGCACCCGAATTTTTACCCGCGTTGTGGGTTTATGCCTGCCGGGGTGCTGGGGTTCGAGGCGCCCTATCCCATACCCGAGGAACATGCCGGGGCATGGATGGTTCAGGCCTTAAAGGACGGCGTTATCGGTCGTGTCAAAGGGAAAGTCCAATGCGCGGAAGTGCTTGACCAGCCCCAGCACTGGTGCGAGTAACCTCTATGGCTAACAATCTGTTACACGGGTGCATTACGCAACAGAGCATTCGCGCCCATCAAAGATTTCTCAACGTCCAATTTCATATACCATTCTGAATGGTTCTATCGTGGAGGGAAATGATGAAAACCTTTGCCGATAAAGCGTATGACTTATTGAGAAAGGTGCCCAAAGGACACGTTACCACCTACAAAGAAATCGCCCATGCCCTGAACACCAAAGCTTACCGCGGGGTCGGTCAGGCCATGCGCAAGAATCCCTATGCACCCGAAGTTCCCTGACACCGGGTCGTTGCCACATCCGGTCGGATTGGGGGATATCAGGGAAAAACATCGGGAAGGTCGATCCAAAGAAAAATTCAAATGCTAAAAGAGGAAGGGATTGAGGTCCACGGAGGAAAGATAAAGGATTTTGAGGACGTTCTTTATCGATTTTGATCATCCTTGAATTGCATCGGGCTTGAGCCGGACGCATAAAAACACACTCTGTCATCTTGATATAATTGCGTTTTTCTGTCATTGTACCATATATTACTCAAGTTCACCCCTCTCCGGATGACAGGAAGCGCCCATGCCCATATCGTATCTGTTTAAAGGTAATTTGTTGATGTTCAAAGCCCGTGGCGCCGTCACCGTCAAAGAATTCTACCTGGCCTGGAATAAAGCTTCCGGGGACCCGTCTTTCCAACGGCCCATCGATGCGCTGATCGATCTTCGCGAGGCACAGGTCGATGTGCCCGGCCAGGAGATCGAAGACATTGTCTACCGTTTAAAAAAGGATCGATTGTTTAAAAAAATGGTTTTCGTGGCGGAGCGCGGATCGTTCACCTACGCCATGGGCCGCATGTTCTGCATCAATGCCGAATATGTCGGCTGCCGTTCCGAAATCTTCCTCAACATGGTCGATGCCCTGGCCTGGCTCGATGGAGAAGGCATGGGCGATGAACCTGCGGCACCGATCGATGCCTCCTGACAAAAGCGCCGATTGACACGTTCCACCAAACCGCTTTTCAGCATTCCGCTTTTCCCCGGATAGCCATGATACGAAGTTTGCTTTTCTGGACATTGTTTCCTCTCGTGCTACCGCAGGCCATTCGTGTTCGCAACGGTGCACCGCGCTTTCCCGGGGCCGGCGGGCCGAAGGAAGGCACCACCGGTGAAGGGCCGCCCCTCAGGCTCCTCGCCGTTGGAGACTCCATCATTGCCGGTGTGGGCGCCGAAAGCTTGTCCAAAGCGCTGGTGGGTCAAACCGCAGCATGGCTGGCGGACCTGCTGGGGTGTCGAATCGATTGGACAGCCCGCGGCAGCATCGGGGCCGCTTCGAACAAAATCCTGCATCGCCTGGTTCCAAGCCTGCCTGAACCGGAAGCGGACGTCATCCTTCTGTCGGTGGGGGTAAACGATGTGACCGGGCTCACCCGCCTATCCCGCTGGCAGCGAAACCTGAATGATCTGCTGGTCGCCTTGCATCGCCACTCTCCCCGGGCCATCGTGGCCGTGGCCGGTATCCCCCCGCTCAAGGGGTTTCCTCTTCTGCCGCAACCCCTGCGGGCTCTTTTCGGGCTGCGCGGGAAAGCATTCGACAGGGCCGCCTGGAAAATGGTATCGCGTTATCCATGGGCCGTCTATGTGACACTCGACTTCGACCCCACACCCGATAAATTCTCAGCCGATGGCTATCACCCGTCGGAAGCCAGCTATACAATGTTCGGCCAAATGATGGCCGATCGCATCGCGCCTGCAATCAAAACCACCCCAACCCGGAAATAGCGTTTTCAGGCGCTTTCTTGCGGATTTTACACTCAGGATGCCGATCATGACAGAGAAGCTCCATGTAAAACAGATCACCGCCATGGCGTACCGCAAAAGGGTATGCAAAGCCATGAACTTTATCAGCCAGAACCTTGAGCGGGACTTGTCACTCGAAGAGATTGCCGACGCGGCGGCGTTTTCCATGTTTCATTTCCATCGGATTTTCAAGGCCGTCGTGGGGGAAACCGTGGCCGGATTTACCCGGCGGCTGCGTCTCGAACTGGCTGCCAACCGCCTTCTTGCGAACCCGCCGGATGATATCACCACCATTGCCATAACGTGCGGCTTTTCCAGCTCGCAGAATTTCGCCAAGGCGTTCCGTGCCCATTTTGGAACAACGCCTTCGGACTATCGCAATCGCAAGAATGGAAACATAAACCGCAAGGATGAAAACGCCTTCTCCCTCCGGGCCGTGTATGATCCTGACACTGCTTTCGCCAATCCCATCAACAGTGGAAGGAACATCGCCATGAACGTCGAAGTAAGGGAAATGCCTGACTATCATGTGGCCTATGTCCGTAAAATGGGCCCCTACGGTGCTGAAATCTGTGAACAGGCCTTCAGCGAACTGATGCAGTGGGCCGGGCCCCGAGGTTATCTGAAATCGGGGGTCATGATCGGCGTCTACTGGGATAATCCCGAGGTTACCCCGCCCGAAAAATGCCGCGTCGATGCCTGTATCAGCCTTCCGGAAGGAACCACCTCCGAAGCCCCCATCGACATCCAGACCATCAGCGGCGGCCCCTACACCGTTTGTCATTGCGAAATTCCGATCGACGGTTTCCAGCAGGCCTGGGAAGACACCTTCGCCTGGCTGGTCGACAGCGGCCATGAATGCGATGACCGGCCTTGCTACGAGCGCTACTACAACAATCCCTCAGACGATCCCGATGGCCGCTGGATCGTCGATATCTGCATTCCATTGAAGCGGGCATGATAGCTATCGCAACAGGCCGGAGATGACGAAAGCAGCAACCCGACCTGCGTCCGATGACAACCACTCCCGTAAAAGGAAGGACCAATGATGAATGACGATATCTGGCAATTCATGCAGCAGCACCTCGGCTATACCGACGAGGAACTGGACCTTTTCCGCAAGAGCCCCAAAAATAGCGACATCATGTCCAAGGCGCCGGGCTTGATGGAAAAAACGATCGTGGCCCGGGTGGTGGCCTCCCACGGCTGCAACAGCCAGCACCGGGTGGGGGATCAATTGTATTTTGACGGCGCCGGCAACCTGATCACTAAACTGAATCCCAAGCGCATCTGCATCCATGCCCTGAGCGCCCTTGCCAGCCCCATTTACGTGGCCAATGAATTGTATTATGCCGGTGTGGATCCCAACGAAATGCGCTTTAACCGTGTGGGCTGCTTTGATGTGGGAGTGCGCTGCGGCGGGTGGGGACACATTGCACTGGAAATACGCGTTGAAGAGAGGCCGTGACAGAATCATTAGAATGAAAAGGGCGCGCCATCATGGTGGCGGGACAAGGCTACCCTGAAGAAAGGAATCCCAATGCCCCCTGAATCCTCCTTGGCCAGGTTCATTTTCCGGGTCCAAGTGCGCTTTGCCGACACGGACCTGCAGGGTCACGTGTTCTTCGGCAACTACTTCACCTACATGGACGAGGCCTTCATGGCCTACATCGATGAACTGGGTTTTGCCTGGAAGACGCTGGGCGCAATGGGGCTGGCGGTCTACTACGTCGACAGCGGCTGCCAGTTCAAGGGGCCGTCCTTTTTCGGCGACCGCCTTAACGTGCACACCTACATATCGCAACTGGGCAACAGCAGCCTGACCGCCAAAATGAGGGTGGTACGGGAACGCGACCAGGCGGTTGTGGCCGTCGGTTATATAAAGGGGGTTCTGGTGGACACTCGGACCGAAAAATCCACCTCCATCCCCGAAGCACTCCGCACGGCAATCACCACATATCAGGACGAATGAAAATTCCAAGCAGGGAGACTTTCAATGAAAGCCATGCTACTGCATCAGCTTTGCCGCCTGGCAGACAACCCGGCGCCACTGATATTGACGGACCTGCCCGTTCCGGAACCCGCCGAGGGCGAAATCCTTGTCAAAGTGACCGCCTGCGGGGTCTGCCACACCGAACTGGACGAAATCGAAGGCCGCACCCCGCCGCCGCGGTTCCCCATCGTGCCCGGCCACCAGGTGATAGGGCGGGTGTCAGCATCCGGTCCGAATGCCCGTACCTTCGCCAAGGGGGACCGGGTGGGCATCGCCTGGATTTTTTCGGCCTGCGGTAATTGCCGGTTCTGCCGAAGCGGCAATGAAAATCTTTGCCCGGACTTCAAGGCCACCGGCCGGGATGCCCACGGCGGTTACGCCGAATACATGGCGGTACCGGAAGCCTTCGCCCATCCCATCCCCCCTGTTTTCAGCGATGCCGAAGCCGCACCGCTATTGTGCGCCGGCGCGGTGGGCTATCGATCGCTGCGATTGACCGGAATGACGGATGGTCAAACGCTTGGCCTGACCGGGTTCGGCGCTTCCGGGCACCTCGTGCTGAAGATGGTGCGGCATCGCTACCCGGCGGCCCGGGTATTCGTCTTTGCCCGCAGCGCCAAAGAGCGTGTGTTTGCCCAAGAACTGGGAGCAGCGTGGGCCGGAGACATCGGGCAAGCATGCCCCGAAATGTTGGACAGCATTATCGACACCACTCCGGCCTGGAAACCCGTGGTGGAAGCACTGAAAAGCCTGGCCCCCAGCGGTCGGCTGGTGATCAACGCCATCGGCAAAGAGGACGGCGACAAGGACGAGCTTCTGCGGCTGGACTACCCCGCCCACCTGTGGATGGAAAAGGAAATCAAGAGTGTGGCCAACGTCAGCCGGCGGGACGTGGGCGAATTTCTGTCCCTGGCCGCCGAGATGGGGATCAAGCCCGAATTTCAGGAATTCGCCCTGGAAGAAGCCAACCAGGCCCTGGTGCAACTCAAGAGCAGAAAGATACGCGGCGCCAAGATCTTGCGCATCGCATAAACACGAAGCGTATTCAGGAGGCCTGCTACCCGACGAACGGAGCGTCCGTTTCGGATCAGGTTTCCAGCAGCCCGAT
>Ga0180430_10004386_pt1 | contig 11908 bp, 9 predicted proteins | sample SS_ome_9_FD_132999 | JGI IMG/M metagenome (GOLD analysis project Ga0180430, IMG submission 132999) | Hypersaline lake sediment archaeal communities from the Salton Sea, California, USA - SS_1_S_2 metaG | ecosystem: Environmental > Aquatic > Non-marine Saline and Alkaline > Hypersaline > Sediment... | reverse complement strand
GCTGATTTTCGGTGATGGTGGCAATGCGCTCATGCAACTCGCGCCGGGTTTTACGCAAGATGCTGTTGTAAGCCACTTCGCGCACAATCATTTGGGTAAAGGTAAAACGATGTCCGCTCTCGTCCTCCTGGTCACCTCCGTCTGCTCTTTTGATTAAGCCCCGTAATTCCATTTCCTGCAAGATGTTTCCCAGGTTGTCGAGTTCTGTCAAGGCGTGCAACAAATCAAGGTTAAAGTTATGGCCGATGACCGAGGCGTACTGTAACACCATTTTGGCTGTGGGGTTCAGGGCATCCAGGTTAGACATCACTACCCCTTCCACGCTGGCCGGTACATTGATTTGGTCCAGAGGTTGGGTCAACTGCCAGTTTTCGTCTTTGCGAATCAGCAGGCCGGATTGCACCAGGCCCCGGGTAGCCTCTTCCAGATAAAACGGATTACCGCCCGATTCCCGGCTCAACGTTTCCAGCAGGTGCGGGGGAACCTGTCCGCCCGGTAGATGATGCTGAATGAGGGCGTGGCGGGCCTGTTCGCTCAGGGGCTTCAGGGTAATCATGGCATCAGTTTGCAGGGTTTGCAGCGAAATTTTATTTTGGGGACGGGTAGATAAAACAACCATCAAGCCATACCCCATGTTTTCATGGCGCATCATCTGTTTTAAGATTGTCAGCCGGTTAATCCATTGGATGGTGCTGGTATCGGCCCATTGCAGGTCGTCTACCAGCAGCAGGGTGGGGCGCCGATGGGATTGTTTAAAAAATAAATCAATTGCCGCATCCACGGCGGAATCGTTGAGATGATCCTTGTTACTGCCGGTATCGGCCAGGCGGGCGCTGTTCTGATACCAGCCCAGTAAATAACCCATCAGCGGCACAAAATTACGGCTGGTAATCCCCAGAATTTTGGCCCGGTCTTCCACTTTGCGCCGCCGTGACAGGTCGGCATCATCCTTGGTTAGACCGAACAGTTGGGTGAGCAGATTCATCAGAGGAGAATAGTAGCTGCCGGGGGTGGCCTCGTTATGGGCGTACAAAATCAACGGAGTTTTTTCGCCGGTAAAATCATCAATCGTGCGGGAAAATTCGCTGAGTAATTGGCTTTTGCCAATGCCGGCCTGCCCGGCGACGACTGCCAGTTGCATAAAGCCAGACAGGGTACGCCCCCAAATTGCTTGCAGGGTTTGCAGTTCGCTGTGCCGTTCCAGCAATATGGGAGCGGTTTCAACCTTTTTGCTTTTGGGTTTGGTTTCGATGGGCCGCAGCGGCATGTAAATAGGGATCAGCCCACTCTTGCCTTTGACCTGAATAGCATCCAGATTTTGAAATTCAAACAACCGGCGGGTTTGGTGAAATACCGCTTCAGAAACAATTATCTGGCCATGTTTGGCAGAACTTTGCAGCCGGCTGGCCAGGTTAACCGTATCGCCAATTACGGTGTGCATGGCCCGGCCGGGCGGCCCCATGCGCCCCCACACCACCGGGCCGCTATTAATGCCGATGTTGATTCTGAAGGCCGCTCCTACTTTTTCCCGCATAATCGGGCCAAGTTCCTGCATTGCCTTTTGCATTCTTAAGGCGGTGCGCACGGCTCGGGCCGGGTCATCTTCGTGAGCGCGCGGCGCGCCAAATAAAATCATTAATTGATCGCCAACCGTTTTATCCAGATAACCTTCTTCCCGGTCACATTCTTGCATGAGCCGCGAAAATACCTGGTTGAGCATGTCAATTACGTCTTCCGGGTCGGCTTTTTCGCTGACAGACGTAAAAGAGGCTAGGTCGGCAAACAGAACGGTCACTTGCCGGCGTTCCCCCATCCAGAGTGGAGCGGTTCCGCCGGTTTGAGCTTCGCCGCAGTTGGGGCAAAAGTGCACGCCAAACGGGATCGGTTTTTTACATGTGGGGCAGTTATATGGTGATTCTGTCATTGGTGTAACATTGCTTCTACGCTAATGGTTTTTTCTTTGCTTAAATCCAGCTCGATGGGGGTAATCCTGTCGCCATTGGCGTTCTTCAACAGGCGGATGCGGGGCCGTTCCGGGGCTTTGGGATTGGCCCGGGCTACCACCCCCTTGAAATCCACATAACGTCCGGTGCGGACCACGATGTCAATGCCGGTGGGCAGGGTCGGCAGCATTGACAAAAACAACTCGACAATTTCCCGGTTCAGAAAACTGCCGGAAAGATAGCGCATTGTATCGGCAATTTGTTTGGGCGTCAGGCCCGGTCTGTCCGGTTTGTCTATGGTGAGGATGTCGTACACATCGGCAATCGAGGCAATTTCTGCGATGAGCAGGATGTTGTTACGGTCATAAGAAGACCGTTCTATTTTGTTGGTGCCATGCATACCGCGGGGATAGCCTCGCCCGTCCTGGCGTTCATGGTGTTCCAGGGCAACGTGGTTGGTCATCACGGCGTGCGGGTTGCGGGCTTTGAGCAGTTCGTAACCCAGGCGAGGATGTTCGCGCAGGTTGGGAACCTCGGCGGGCGAGGGTAGTTGGTTATTCTTGAAGTGCAGGGTGTCCGGGGGGATAAATATTTTGCCGATGTCGTGCAGCATGCATCCGGCCCCCAGCCGTTTCAGGTCGCGCCGGTTCAGGTAGAGCCGTTTACCAATCATCAAGGCGGTTACGGTGACGTTGACGGAATGGCTGTAGGTCAGGTCATCGTGGCTTCTGATTTGGCTGATGCCGGCCAGCATATCAGTTTCAACAATTTCGGCCAGGATCGTGGTTACATCGTCTTCCAGTTCATGAAAACCGCTGTGCGTGCGCAACGCGTTAACCACGCTGGTGTCGCGGATGGCCTCAACCAGGGTTTCGCTGTCGGCGTCAGAAAATTCTTCGGCCAGATTACGGGCAAAGTCAAACACTCTGGTTAGGGTAGATTGGGCCTTGTGCCGCACTTCTTCAGAAATTGTATCCTCAACCACGATGTCATCGGTATCGCTATCGGCAATATAAATACTGGAAAAACCCCGATTTTTCAGCTTGGTAATATATTCTTGCGATAACGGTACACCCTGGCGCAGCAGAACATTGCCCCGTTCATCAACAATTGTCTTGGCCAGAACCATTCCCGGATGCAAAACGTCAGTAGGTAACTTTAACATGGCGCTCTTTCGAGATAGAAAACAACTTCAGGTGGACTGACAACAACAATACCATCTATCTTATAAATAATCGGCAGAGATTAGTCAAATCTTTAGGCTCTTTACGTAAATTTTATGCTGTCTTGACCCGAAGTTTACTGAATATTCCCGGTTGTTGTGATATAAAAGTAGTGTGTCCAATGGGGACACTCCGAATCTATTAATGTATTGTACACAATTTTCTGCGTGTGGCTATTGACAAGGGGAGCAGTGCCGGTTCATGACAATTTCAGAGATCCAACTGCTTGTGTTGTTTCTTATATTTGTTCGAATTTTGGCTGTATTTATGACAGCCCCCTTTTTTAACAGCCGCAGTATTCCAGTTATGTCAAAAATTGGGCTGGCCGGGTTATTCACCCTGATTTTATTGCCGGTCTCTCAGTCTCTGCTTGAAACCGATCAGATTGTGGTTCCTTCCGGGATACCCGCTTTTTTGATGATGATTTTTCCGGAAATCTTACTGGGCGCCTTGATTGGGTACATTGGCAACCTGTTATTTATTGCGGTGACAGTTGCGGCCAGTTTTATGGGGATGCAAACCGGTTTCCGGGCGGCCAACCTGCTCAGTCCGTTTATGAACATCCCTTCCTCGGCTCTGGACCAGTTTTACACGCTGTTAGCGCTCACTCTCTTTTTGGTGATGAACGGACACCATCTGCTCTTGCGGGCCATAATCCGCACCTTTGAGCTATCGCCGCCCGGTACCTTTTTTATGAGCGAAATCGCAACAGAGCGATTGGTGATGTTTACCGCCCAAATGTTTGCCTCTGCCGTTCAAATTGCCCTGCCCGTAATTGGGACGCTGCTTTTAACCAACCTGGGCCTGGGGCTGGTAGCCAGAGTTGTACCGCAGATACAGGTGTTTTTTGTAGGGCTGCCCTTAAAAATAGGGCTGGGCCTGGCCACAATGGCCATTACGCTGACCCTGACCCTGTCCGTCCTTAAAGATGGGGTCACAGGTATGATTAACGATATTTTACTGATAGCAGGATCATAACCAAACACTGTTTAATAAATGAGCGACGATAGAACCGAACGCGCAACTCCATATCGCCGGAACGAAGCCCGTAAAAAGGGGCAGGTAGCCAAGAGCGTCGAAGTTAATTCAGCCATCATAATTCTGGCTGCATTTTGGCTGCTCACTATTACCGTTCCGCTCTCTTACCAGGCTGTCTCCACGTTAATGAAACAAAGCTTTTCTGCCCTGTCTACCACCGATATTACGTTGACTGCCCTCCGGTCACAAGGGCTGGTTATTGCCTGGTTGATGATTCAAGCCGTGGCCCCCCTGGCCCTGTCGTTGCTGGTTCTGGGAGTCATTGCCAATCTGGGGCAGGTGGGATTGCTGCTCAGTCCGCAAGCTATTCAACCGGACTTCAAAAAGATTAATCCTCTCACCGGGTTTAAGCGGCTCCTTTCGCCCCGCGGCCTGGTAGAGTTGCTTAAATCATTGTTCAAAATAGGGGTGATTGGGTTTGTGGTGTACCTGACCCTCAGCAACAACTACGACAATATTGTCGCCACAGCCACCATGTCCATTCAGTCCGGCATTGAGACTCTGGCGCAAATAGCCCTGGCCATTGGGCGTCAGGCCGGTTGGGCGATGTTGGTTATCGCCATTATAGACTTCTTTTATCAACGGTATGAGTTTGAAAAAAACCTGCGAATGACCAAGCAAGAAGTAAAAGAAGAGCGAAAACGGTTTGAAAACCCGTTTATGAAATCTCGTATTCGGCAAAGACAACGTCAAATGGCGATGAGCCGCATGATGGCAGCCGTGCCCAAAGCCGATGTAGTCATTACCAACCCCACTCACTTTGCCGTAGCCCTGCGCTACGATAAAAACAAAATGCAGGCCCCGGAAGTGGTTGCCAAAGGCGAACGGCTGGTGGCCCAGCGCATCAAAGAACTGGCCCGGGAGAACAATGTTCCCCTGTACGAAGATAAACCACTGGCCCGCACGCTCTTCAAAACTGCAGAAATCGGCCACCTTATTCCGGTAGACCTGTACCAGGCCGTGGCCGAGGTATTGGCTTTTGTTTACCGGCTCAAAGCCCAGTATCGGTCAAATTAACGTGAACCCCAACCGTAACGGAGAAACAATATGAGCGCCAACAGCGCCTCTGCTCCAACCAGTATTTTAAGCAGAATATTCAGTAACAGTGATATAGTACTGGCCGTAGCTGTCGTTGCCATTGTGGCTATGATGGTCATCCCCCTGCCGCCAATGTTGCTGGATATGCTCATCACCCTGAACATTGCTATGGCGGTAACCATTGTGCTGGTGTCGCTGTATATGCAGCAACCGCTTGATTTTTCGGTGTTCCCCTCGTTGCTCCTCATTTTGACTCTGTTCCGGCTGGGGCTGAATATTTCCAGCACCCGCCTGATTTTGCTGACAGCCAATGCCGGCAACGTGATTACGGCCTTTGGAAACTTTGTGGTCGGCGGTAATTATGTGGTCGGTATTGTGGTCTTTCTCATTTTGATGGTGATTCAGTTTATTGTCATCACCAACGGCGCCGGCCGGGTGGCCGAAGTGGCCGCTCGCTTCACCCTGGATGCGATGCCCGGTAAACAGATGAGTATTGATGCCGACCTGAACGCCGGCTTGATTACCGAAGAAGATGCTCGCGCCCGCCGCAAGGCGATTGAGCAGGAAGCCGACTTTTACGGGGCGATGGACGGGGCCAGTAAGTTTGTCAAGGGCGACGCCATTGCCGGGATTGTCATCGTCATTGTCAATATTTTGGGCGGCTTTGTTATTGGTGTGTTGCAGCTCAATATGTCGCTGCTTGATTCGCTACAAATCTACACCCTGCTAACCGTGGGCGACGGACTGGTTTCTCAAATTCCGGCCCTGCTTATCAGCACCGCCACCGGCATCATCGTCACCCGGACCGCAGCCGAAGAAAACATGGGCAGCGACGTGATGAAGCAGATTACCAGCAATCATCGTGCCCTGCTAATTGTATCTGCCTTGTTGTTTGGTTTTGCCCTGGTGCCGGGGCTGCCCAAAGTGCCGTTTATTGTGATGGGCGCCCTCAGCGGCATGGCCGGCTATTTCCTGCGGCAGGAAAAATCTGAATCCGACGAGGCCAAACAACTTGATGCCGAAGCCGCCAAAGCCACCGCCCCGGCCCTGGCCGAACCGGAAGCTGTCACCACCCTGTTACAGGTTGACCCCCTGGAAGTGGAAATTGGCTACGGCCTGATTTCAATGGTAGACACCGGCACTAATAGGAGCCTGCTTAACCGTATCACGATGATTCGGCGGCAGGTGGCCACAGAATTGGGATTCATTCTGCCTAAAATTCGGGTGCGCGATAATTTGCAGTTGCGCCCCAATGCTTACGCCATCAAATTACGGGGTGAGCAAATTGCCGTTGGCGATTTGATGCCCGGCCATTTTTTGGCAATGGCCGCCGGCCCGGTTTCCGCCGAGGTGTCCGGCGTACCTACCGTTGAACCGGCTTTTGGCCTGCCCGCCGTTTGGGTTGATTCCACCAAAAAAGAACGGGCCGAAACGATGGGCTACACCGTGGTAGACCCGGCTTCGGTGCTGTCTACCCACCTGACCGAAGTCATCAAAAAGCATGCCGACGAAATTTTGTCTCGTCAGGCCACCCGCGACCTGCTGGATAACCTCAAAGAGGCCAATCCGGCCCTGATTGACGGACTGGTCCCCGGCCAGATTTCGTTGAGCGAAGTGCAGGAAGTGCTGAAAAACTTGCTCAATGAGCGGGTATCCATTCGAGATTTGGTGACAATTCTGGAAACTGTCAGTAATCTGGCCGCCAATAATATTAAAGACACCGACCTGCTCAGCGAAGCCAGCCGGCAGGCATTAGCCCGTTCCATTACCAACCAGTACCGCTCCGATGACGGCGCTTTGCACCTGCTCACTCTGAGTCCGCGGGTTGAGGGTGTTCTGGCCGAGGCTATGTCTGAACAGGGCTTGCGGTTGAACCTTAATCCGCAAATTGCCCAGCGCCTGATGGAACTGACGTCGGGACAAATGGAGGCGATGGCCAGTAAAGGCTATATGCCCATAGTTCTTTGCTCTGCCACGGTGCGGCTGGCCTTCAGGCGATTGGTGGAACGAGCCTTGCCTAACCTGGTTGTCCTTTCCTACAGTGAAATTGCCTCCGGTGTTGATGTTCGGGCCGAGGGCATGGTTGAACTCCCAGCAAACGAGTAGAATCAGATGCGAGTTAAAAAGTACCTTGTAGACAGTATGCCGGAAGCAATGGCCAAAATTCGGGTGGAGTTAGGCCCGGAGGCTGTTATTCTTCATCAAAATAAAATTCGGCCGGGCGGCCTGTTTGGTTTTTTGCGCCGCGCCAAATTAGAGGTCATTGCTGCGGTTGATACAGATTTGCGAGACTTTCCGCAACCCACCCCCGCCACCGATTTATCTATCCAGGCGATGCAGGATGAACTGCAAAATTTAAAGGCCACCGTGGCAAATGTATCTGCGCCCAAATCGTCTAACGGCCGTCACTCGCAGCCACAGCAACCCCGGGTAACCAGCCTGGACGATTGGTATCGCCGGCTGCTTGAACATGGGGTTACGTCTTCATTGGCTCAACAGATTACCCAATCCGTGGCCGATGAATTAAGCCGGTGGGCTTTGGATAACCACCGTGTTCTCAATGAACAATTACATTGGCATTTGAGCCGCTTGCTGCCCTCTACCGCCCCCATTCGTCCCCGGGCCGGTCAGGTGCAGACCTTTTTTGTGGTGGGGCCAACCGGCGTGGGCAAAACCACAACGGTGGCTAAACTGGCGGCTACCTTTGCCCATTCCGGTCATCCCAAGTCGCGGGTGCTTATGATTACGGCTGATACATTTCGGGTAGCGGCTATCCCCCAAATTACCACCTTTGGTGATATTTTGGGCGTTCCGGTGAAAGTGGCTTATACCCCGCAACAATTGGTCACGCTAATCAAAGAGAACAGTCATTATGATTTGATTCTGGTAGATACCCCGGGCCGCAGTCAACATGCTGCTAACGATGTGGCCGTACTGAGCGATTTTCTGGCCGCCGTTTACGACCAATGTCCCACCCTGCAGAAGAATATTCATTTAGCCCTCTCGGCGGCCACCAAATATGAAGACATGGAACAAATTGTGGAAGGCTTCAGCCGAATGCCGTTAGACGGCTTGATATTTACAAAAATTGATGAAACTTTTTCGCTGGGCGCGGCCTACACGCTGGCCTGCCAAACGGAACTGGCACCCAGCTATCTAACCACCGGCCAACGTGTTCCTGAAGACATCGAGGTAGCCTCGGCTGAAAGATTGGTTGATTTACTGGTTGGTCCGGTACCAGACAAAATAAGAAGCAACAGGAACCGGGCGCTTACAGAATTTTAATCGGTTTGCTTGTTTGCTTAAGGTGTTATTTCTGTTGTGGAGAACCTGCAATGATATTGAAACGACAAACAACAGCTGACGTCAATATTGTCCCTCAAAACGGCAACTTCCCCGTGGCGCAGCAGTACCGCAGCCGGGTGATTGCCGTGGCCAGTGGCAAAGGCGGCGTGGGAAAAACAAATTTGGCGGTGAATATAGGAGTCTCTCTGGCCCGACGCGGTTTACGGGTGGCCATCCTGGATGCCGATTTGGGAACCGCCAATGTTGATGTCCTTTTGGGGCTGCATCCTCGATATCATTTGCACCACCTGGTGACAGGGCAGAAGGTGTTATCAGAAATTATTGTGCCCGGCCCCTTTAATTTACAGGTGATTCCGGGGGCGTCCGGCCTGCCGGACCTGGCCGATTTGCCCGAGGTCAAACGCCGGACTTTGTTAGAAGCCTTGTTGTCTCTGGATGGGGCGGTGGACTTGTTGCTGGTTGATACCAGTGCCGGCGTGAATCGGGGCGTGGTTCAGTTTATTTTGGCTGCCGGCGAGTTGATGTTGGTGACCACCCCCGAACCGACTGCCATTACCGATGCCTATGCCTTAATCAAAGTATTGGCCAATTATCATGCCCCGGTTTCTACCAAATTGGTTGTGAACAATGTCGAGCATCAGGGTGAGGGGGAGTTGACCGCCCGGAAACTGACCGCGGTGGCCGAGCGGTTTTTGGGCCGGCAGGTTGAAATGTTGGGCACCTTACCGCACGACAAATATTTAACAAAAGCCGTCCGTATGCAGGCACCGTTGGTTCAGCATTATCCCCGGGCCTCTATTTCTGTCGCCATCGAAAACCTGTCTGAGCGGCTGTGGTCCGGCAGCGTGGTAGAGAAAAATGTAACAGGGGTAGATGGTTTCTTTAAGCGGCTGCTGGCGATCAAAGAAAAAATTAGCTGGTAAGACGAAAAACCGTATCCGCTGAATAGTGGCCAAAAAACTGTTTTAAAGGGGACAAAACACAAATGGAACGATATGAACCAATCTGGATTTTCAACTTCATTTTGAAAATAGCCACAGCTATTTTCCTGGGTACATTGGCTTTGGGGTTGGCTGTTGGTGTTGCCCCTCTGACAGCCCTGATGAGAAGTGGCGCCGGGTTTGGGGTATTTGCCCTGTTAGCCTGGGGGGCAGCCGTTACCTGGGAGTTGCCCCAAAAAAAAGAAGAACCTCAGGAAGAAGCAGCAGAAACAGCAGAATCCTCAACGGAATCAGACGCCACCGCCCAGACCAAGCAGCAAACCGATGTTCCTAAAAATGGGGCAAATAAATCGCAAAATGGAACGGCTCAACCATCATTTACCCCCCTTGGCTCGGAATCTGTTGAAAATATTTCAACAACAGACAGTTCCCCTCAATCAGAGCCGGTGGCAGCCGGGGTTATCAAAGAGCCGGCTGAGGCCATGCCCTGATCAAACTTTTAGTTATCTGTTTCCTGGTGTGATGCGTAGATAAAGGCACAAGTTTTATGGACAAAATAGCTGAACTTTGGCAGAAACATTCAAAAGAAAATGACCGGTCTGCCCGCGAAGAATTGATTTTACACTATGTCAGACTGGTTAAATACGTGGTCGGACGGTTGGCTATTGGTCTGCCGCCCAGCTTACAACACCAGGACTTAATCGGGTTTGGTACATTGGGGTTGATAGAGGCCGTAGACCGTTTCGACCCGGATTATGGCGTAAAGTTTGAAACATTTGCCGTCTCTCGCATTCGGGGGTATATCATTGATTCTTTGCGAACCCTGGATTTAATGCCGCGCTCTGTTTTTAGACAGGCTCGTGAAATTGAACAGGCGATTGCTGTTCTTTCTCAAACGTTGCATCGTACTCCCACCGATGAAGAAATTGCCGAACAACTGGATATCAGCCTGGAGCAGTATCATAAATGGCTGGTTAATGTCAATTTTGCGATTATTTCTATGGATCAGGTGATAACCTTTGATAATGGTACCCAGGTTACGATGCACGATTCATTGGAGGATACCACAATGCCGAATCCCGTTCAGCATGTTGATGATTCTGAAAAGAAAGAACAACTGGTCTCGGCCATTAATGCGCTTCCGCGCCGCGAACAGTTGATGATTTCTCTATATTACAACGACGGTTTGACAATGAAGGAAATAGGACAGGTATTGAATGTTTCTGAGTCTCGCGTCAGCCAGATACACGCCAAAGCAATGCTCGCGCTTCGATCATTGATGGCGGGCGGAAACGACGCTCAAAATCAGATTTATAACCGGAGGGGCAAAAATGTTCCAGTATATGCTGCTGCTTCTTGAAGCTGCGTTACTCATCGCCACCGCCTATATTTTCTGGCAAACCCGCCGCACCGCGGCCGAAATCGCCGATAATCCGCCTCCCCCGGTCAAGGGCCGTAACTCGACCGAACAACAGGCTCAGGCAGCCAGAATGATGCACGAAGTAACCACCCTGGTCACAGAATTGCAGTCGCTGGCCGACGCCACGTATCAGGATTTTATGCATCAAAAAGAGGAGCTGGACCAGGTTATCAGCCAGGCCAATACATCAATCGCCGAGTTGAGAAACCTGGTGGCCCAGGCCGATACCATACCGGCCAAATACGCCCCCTTTCCAGTTGACCCGCCGGATTCTACACCCAGACCGGTTGCCATAACGTCGTCATCTTCCCCTTCTGCCGCCAATACTATCACCTGGGGCCAGACCATAACTGAATTTAATACCTATCTGGCCGATAATGACCGCACCGACAATACCATTGCCCGGGCCAATACTCATATCCGCCAGTTCTTAAACTGGCGAAACGGCAAACATTTTGAAGATATTCCCCTGAGCCAGATCACCCCTTCTGAGTTGAATGATTATGCCGATTATCTGACCGAGCAATCTTATCAAGATAGTACAGTGCAGCGAAAAATGACCGCCCTGCGTATCTTTATCCAGTGGGTTGAAACCTGGCCTCAAAACCCTCTGCCCCCCCGCTTGAAGGCTTCTCCTCCCAAAGTCGGCCAAGATCGGCCCGATTCTCAGCCCAATTCGCCGGTGGAATCTGCCGCGCCTCCGCTGTCGGCCTCCAATCGCTTCAAAACGGTTTTTGCCCTGGCTGAACAGGGCCTGGACCAATCTGATATTGCCGCCCGAACCGGGCTTGAGCAGGAGGCAGTGCGGATGTTATTGCTGGTCAGATCAAACGGTCGGTGAACTTTTTTATCTGATAGGTTTGCACCGCATATTGTGCCCGGTAACTCGACATAAATTGTGTGGGTTGGGTCTTGTCGCTAATCTTTACCTGATTTTTACCCCAAATTCACGAAAAATTTATGCAAAAATCGGTGCTTATATGTTACATTTATAAGTAG
>Ga0180430_10004385_pt1 | contig 11908 bp, 9 predicted proteins | sample SS_ome_9_FD_132999 | JGI IMG/M metagenome (GOLD analysis project Ga0180430, IMG submission 132999) | Hypersaline lake sediment archaeal communities from the Salton Sea, California, USA - SS_1_S_2 metaG | ecosystem: Environmental > Aquatic > Non-marine Saline and Alkaline > Hypersaline > Sediment... | reverse complement strand
GGTGCGCATCCTGTCCGGTCACGCGGAGGGAGACAGGATGTGGGTCCTGGTGGAGGATCGGGGCGGGGGGCTGCCCGCCGAGGTGGCCGCTGCTCCATTCAGCCCTTACCTGACGACGAAATCCACGGGCACGGGGCTGGGCCTTCTCGTATGCCGCGAACTCCTGGGGAGGATGGGTGCCGACCTGTCCATCGAAAACGAACCGGGGGTGGGGGTCTCGGTTCGTTTTTCGCTGCCTCTGGCGTCTGAGGAATAGCGCGAACCGCCTTCCGGCGTCATGGCGGAAAATCCCGCGGCGCCTGCAGTTCGGTCAGTGAGAGCAATTCTCCGAAATCCGCCACCCTCGGATGGTCCGATGCGGGGGAAGGCCCTTCGCCGCGAAGTCGCGTTGCCTTGACGGGGTGATCCATCCAGACCGTGCCCAGTCCCGCCTCCGTGGCGCCGTCCAGTTCTCCGGAGGCGCCGTCGGCGACGAACAGGCAATGGTCCGGCGGTGCTTCGATTCCCCGGAGGGCGGCCTCGTAGATCGCGGGCTCGGGTTTCATGGCGCCCGCCTGGAATGAGAAGGTCAACCGGTCCAGCCGCTCTCGGAGGTGGAGGCGGCTCACGAGGAAGGCCGTGGTGGGGGTGGCGTTGCTGATGAGACCCAGGGAGAACCCCCTCTCCCGGAAGCGGTCGAGGGCTTCGGTGGCTCCGTCATAGAAGCCCACGCACTCCTGAAGCGCCTCGATCTCCACGCTCGCGATGCCGGAGGCCAGCATCCTGTCCTCGATCCCGAGGTAGGCGAGGGTGGTCACGGCCCGGTCGAAGGGGGTACGGATCCAGCCCCGGCTCGATTCCTCCGAGGTGGAGCGCCAGGCCTTCATGAACGTGTCCAGCGAGACGCCCGCCGCCTTCGCGCTCTCCTCCTTGGCCTCGAAATAGGTTCCTTCATCGACGAGGCACAGGGTGTCGAAGAGGTCGAAGAAGATCCAGCGATACCCTTCCGGGCAAAGCGAAGCGGAGGCCATTCCAGCCCTCAGTAGGTACGTTTCAGCACGAAATCGGGAAGCCGTTCGAGGATGTCCCGGATGGCGCCCGAAGGCAGCTTGGCGAGTGCGTCGCTGGCGAGGGCGCAGTACTCTCCTGCGCATTCCTCCGCGGAACGGATCGTACCCCGTCGGCGAGCCCTGGAGACCACTTCCTGCAGGGTGTCGGGATCGAAACGCTTCGCGGCGACCACCGCCTCGAGGAAGGCGCGGTCTTCTGAGGTGCCCCGCTCCATGAGCAGGAGGAGGGGCAGGGTGATCTTGCCCTCCTTGAGGTCGCTGCAGACCGGTTTGCCCAGGGTCGCCTCGTCGGACTTGAAGTCGAGGCAGTCGTCCACCACCTGGAAGGCGAGGCCCATGTTCATTCCGAAGTCGACCAGCGCCTGCCGCCGTTCCACGGAGGCTGAGACCATGAGGGCGGGCGTCTGCGCGCAGGCTGCGAACAGGTAGGCGGTCTTGCACCTCAGGATCTCGATGTGGGTTTCGCGGGGCAGGTTCAGATCCCACTTATGATGCTTCTGAAGCAGTTCGCCTTCCACGAGTTTGACGGTGGTATCTGAGATGAGCGTCAGGATGGGCCCCTCTCCGTACCGGTTGGCGAGGCTCAGCGCGAGGGTGAAGACGTAGTCGCCCATGAGGACCGCCATCTCGGACCCGAAGCGCGCGTTCAGGGAACCCCGGCTCCTTCGCAGGAGGGCCTGGTCGACGATATCGTCGTGAATGAGCGAGGCCGTGTGGATCAGTTCGTACACCGATCCGTAGTGGACATCGTCGGATCCTTCGTACCCGAGCATCTTGGCGACGAGCAGGAGGAGGCTGGGCCGCAGGCGCTTTCCCCGGCTCAGGCCCAGGTAGGCCCCCATTTCGGCGATGGGGACGTGCGGAGACTGGAGGTGATGGGCGATGTCGGCCTCCAGGGCGACCAGCTTGTCGCCGATGAGTTCCTCGATGCGATGTCCCAGATGGGACTGCCGCAATCCCCCCTGAAGGGCCTTGAACGGGCCGGGCATGTCGTGTTTCCCTCCATGCAAGGGCCTAGCATACTCCACATGGGGCCTCGAAGTCCAAGCGGCGGTGCCGTGGGGGCTTGATTCGGCCCCCCGTTCGATGACAACATGGCGGACGGGATCCCCCGGGAAGGAGAAGGCGATGCGCCGGCTGGCCCGGAAACAGTGCACGCCTCGCGGACGCGGCGAAAAGCCGCTGCCGCCGGATCGCGTGCGCGAACTGGCCCGGGAAGTCCCGGGGTGGGAGTTGAACGATGCCCAGACCCATCTCTTCCGTGAGGAGCAGTTCCGGGACTTTCACGAGACCATGGCTTTCGCAAATGCCGTCGCGTGGGTGGCCCATTGCCAGGACCACCATCCGGAGATGGAGGTGGGATTCAGTTGGTGTCTCGTCCGTTTCAGCACGGGGGCGGTGGACGGGCTCACGGAGAACGATTTCATCTGTGCCGCGAGAATCAACCTGCTCCTGGATGCCGGCAAGACGTGACGGCGCTTGAGCCGGGGAGCCTTCTGGAATAGAATCTTGCCATGAGCGATCTGCCGGAGAAGATCGGCCGCTATGAGATTCTTTCCCTCGTCGGCCGGGGTGCCATGGGTCTGGTCTACCGCGCCAGGGATCCTTACATCGGCAGGGTGGTCGCCGTCAAGAAGATCTCCATCGGGGAACTCATCCCGCCCGGCCAGCGGAAGGAGTTCACCGAACGTTTCTTTCGGGAGGCCCGGACCGCCGGAGGACTGAAGCACCCCAATATCGTCACCATCCACGACGTGGGGGAATCGGACGGTATTCCCTTCATGGCCATGGAATACATCGAGGGGAGCAGCCTGGCCAGGCTCATGAAGGAGCAGGGCCCCTTTCCCGTAGGGCTCACCGTATCCATCGCCCGCCAAGTGGCCCTGGCGCTGGCATACGCCCACGAGCGGAACATCGTGCATCGGGACATCAAACCGGACAACATCCTGGTGGACACGTCGGGGCGGGTCGTCGTCACCGATTTCGGCGCGGCCCATCTTCACGACAGCGAGCTGACGAGAACGGGGGAGGTGCTGGGAACCCCCCATTACATGAGCCCCGAGCAGATCCTGGGCGAATCGGTGGACGGCCGGTCGGATCTCTTCTCCCTGGGAGTGGTTCTCTACCTCATGGTCACGGGCAGGAGACCCTTCAAGGGAGACACGGTCTCCTCCGTCTGCTATCACATCGTGCACAGCCAGCCCGAACCCGTGCCTTCCGATGCGGGGCTCCCTCCACAGGCCGCGCCCATCGTCGAGAGGCTTCTCGCCAAATCCAGGGACGATCGGTACACATCCGGCACGGATGTAGTGCGGGATCTGGATGCCCTGGAAAGCGGAGGGGAAGGGAAGGCGCCGGCCGCCACCATGACCCAGACGGTGAACATCCCCTCCTCGCCCCCTGGGCCGCCTCCGGTCCCCCTCGAATCCGGGGGGGGCTCGAAGGCCTTCTTCTGGCTGGCGCTGGGGGGAGGAGCCCTTCTTCTCCTGGCGATTCTCCTCGGCGGGGGACTCTTCCTGCTGAAGATGATTGCCTCCAGGCAGGAGCCGGTCTCCGCACCGGCACCTCAGCAGGTTGCGGCTCCCGTCGCCGTGGAGAGCGTACCCGAAGAGGATTCGGCCGGGCCTGCGTCGGCCGAAGAGGCCGAACCCGTAGCCGCGGTTCCCGACGCGGCCGAGCCCGCTCCTCCTCCTCCGCCGCCGCCCCGGGCCGAAACGAGGCGGGAGAGGCGATCTGCTCCCAAGGCCGCGCCTTCCGCGCCGGCAGCCGCTCCGGCGCCCTCCACCTCTCCCGAGGCCGTGCGGCTTTCGGATGAGATCCTCGAAGAGGCTGCTTCGGTGAGCGCGCTTGCCAGGGGGCAGCGGTTCTCCGAGGCCTTCGCGCTCCTGGATGCGTTTCCCGGCCGCCTGGAAGAGCTGGGTTCCCTGGCGGCGATGGGTGACATGGCCCGGGTGACCCGTGCGCGGGAGGCCGTCGAAACGGCTCGGAAGGAAAACATGAGCGCCCTCTCGGACTGGGCGGCCCCGAGGATCCGGCAGGCCCGCGAGACCTACCTCACGGCGACCGACGGAATCAACGACGACGAGGAGATGATTATCCAGGCATACATCCAGGCGGCACCGGTCCTGAGATGGAGGAAGAGGCTGCCCGCCTCGCAGCGGGCCCCATTGGACCTCCTTGTGGAGGAATGCCGGGAAGACCTGGACGAGGAGGAATGGGAGACCGCAAAGGCCCTCGCCGAGGGGAAGCCGCCGCCCCGGGAGGACGACTGATCCGCGGGTCCTGCGCACCCGGATCAACCCTTTGGGGGCCGGGGTTGTCTCAAGGGGGGAGCACGGCCCGGCAGGGTTTCGGAATGCGGATCGGCCTGCTTCGCTCACGAAACTTCTCTCCCTGGGGCATCGTAACGTACTTTTTTCGAAGAGGAGGAAGAGGATGAAGATTCTTCGTGCATTCTCCGCTGGCCTGGTGGCCCTGTCGCTCGCTTCTGCCGTGGCGGTCCCCGCGCAGGAGGACGCGCTGGAGCTGACGCTTCAGGATGCGCTGGGCATGGCCATGGAGCAGAATTTCGATATCAAGATCCAGCGACTCACCCTGCAGGGATCGGAATTCGGGCTCAAGGGGGCCTATGGCGCCTACGACCCCGAGGTGACCGTCGACTGGTCCTCCCGAAAAGACCTGCAGCCCACCTCTTCCAGCCTGCAGGTGGGGTTCGGGAGCCAGGAAGCCTATCTGAACCGGAACGAGGGGTTCACCGTGGGGCTGAACCAGTACACCCCTTGGGGCCAGGGGTTCTCCCTCACCTGGCAGAACTCGCTGAGCCGAAGCAACTCCACATTCAGCAACTATAATCCCAGTTATTCCAGTTCCCTTCAACTCGGGACGAGCATTCCGCTCCTCAGGGGCTCCGGATACAAGATCGGCCACCGGACTGTCCTGCAGGCGAAGTACGATTTCCAGGCGGCCGGGGAACGCTTCGCCTCATCGCTCCGGGACACCCTCGCGAGCGTCGAAAGCAGTTACTGGGATCTGGCCTACGCCATCCACGACCTGAGGGTGAAGGAGAAGAGCCTGGAACTGGCCAGGAAGTTCCAGGAGGAGACGCGCCTCAAGATCGAGGTGGGCGTCCTCGCGCCCATCGAGCAGGTGGCGGCGGACGCCTCCGTGGCCGAGCGGGAGCAGGACATCATCACGGGAAGGGCCCTGGTGGGTGACCTCGAGGACATCCTCCGGCTCTCCATGGGCTACACCAAGGACTCGCCCGAATGGGGGCGTCCCATTCTGCCGCTGGACACTCCGAGTGAGGACGCCTCCGTCGATTACGAGGAGAGCGGCCTCATCGAAAAGGCATTTCGGAAACGTCCCGAGCTCCGGGAGCTTCGCGCCAACCTGGAGAAGAACAAGCTCGACACGCACTGGGCCCGAAGGGAGCTTCTGCCCAAGCTCGACCTTGTGGCCAGCATGACCTACAACGGCATCGCCGGAGACGGCCTCGTCTCCCTCGGGGATTACCAGACCGGTCCATGGATCTATCAGGATCAGGCCTACGGCGACGCATGGTCCATGGTGCGCGACCGGGACTTCAGGTCCTGGTACGTCGCGCTGCAGTTCTCCTACCCCATCGGAAACCGTTCCGGGCGGGCGACCTACAGAAGCTACCGCCTCGCCCAGAACAGCACCGAGATCAGCATCCGGAGGACGGAACAGATCGTTGCGAACGAGGTCCGGTCGAGCCTGCGGAACCTCGAAGCCTCCGTAAAGCGCATCGCCGCGGCCAAGCTGAACGTGAGGCTGCAGAGGGAGAAACTGGAGGCGGAAGAGAAGAAGTTCCAGAACGGGCTCTCGACGTCCTTTCAGGTGCTCTCCTACCAGAACGATCTCGCCCGGGCGGAGACCACCCTGCTCAGCGCGTGGCTGGACTTCGTGAAGGCCTCGGCGGGATTGGACCAGGCCGTGGGCGTCTACCTGGAGGCGCGGGACATCCGTCTACAGGATCCCGGCGCGGACGCGCAGGAGACGTCCTGAAGCCCGCGAATGAAGAACCTTCCCTATACGTAGGAAGGCTTGGGATCTGGGTATCCTCCGCCTTGGATGGTGACTCGAAACAGGAGCGTCGATAGAACAAAGGGGAAGCGAGGAAAAGATGACCGACAGCCAAGAACCCGAAAACGTCGAGAATGCCCCGGAAGAGTATCTGCCTCCCGCGGCGGAGGCGTCCGAGAACGCGATGGAACGCCCCGGCTTCGTATCGTCTTTCGTCGGAGTCATCGCGAGTCCCGGCGATGCGATGCCCAGGATCGCGGCGGCGAAGTCCTGGAATTTCCTGCTGCTGATCGTGCTGCTCATCGCCATCGGATTGGGTGCGTTCGCCACGATCATGGCGAGGGGGGACATGGAGGGACTGCTTCGCGATCAGATGCGGCGGAGTCCCCGCGCCGCCGAGATGAGCGATGAACAGATCGAAACGGCCATCGCCATGCAGCAGAAGTTCATGCCCATCACCTACGTGACCATCCCCGTTGCGACTTTGGTGAGCTATCTCTTCATCGGCTTCGTCTTCTGGCTCGCCTTCCTGGCGGTGGGCGGGAGCGCGACCTTCGTCGGCTGCTGGCGCATGACGGTCTGGGGCCAGGTGCCGGGGTTCATCAAGGGGATCCTGGCCATCATCATCATGTTCGTCCGGGATCCGACGAACATGGATCTGAAGAACCCCATCGCTACGAACGTCGCGGCGTTCATGGGCCATGACGCCCTCCCTGCCGCGGCCTACGCGCTGCTCAGCCACCTCGACCTCTTCACCTTCTGGATGCTCTGGCTCCTCACCCTCGGCATGGCCGCGGAGGCCAAGATCAAGAAGGGCACGGCGGGTGCCGTCGTGATCGGGCTCTGGCTGATTCCGGTGGCCATCCATACCGCATGGGCGGCGTTGATGGGATAGCAAGGCTTACTTTGGGGTCAAGGGGGACGATTTGAAAAAACGAATCTTCATCATCCTGGCGATCATCATCGGCCTGGGCGTCGTCATCGGGGGGTCCCTGGTCTCCTCTAACTCCGGCGGGTTCGACGTGGACGTCGAAGCCTGCGAGCGGGGCGACGTCACGCCCACCGTGACGGCGGAGGGGCTCATCTCGGCCAAGGTCACGGTGAACATCTCCTCGCAAGTCATGGGCGAGGTCGTGCGGATTCCCTTCAAGGAGGGAGATGCGGTCCGAAAGGGGGATGTCCTGGTGGAACTCAACCAGGATACCTACCTGCGGGACGTGGCTTCCTCCCAGGCCAACCTTTTGGCCCTCGAAGCGGCCCTGCGGCAGGCGCGTGTGACCCTCTCCCAGCGCGAGCGCGACTGGGAGCGGGCCCAGGATCTCTACGATCAGAAGATCTACTCCGACCAGCAGCGGGACGATGTCCGCCTGGCTTTGGATGCCGCCCGGGCCTCGGCCGACCAGACTGCGGCGCAGGTGCAGCAGGCGGGGGCCGCTCTCCGGCGGAGCGAGGACTATTTGAAGAAGACCGTCCTCCGCTCTCCGGTGGACGGCGTGGTCACGGCCGTCCACGTGAAAGAGGGCGAGCAGGCCATGATCGGCACCATGAACAACCCGGGAACCGTCCTCCTCACCGTGTCGGACCTGAGCGAGATCATCACCGAGGTCCAGGTGGACGAGGTGGATTTTCCCCGCCTCAGGCTGGGGCAGGGGGCCGAGGTGCTCGTGGAGGCCCTGGAAGGCCGCAAGTACACCGGCCAGGTGGTGGAGATCGGCGCCTCGGCCCAGGCCGGATCGGGCGGCGTCCAGAACAACATCCGGCAGTTCAAGGTGAAGGTGGCGCTGGACGCGCCCGACGAGGACCTTCGGCCCGGCGTCACGGCGCGGGTCAAACTCATCGGGGAGAAGGCCGAGGACGTGCTCTTCGTGCCCATCAGCGCCATCCGGTCGGAGGAGGAGGACGACGAGACGACGCACTTCGTCTTCCTCGCCGATGCCGGGAAAGCCGTCAAGCAAGTCATCGAGACGGGTCTCAGCGACAACTTGAACACGGAGGTGGTGAGCGGTCTGGAGGAGGGCTCCCGGGTCATCACGGGTCCCTACCGGACGCTTCGTACGCTGCGGGACGCGGACCGGATCAAGGTCAAGCGCAAAGGCGGGAAGGACGGGAAAAAGGGCGGCAGACGCACGCCGGATGAAGGCGAGGCCCGAGAGGCCGGGGAATCCGAGAATCATGAGTGAGACCCCGGTCATCGAAGCCCGGGGGCTGATCAAGAACTACCCCATGGGCGATACATTCTATCCCGCCCTGCGCGGTGTGGACATCGCCGTTCGCCGCGGCGAGTTCATCGCCATCATGGGTCCCTCGGGCTCGGGAAAATCCACCCTGCTGCACCTGCTCGGCTGCCTGGACACGCCCACCGGCGGGGAATACCTCCTCGAGGGCACGGCGGTCCACGGACTCCACTCGGATGATCTCGCGGAACTGAGAAACAGCCGGATCGGGTTCGTCTTCCAATCCTTCTTCCTCCTGCCGAGGGCCACCGCGGTGGAGAACGTCGAACTGCCCCTTGTCTACGCCAAGGTTCCCCCCGCCGCGCGCCGCAAGGCCGCCCTCGAGTCCCTGACTTTTCTCAACCTCCAGAGCCACGCCACGCACCGCCCGAGCCAGCTCTCCGGCGGCCAGCGCCAGCAGATAGCCATCGCGCGGGCCCTCGTGAATCGCCCTTCCCTCCTTCTGGTGGACGAACCCACGGGAAACCTGGACAGCGCGACGTCGGAACATATCATGGGCCTCCTCAAGAAGCTGAACGACATGGGGAACACCCTGATCCTCGTGACCCACGAGCCGGACATCGCCGAATACGCCCGGCGCCAGGTGCGCATCCGGGACGGGCGGATCGTCAGTGACGAGGTGGTCTCATGAGCGACGGAAAGGCGCGGGCGATCTACGGAACCTGGGGCACCCTGGCGGAACTCCTCCGAATCGCCCTGCAGGCCATTTGGGCGAACAAGATGCGTTCGTTCCTCACCGTCCTGGGCATCATCATCGGGGTCTTCTCCGTCGTGGCTGTGGTCTCCATCATGCAGGGGGTCTTTCAGACGGTCATCAGCCAGTTCGAGTCCCTCGGGGGAGACACCCTCTTCGTGCGGGCCAACTACGAACTCTATCAGAACAACCTCGAGGGGATCCGTAGGCTCCGCTTCACGTACGAGGACGCCAAGGTGCTGGAGAGGGACGTGCCCCTCGCGAAGGAGGTCTGCCCCTTCCTGCAACGCTCGGATACCATCGCCTACCGGGGGCGAAGGGACACGACCCAGATCGTAGGGACCCACGAGTCCTACGCTGCGATCAATTCCTTCTTCCCCGAATACGGGCGTTTCCTGATGCCCGGGGACATCCTCGCCAAACGGAAGGTCTGCGTCATCGGCGTGGACATCATCGAGAAGCTGGGCCTGCCGCAGGACTGCCTGGAGAAGGAAATCCAGATCGGCCGGGCCACCTACACGATCGTGGGCGTCATGGAGAAGAAGGGGGGCACCCTCGGCCAGAGCCAGGACGATATCGTCTTCATCCCCCTGCCTGCGGCCATCGTGCAGTACGGCCGGGACGTCGCCGAGCAGCTCTTCGTGGTCATGCAGATCCAGGACGCCACCAAGATGGAGGAGGCGCTCGGGCAGATCACGACCGTCCTGAGGCGGGAGCACGGCCTCAAGGCCGGCGAGCCCGACGATTTTCGGATCATCACCCGGGACGAGGTGCTGGAGATGGTGCAGCAGTTCACGACGACGTCCACCCTCGTGGTGGCGGCCATCGTGGGCATCACGCTCATCGTGGGGGGCATCGGGATCATGAACATCATGCTCGTATCGGTCACGGAGCGAACCCGCGAAATCGGAATTCGGATGGCCGTGGGAGCGAAGCGTGTTCATATCCTGTACCAGTTCCTCATCGAGTCGGTGACCCTGTCCACGCTCGGGGGCATCCTCGGGCTCGGCGCCGGATGGGCCATCGCGCACTTCACCGTGTGGATCCTGAGAAAGAGCGTTTCCGAGAACTTTCCGGCGGCGTACGTGCCTCTCTGGGTGATCCTCCTCAGCCTCGGCTTCGCGGCCTTCACCGGAGCGATCTTCGGCGTCTACCCGGCCTTCAAGGCCTCGAGGCTCGATCCCATCGAAGCGCTGCGATACGAATAGACTCCCCGAAATGAGGAAACGCCCCCGAGACGGGGGCGCTTCCAGGAAGAGGAGGGGGATCTGCTCTCCTGCCTCCCAAAACCCCCGATCGCCCGCCCTTATTCCCACATCTCTAGGGCGACGCCCCCACAAGGCTCTGTTTCGATTCGACGGGCCGCTCCGCTTCGCGGAGCCTGCGTTCTATCGTGATGTCGTACTCACGAGATCTGCGGTCTCTCGGTCCGCCATCCCGTCGAACGCGCCGCGTCCCGCGGCGGCCCTTTCATGGTGAAGCGCACCCCCTCTCTGATTTTGCTTTGGGGCGCCGCCGGGATGGGCCCATCTTTCGAATCAATCGTTCGAGGCGTGACGCACTCAAGTATGGATATACGATCCTGCGTCCCACCTCTCCGCTTGCTCGAAATCTGGACCCATCGCGGCGGAACGCCCACGACCGGGGTCGTCAGCCCGCACTACGTGCTCCTGCCCTGCTCCGCAGGGCGCTGACTCAACATGGCTCACAATTGCTGACCAACCAGCAAAAGGGGTCAGACATTGAAAACCTCGTTTCCTATGGATAAGGGTTGCATCGCTTCACGGAGCATGCACCTGGTTGGCCATTTCGGGGACGCTCAACGTGATTCGCCGTTCCTGGCGTTTCCGTGAAGGATGCGATTTTCCCATGAAGGGTGCTCTGAAGCCCATGAAGGGCGCAAATATCCCATGAGTGCGCAGATTCGAGGAGAGAGTCCGAGGCATTCACTCTCACTTATTGGGGCCATTCGACCGTTGCCTCAGCGAAGCGGTCAGGCTTGGCGCAGATCCTATGAAAACGACCGAGGCGCCCGATGGGCGTGGCCGGAGGTCACTCTCTTCATGCCTTATGTTATCCCCCCGCTTCGCCCTTTGCCGCAGCGAAACGGCGAGCCGGGATGCAGATTCAAGGAAGGAGTTCGAGGCCGACGACGGCGTAGCCGGAGGCTACTCCTCTCCGGTTATCCGGCCGACTCGGGGCATGTCGTCGCGAAACTGTGCGCCTGATCGCAGATTCAAGGAAAACGACCGAGGCGCCCGCTGGGCGTGGCCGGAGGTCACTCACAGGACGCCGACCGAGTTTTCCGAAGGGAGATGCGAGCAGGCACGCAGTTGCAGCAGACAGGCGCCGAGAAGGGCGGATAAAAGTAGTAAGCCCCCAGGATTGGGGGCTTACAGGAGTAGAGGAGGGGGGATGTCCTCTGCCTCACCCAACGCCGGCCCTCCCGGGTTTATTCCCCTGGGTGGGCGGGGGTTCAAAGGACGGTCAAATGGTGTGAGAACCCGCTTTCGCCTTCTCGAATCGAGCGGCGACGGCGTCCCACCGGATGGTGTTCCACCAGGCATTGAGATAATCGGGACGGCGGTTCTGGTATTTGAGGTAGTAGGCATGCTCCCAGACATCGACGCCCAGAACGGGAACCTTGCCCTCCATGAGCGGGCTGTCCTGGTTGGGGCGGGCCAGCACCTCCAGCTTGCCATCGGCGTATGCGAGCCATCCCCAGCCGGATCCGAACTGATTGGCGGCGGCGTTGGTCAGCTTTTCCCGGAAGGCCTCGAAGGATCCGAAATCCCTGGCGATGGCCTGTGCCAGATCCCCTTCGGGCTTTCCGCCACCGCCGGGGCCCATGATCTCCCAGAAGAGGGAGTGGTTGGCGTGCCCGCCGC
>Ga0180430_10004384_pt1 | contig 11911 bp, 8 predicted proteins | sample SS_ome_9_FD_132999 | JGI IMG/M metagenome (GOLD analysis project Ga0180430, IMG submission 132999) | Hypersaline lake sediment archaeal communities from the Salton Sea, California, USA - SS_1_S_2 metaG | ecosystem: Environmental > Aquatic > Non-marine Saline and Alkaline > Hypersaline > Sediment... | reverse complement strand
TGCCGCCGAGACATCCGAGGCCGTTGCCCGACTGCGAGCCGAGCGCGGCGATGGTTCGGTGATCTGGATCGATGAGCAAGTGGATCGCGATTCACTCATCGCCTTGCTCACCCACGCACGAGTCTTCGCTTGTCCCTCCGTGTACGAACCGCTTGGCATCGTGAACCTGGAGGCGATGGCTTGCGAAACCGCGGTGGTCGCGAGCGCGGTGGGCGGGATCCCCGAGGTGGTCGCCGATAACGAGACCGGACTCTTGGTTCCCTACGATTCCGATGACCCTCGCGCCTTCGAAGCTGCATTCGCTACAGCCGTGAATGAAGTCGCCGCGGATCCGAAGAGGGCCGAACTCATGGGAGCCCAGGGCCGGCAGCGGGCGATTAGGGAGTTCAGTTGGGATTCCATCGCCGAACGCACACTCGAGGTCTACCGATGGGCTATTGACCATCACCTCGGTCAGCACGACGATGAGTGATCTCGCCGAACCGATCCCGGGGATCAAGCCCGCACCCCACCGCTCACTGTGGATCGGATACACCCTCTATCTGTCGGGGTCCCTGGCCTTCGCCCTCAACGGCACTGTCTCCAAAGCGATACTGCTCAGTGGTCTGGATTCCGCACGATTGAGCCAACTGAGGGTCACCGGCGCGTTCTTGTTCCTACTTGCGTTTGTGGCAATCAACCGTCCACACCGGCTGAAGATCGAGCGCCGCGAGTGGATTCCTCTGATCGCCTACGGCGTACTGGGCGTAGCGATGACCCAGTACCTGTTCTTCGTTGCCTTGCAGTACTTGCCCGTCGGAGTTGCCCTGCTCATCGAGTTCACCGCTCCGGTCTTCGTGGCGCTGTGGTTCCGCTTCGTGATCAAGGAACCGACCCGGCGCATGGTCTGGTTAGCGCTACTGGTGGCGATCATTGGCCTGGCTCTTGTCGCCGAGGTGTGGCGCGGCTTCACCTTCGATGCGATCGGTCTCATCGCCGCCCTGGGCGCCGCGTTGGCCCTTAGCGCTCATTACCTGATCACCGATCGACAGATGCGGGTCGAAAACCCGCGCGATGCCGTCTCCTTGACTATGTGGGGCTTCGGGTTCGCCTCCTTGTTCTGGGTCATCGCACAGCCATGGTGGTCCTTCCCGTGGTCGGAGTTCTCCGGTGTCAGTGATCCCACCCTCGGGCCGGTCATCGGGGATCGACCCCTGTGGCTGCTGAGTACCTGGATGATCGTCTTGGGAACGGTGGTCCCGTTCTGGCTGGTCGTCGCGTCGATGCGTCACCTACGGGCTTCCCAGGCTTCGGTGGTGGGGTTGACCGAACCGCTACTCGCCATCATCGTGGCGTGGATCATCCTTGGAGAGGCCCTAGCCCCGATCCAACTTCTCGGTGGTGCGTTCATCCTTCTTGGTGTCGTGTTGGCCGAGAGATCGCGCAACCGCCTCTGAGTATCCTGCGCGGATGGCAGACGCTCGAGCTATCGATGCCGAGGGTGTGTGCTTCCCACTCGGCGGCGATGACCGCCGCAGCACGTCAGCCACCGGACGAGCCATCTTTGCCGATTCGATCCGAGCGGTCGATCCCGCGATTGCCGCACGGATCGAGCACACTCGTGATTGGCGCAAGGGCTACATCACTCCCCTGCGGGACATCGTCTTGGCAGCGGCGCAGTCCACCGAAAACGCTTTGTCGATTTCCCGGCACGGCTTGGCAAGCACCGATCAGCGCTTCACATTCCAACGCGATGGCGTCGAAGTGCCGCTCAGGGAAGCTATGTCGAACTTCACCGAGCCCCGGCTCGCCTCCGTCACCGTCCGGGGACGCGCCACTCGCGAGGAAGGTCTGTCCGTCCCCTACAAGGGGCGGCGGCTCTTCGGCGACGACCTTCGCAGGCAAATCGACGACTGGCTCCAGCGGGGCATCGCTGAGCCGTCGTTCGGGGAAGCGCTGAACCTGGTCTTGGACAACCCCGATTGGCTCGACCTGCGTGATGTCGATATCGCTCTGCTGGGTGCCGGGGCGGAGATGGCGCCCACTCGGTCACTTCTGCGATGGGGTGCTCGTGTCCACGCGGTGGACCTACCCAAGCCGGCACTGTGGGAACACCTGGTGGGGATCACGCGCAGCACTCCAGGAACACTGCGCATCCCGATTCCTCTCGATACCGATGGCACGCCCCCCTTCGTGGTCGATGGCGACGTCCACCCCGACGATGATTCGACGATCTGCGCCGCCGCAGGTACCGACTTGATTGCGCAGACACCCGAGATCCGCACATGGCTTGCCGATATCGATCAACCCTTCGTGCTGGGAACGTACGCGTACGCGGACGGTGCCGATCACGTCCGGCTCTCGGTGGCAGCCGAGGCGATCGTCAGTGCACTGACCGCACAACGAGAGGACCTCACTCTCGCCTACCTCGCAACTCCCACCGATGTGTTCGCGGTGCCGATCGAGTGCGTAGAGGATTCCCATGTTCGATGGGAACACCGCGGAATTGGAGGCTTCCTGCAGGCCCCACTTCGCTTGGCACGACAGTTCGAGCCGAACTACCCGAACGTCTATCCGACCGCCACTGGTCAACGGGTCGGCTTGAACGACTCGATCATTCCGCAGCAAGGGCCGAACTACATCCTTGCTAAACGCATCCAGCGATGGCGCGCGCTCGTCGCCCGAGCGGAGGGCATCCCTGTCTCGCTGAACCTCGCACCGGCCACCCGCACCCGATCAGTCGTCCGGAATCGGGCGCTCGCGGCCGCCTATGCCGGTGCCGGTCGTTTCGGTGTGGAGGTGTTCGATCCCTCGACATCCACGACACTGATGGCTGCTTTATTGGTCCACGATCTGCGCAACACGGAATCAGCAGCGAACCCGGCGACCGTTCTCGGCAATCCGATGGACCTGTTCGCGCGCGCAGCCAACCATGGCGGTCTATGGCGCGCCGCGTATGCCCCGCGCTCGGTCCTAGGCATCGCCGCGCTGCTGGGCATGTTCGAGTCCCGCGCCTAGCCCCGTCCCGAGAATGCGGAAACCCGCGCGGCTGGGGGGTTGACGCGCGGGTTTCCGGGGCTTAAGCCCCCTGTCGCCACTGGGACGACGGCCTAAGTTTGTCCAGTCGTCTCAAGGTTGTCTGGAATTCCGAGCAATTGCCCGGGCAATTTTCGGTTAACGGTTTCACTGCGCCCGAATTGTCAGATCGCCTCCCAGCAATGCGTGTGGATTGTTCAGCACAGGTTCGAAGGCCAGCTCAGCTGCACCGATCACGATGCTCTCGGATCCGAATGCCGGTGTCATAAGACGTATATCGGTGGTCTGCCGCGAGAGTGTGAAACGCAGTTCCTCCATCACCGTGTGGTGGTACTCCTCGAGAAGTGGTTCGAGGTGCCCGGCCAGCACAACCGTGTCGGGATTGATCACGTTGACGATGGTCGCCAGCCCCTGACCTACAGCTCGCGCCGCTTCAACCGTGGATTCGCGAGCTCGTTCGTCACCCTCGCGGGCTGCAGCGTAGATGTCCTCGGGACTGGTATTCGCTGGGTCTCGTCCGGCCGCCCGGACGATGGTTTCGGCTCCGATCAGTGTCTCCCAACACCCAACCGCGCCGCAGCGACAAGGAGCACCGGAGGAATCGAAACGAATGTGGCCTATCTCGCCCGCGAATCCCATAGCGCCGGTCAGCAATTCACCTTCGAGCACGATGCCACCACCGATCCCTACATCCCCGGAGACGAACACCATGCAGCGTGATCCGCGACCAGCACCACGCGTCCACTCTGCCATCGCCCCGAGGTTGGCATCGTTACCCAGGAGTACAGGAAACTGAGCACCGAAACGCTCGGATAGGCCAGCCCGAAGCACCTCTCCGAAAGAGACGTCTACCCATCCAAGGCTCGGCGCACGATGGACTACCGATCGTGGCGGGTCCCCGACAGGATCAATGACTCCTGGCATCGCCAAGCCCATACCGACCCAGCGGATACGTTCGGAAAGTGACTCGACGATCTCCGTGCTGCCGGTCACGATGCGCGCAGCTACCTCGAAGGTGTCGGTGGATCCACGACGATGATCCTTCGACCATCGGTGCAGCACTTCTCCTCCGAAGCCCATCGCAAGCGCTGAACTCCGATCAACGCGGACATCCCACCCGATTACAGCGAACGAATCAGGAACGGCGCGCACCGTCAACGAGGGTCGCCCCACCCCTCCGATGGATCCAGCACCCTCCTCGACTACACCGAGTGCTGCCATGTCCGAAACGATCGATGCGACCGTGCTGCGGTTAAGCCCGGTAATCGCTCCGATGTCCGATCGAGTGAGAGTGCCGCGCGTGTGCAAAGCACGTAACACTCGCGCGAGGCCCACCCCCGCGGTGGCGTTCACCGGTACAGCGCCTCGCGTGCCCGCCGGTATTGCTCGCGCACCTCGTTCACCGGAGCCGGGTCGCGACGAAGAACCTCGCCGGGGCGCAGTTCACCCCACTCTGGCAATTGACCACCGGACAACACCCAGGCTGCCTGCCGCGCAGCGCCATCGGCTACGTACTCACCGGCGGGCGGAACTTCAACCGGAGCGTTGACCAATGTCGCTGCCACGTCGAGCACCGCCGAATTACCGGCGGCACCGCCAACTAGCAGGACACGACGGGGCTCGATGCCTACGTTCACGAGTGCATCGACGGCATCTGCCAAGCCACCGAGCATGCCCTCGACAGCAGCTCGCGCAATATTCGGCGCTGTCAAATTGACACGCGAGATGCCGTGCAACGATCCACGAGCGTCCGGCAGGTTCGGTGTCCGTTCACCATCGAAGTACGGAAGCATCGTCAAGCCGCCAGCCCCCGGCTCGGAACTAAGAGCCAGCGCAGCGAATTCCTCCATGTCAACCCCGAGCAACTCCGCGGTAACCGTCAGGATCCGCGCTGCGTTGAGCGTGCATACCAATGGTAGGAAGCGTCCGCTGGCGTCGGCGAAGCCCGCAACCAGACCGGTGGCATCCGCGGTCGGGTGATCGGATCCGGCGAAAGCGGTTCCCGATGTACCAAGCGACACCACTACATCTCCGGGACCGATGCCCAAAGCGAGGGCCGCACCCATGTTGTCTCCAGTACCGGGGCCGATCAGCACTCGTGCATCAGCACCGAGACCAAGTTGCCTACGAGCCGACCCACCGAGTTCGGCGACGGCTTCGTGTGGTGTGGCTACTTCCGGTAGTTCGGCATCATGACCCAAGGCCAGTTCCAGCAGATCGCGCCGGTAGGAGCCCTCGGCGGGAGACCAGTACCCCGTTCCACTGGCATCCCCGCGATCAGTGTGGGCCGTCTCGGGGCGGTCCGCGAGCATCCAGGTCAGATAGTCGTGCGGCAGCATCAACCGCGAGGTGCGCCTTGCATTGTCCGGCTCGACTCGAGCCATCCACCGGACCTTGCTGACCGTGAAGGCCGCTAGGGGGACGCTGCCCACTGCATCTGCCCAAGCAGCCGGCCCACCACGTTCGGCAACGAGATCGGCGGCATCTGGCGCTGAGCGGGTGTCGTTCCACAACAAAGCCGGGCGGACGATCTGTCCGGAGTCATCCAAAGCGACCATCCCATGCTGTTGGCCGGCAACTGAGATGGCCGCCACACCCTCGAGCAACCCGCCATCGCAAGCCTGCGCCAGCGCTCGCCACCACGCTTGCGGGTCGACCTCGGTGCCGTCGGGGTGGGCCGCTCGGCCTTCACGCACCCAGGCACCGTTATCGGCGTCGCGCACGACCACCTTCACCGATTGAGTCGAGGAATCCACCCCTGCCACGAGAGCCACGGGGGAACGGTGCCACAAGTCCGACCGCCAGCGCTCACCGAACAACTTGTAGGACAACTTATGACTTTGTACCCTGAGCCCATGGCTGACCCTGTGCCCAACCCCCGGTCGATGGCCGCCGGCATCCGCCGCCGCGTCCTCGCGCACGTACTGGCCAACAACGGGGGCTACCTCAGCCAGGCCTGCTCGGCCGCCGAACTCCTCGCCGTGCTCTACGGCCGGGTGCTCAACTTGTCCCCGCTCCCGGCACCACTGCACCCACCTGCCTTCGAGGCGGTTCCAGGGCCGGACGCCCCCCGGGTGTCCGGCGGACTCTTCCACGGCGAGCCCGGTCCGGACCTCGATCGCTTCATCATCTCGCCAGCGCACTATGCACTTGTCGTTTACGCGGCGCTGATCGAAGCCGGCCGGCTCGATGAGGCGGCCCTGGACCAGTTCAACAAAGACGGTTCGACCGTCGAGATGATCGGCGCCGAGCACTCGCCCGGCTTCGAGACCACCACCGGATCCTTGGCCCAGGCTCTGTCCACCGCAGGTGGCATCGCACTAGGTCGACGCATGAAAGATGAAACGGGTCGCACGTTCGTGTTCATGAGCGATGGTGAGTTCCAAGAAGGCCAGACTTGGGAAGCGCTCCAAGCTCTCGTGTACTACCGACTCGACACCGTTCGCGTGATCGTGGACGTCAATCGCGCGCAGTGCGACGGCCCGATGGACTCGGTGATGACCATCGAACCTCTCGCCACGAAACTCAAGGCTTTCGGTGCCAGCGTCGATTCCGTGGACGGCCACGACATCGCCGCCCTCACTCGAGCACTCGAGCGTTCAACAGGGAGACCCCACTTCGTACTCGCCTACACCGATCCGACTCGAGGTGTTCCCCTTATGAATGAGCGACGCCCGGTCCTGCACTACCTGCGATTCACCGGCGATGACGAGAGATCTCGCTATCAGGATTACTACGACGACCTCCTCGCTACCGGAGCGGACGGAGCAGACCGATGAGCGCGGCACGCGAAGTCCCGATCGTCACGCGACCGCATGTGGAGAACTTCATCCGCTGGTCGGCCGACAAGCCCGAGGTTGTCGTTCTGAGCGCGGACTTGACCAACTCATGCGAGGTCGGCAAGTGGCGAGACACTTACCCCGAGCGCTTTTTCTCGATGGGGATGGCTGAGCAGAACATGCTCAGTTTTGCAGGTGGCCTGGCTCGAGAGGGATTCGAGCCGTGGCTGCACACCTTCGCGGTCTTCCTTTACCGCCGGCCACTCGATCAGTTGCAGATGTCCGTCGCCTACCCGAACCTGCGAGTCCGTCTGGTCGGCTTCCTGCCGGGGATCACCACCCCCGGCGGGGTGACTCATCAAGCAATCGACGACATCGCCGTGATGCGCGCGATACCCAACATGACGATCCTAGAGACAGGTGACGCAACCGAAGTCGAATCGGTTCTCGACGTTGCGCATGCCATTGATGGACCTGTCTACATCCGCATGCTGCGCGGTGAGGTTCCCCGTCTGTTCCCGCAGGACGAACGGTTCACCTTCAACAGGGCGCGCGCACTGTCACTGGCGGGCAACACGATTCACGATCCCGCCGACCTCGTCGTTTTGACCAGTGGCATCCTCACCGAGGAAGCATTGCGTGCAGTCCCAGCGCTGCAATCTGCTGGAGTCAGCGTCACCCACCTGCATGTCTCGACACTTAAGCCTTTCACTGATCCGACGATCATCCACGCGCTCCAGGCAGCTACGGGCGCGATCGTGACCATGGAGAACCACCTCATCACCGGCGGCCTCGGCTCGGCCGTTGCCGAGACCATGGCCGAAGCCGGTATCTCGACTCCGCTGCACCGCATCGGTCTGCCGGATACCTACGCCCACGGCGCTTCCCAGGCTCATCTGCTCGCCGAGTACCACCTCGACGCCTTCTCCTTGGTGCGCACCGCCGAGATCGCACTCGACCGCGAACTCGCCATCGATGCCGTTGACCTCGCACCCGTCCGCGTCGCAGCCACCCATAGTTCGGCCAAGGTCGAAGCATTGTGAGCGATATCGCTGAGGACCGCATCGAAGTCGACTACCGGATCAACATCGGAGATCCGACCGAAGTCGCCCACGCCATCCGAGTGGAACAGACGATCGAATTCCCTTTCGATCTAGCGCCGGAGTGGATCCAGCAACAGGTGGTCGGCCAGGTCGAATCCATCGACGGCCACAACGTCACCATCTCCTACAGCCCGGGGGTGGCCGGTGGCGGCATGACGCAACTGCTCAATGTGCTGTGGGGGAACGTCTCGCTCTTTCCCGGGGTGCGCATAACCGATCTTCGACTGCCTGATTCCTATCTGGACAGCTTCCGTGGTCCGCGCTTCGGTGTTTCCGGACTGCGTCGACTCCTCAATGCCCCAGCCGGCCCGCTCATCTGTACCGCGGTGAAGCCGATGGGTACCAGTTCTCAGGACCTCGGGAGAATGGCGGCCTCAATTGCCGCCGCCGGCTTCCACATCATCAAGGACGATCACGGGTTAGCCGACCAGCCATGGGCGCGCTGGAAAGAACGCGTGCGGGTCATCGCGGATCATGTGAACGAGGCCAACGAGCAAGCCGAAACAAACGCGCTGTACATGCCAAGCCTCAATGTGCCGGCTGACCGCATTCACGATGCCGCTCACGAAGCCAAATCGATCGGCGCCCGGGCTTTGCTGGTCCTTCCCGGTGTTTCAGGCTTCGATGCGATGCGCACCCTCGCCGACGACGATTCCCTGGCGCTGCCGATCATGGCCCACCCCTCGTTCTTGGGATCTAACGTGGTCAATCCTGACCAGGGCATCGATCACGGCGTCTTGTTCGGAACGCTCATGCGCATCTCCGGTGCCGACATCTCGATTTTCCCGAACTACGGAGGGCGCTTTTCCTTCTCCCCGAAGGAATGCGCACGTATCCAGGACAAGTGCCGAGCTCCCATGGGAAATATCGCACCCTCGTGGCCCAGCCCGGGTGGCGGCATGACACTCGATCGACTCACCGAACTGACGGACTTCTACGGGGAAGATGTCGCGCTACTCATCGGCGGAGCGCTGCACCGCGGTGACCTCGCCACCAACTCACGCGCGATGGTCGAAGCCCTCAGCGACCAGTAACCAATTAGCGGGGGAAGGCGCCAGCCACCCCACCATCGACGGCCAGTACCGAGCCGGTGGTGCGCGAGGACCGATCCGAGAGCAAGAACGCCACCGATTGCGCCACATCGGCGGTCGCCACCCTCCGCCCCAGGATGTTGCGCGAGGCGTAGAAGTCCTCGAGTTCCTCCGGAGCAATGCCATGCGCGGCAGCGCGTTCCTCACGCAATCCGCCGTCCCACAACTTGGAGTTGTCGAACACCGCATCCGGGTTGACGGCGTTGGAACGGATCCCGTGCTTTCCTCCTTCAAGGGCCGCAATGCGCATCAACTGCACCATGCCGGCCTTGGAGACCGAGTAGGCACCGAAGCCGGCTCCGGGACCGAACGCGTTCTTGCTGGCGACATAGACCAACGCGCCACCAAGTCCCTGCTCCTGCATCACCTGCATGGACGCTCGCGTCAACGCGAACGCGCTGGTCAGATTCACGTTCATCGCGGTTTGCCACTGTTCATCAGTCAACTCGGTGAGAGTTCCCGTGACTCCAACGCCCGCGTTGAGCACCACACCGTCAAGGCCACCGAAATGCCGAATGGTGCGATGGACCGTCGCATCGACCACCGCTGAATCGGACTGATCGCCGGCCATCGTGAGCGGCTCGGCTCCACCCGCCCGCACGATCTGATCACCCACCTCATCGAGGCCCGACGCATCAAGATCTGCGAGCACCACGGAAGCGCCTCGAGCTGCGAGTTCCAGCGAGATTCCACGTCCGATTCCCGATGCTGCACCGGTAACGATAACGATTCGTCCGGAGAACTCGGCGGGAGGTGGCTTCAAGGTGAGTTTGTATAGCTCCATCGGCCAGTAATCGAAGTCAAAAGTGTCCGCTTCGCTGAGCGGCTCCGGCGATCCGAAGGACTCCAGCACCGTTCGGGCTACCTCATGGGTATGCGCCGCAATATCCGCCGCGATTTCCGCATCCCGCAGCGTCCCTCCACTGGTAATCGCACCGACGCCGGGTACGAGCGCGACTCGCGGCATCGGATCGTGGACGGAGTAGCCCTCCGGCATCCGATCGGCGCAGCGCTCCACGTATGCCAGGTACTCATCGCGGTACTCATCGACATCCACGCGTGCACTTGCGGCGGATCCGACAACCACCGATCTCGGCTTGATGCGCAACATGTGATCGGCACTGGACACGCCTCCGGCAACGATCTCCTCCACCTGCGGATGGTCGGCCACCTGACGAAGCCGACTGTCTACGCGCAACACGCGGTGCCCCGTCTGGCCGATCGCCCCACGCAGATTGAGCAGCAGCCGACGCAACTCGTCCTCAGGGATGTCCTCATGACGTGGGGGCGGCCCAGGTGCAATGCGATTCGCAGCGACGAACTCGCGCGCCCGCTCCACTACGTCGATCGTCCGCTGGTAACACGCATCGGACTCTTCTGCCCACGTCACCAGGCCGTGGTGCGCGAGTACCACTCCCTCGTATTCGGAAAGTTCGCCCACCACCTTGCTCAATTCGAAACCGGGACGCAACCAGTCGACGTAGGCAAAACCCTCACCAAGAGCCGCCAAAGTCACCGTGCGACCTTCGGCGTGGTTGGTCAGTGCGCAGATCGCGTCGGCGTGCACGTGATCTATGTGCCTGAAGGGCAGAAAAGCATGCAGCAGTGTCTCGATTGATGGGCGCCGTGATGCGGGATCAAGTAAGGCACGAGTGACCAGATCGGTCATCTCCTCATCGCTCATCTCCCCGCGATCGCGCAAAGCAATGAGCTCGGCCAGCCGCAGTCCTGGGTAGTCACTCGCTACGGATCCGCGCATATCCGCACCCGAGCCCTTGACCCACATCACCTGCTGCGCGCGACCGAGATGATCGACGAACGTTTCCTTAGCAGAAGTGTTGCCGCCTCCATAGACGACGAGTGACGGATCCTCACCAATTCGATTCGAACGTTCGACGAGTTCGATCAGCGCAGAATCGGTCATCGCGCCCCAACCTCCTGAACAAGGGCATCGACGCCCGCTCCTTCAGCAGGCTCGACCACCCCGTGTTCGGTGACGATCGCCGAGATGAGCCGCGCCGGAGTCACGTCGAAGGCCGGGTTGTATCCGCGCGCTGCTTCCGGCGCCACTCGCTCGCCAGCGAAAGTAGTCAACTCATCCCCATTGCGGAGTTCAATCTCGATGTTTTCACCCTAAGTCGTCGAGAGATCGACGGTGGACGTAGGAGCGGCAACCACGAACGGGATTCCGGCGTCAGCGCAGGCGAGGGCAACCCCCACCGAACCGATCTTGTTGGCGGTATCCCCATTGCGGGCGATGCGGTCGGCGCCGATGATCGCCACGTCGATCAGCCCCCGCAAGATCGTGGACGCGGCGGCACTGTCGGCCTGCACGACATGCGGGATGCCGTCGTGCATGAGTTCCCACGACGTCAGCCGTGAGCCTTGAAGCAGCGGCCGGGTTTCATCGGCATGGACGACTTCTACTTCGTCGCGTTCATGTAGTTCGCGGATGATGCCCAGGGCCGTGCCCCAGGCTGTCGTGGCGAGCGCACCAGTGTTGCAGTGCGTGAGGATGCGCAGCGGGCGCTGTGTGGTGTTGGCCAGTATCCAATCTGCACCCTTGCGGGAAAGCTCCCGATTCGCTTCTTCGTCCTCGATCGCGATGCGTTCAGCCTCCGCCAGCACGTCTTCGATGCCCGAGTCGACCAACGGGCGCACGCGATCCACTCCCCAGGCGAGGTTCACCGCGGTGGGACGGGCGTCACGGATGCGGTCGATCGCCTGATCGAGGTCGCTGCGTTCCCAACCTTCGCGCTCGCCTTGGCGCATCGCGAGAGCCACTCCGTACCCGCCGACCGTGCCCAGGGCGGGAGCACCACGCACCACGAGCCGAACGATGGCATCGACCAACGCGTCGACGGTGTCGCACTCCATGGTCGTCTCGCGCTGGGGTAGCAGGGTCTGATCGATCAGCACGATC
>Ga0180430_10004383_pt1 | contig 11914 bp, 11 predicted proteins | sample SS_ome_9_FD_132999 | JGI IMG/M metagenome (GOLD analysis project Ga0180430, IMG submission 132999) | Hypersaline lake sediment archaeal communities from the Salton Sea, California, USA - SS_1_S_2 metaG | ecosystem: Environmental > Aquatic > Non-marine Saline and Alkaline > Hypersaline >... | reverse complement strand
CAAGCACATCTCGCTCGACAGTCCCTTCAGTGACGATGACAACGGATCTCTCTCCGATCTCGTGGCCGAAGAACAGGAAGAGACCCTCTCCCATGGCGAACAGCGCCACCTGAAAAGTCGCATCAAGGAAGTCCTCGAGGGGCTGAGCGATGACGAGAGATTCATTCTTCACCATCGTTTCGGCCTGGACGGCAAGAAAACAAAAACTCTCGAAGAGATCGGCAAGGTGCTCAAGGTCTCGCGGGAGCGGATCAGGCAGCTTCAGAACGGGGCGATCAGAAAGCTGAAAAAACCGTCCCTCGAGAAGCAGCTCGTTCCTTTCCTCGTTTGAACCGGAGCCCGAACCGACTGGAGAAGGAAAAATATCATGCAGACAGTCAAGTCGATCCTGGAAAAGAAGACCTTCGTCGCCTCCGTGACCAAGGAGAGCCCCGTGCTCGACGCGGTGGAGGTGATGGACAAGAGAAACATCGGTTCCCTCGTGGTGACCGACGGCGACAAGGTGGTGGGCATTTTCACCGAACGGGACGCCCTCAAGCGCATCCTGGCCAAAGGCCTCGATCCGGCCAAGACCGCCGTCGACGCGGTCATGACCGCGCCCGTGGCGGTCTGCCGCCCCGACACCAGTCTCGACGAGTGCACGGAGGTCATGACGCGCAAGCGGATCCGCCACCTGCCCGTCGTGTCCAAGGGGAAGCTGGTGGGGATCGTCACGAGCGGTGACATCCTCGCCCAGCAGGTCGTGCAGCACGCCGAAACCATCGAGTACCTCAATCAGTACATGTTCGGCCCCACGCCCAGCACGGACGAGGGCTGATCGAAATGACCGATGAGAGCAAGGTGACGGCCGAGAAAGGTCAGAACAGGCTCGCCCAGTCGAGCAGCCCCTACCTCAGGCAGCATGCGTCGAACCCCGTGGACTGGTATCCCTGGGGCGACGAAGCCTTCGACAAAGCGCGCAAGGAGAACAAGCCGATCTTTCTCTCCGTGGGGTATTCCACTTGCCACTGGTGCCACGTCATGGCCCACGAGTCCTTCGAAGATCCCGAGGTGGCGCGGCTCATGAACGACCTCTTCGTGTCGATCAAGGTCGACCGCGAGGAGCGCCCCGACATCGACGGGATCTACATGACCGTCTGCCACATGTTGACCGGCCGTGGGGGGTGGCCCCTGACGATCATCATGACACCCGATAAAAAGCCCTTCTTTGCCGCCACCTACATCCCGCGGAAGAACAGGTACGGCCAGACGGGGATGGTCGAGCTCATCCCCAGGGTCAAAGAGATCTGGAACACGCGCCCCGACGAGATCGCATCGTCGGCAGAAAAAATCTGTGCGGCCCTCGAGCAAGAAGTCTCCCGCACCGCCGAGGGAGATCTCGACGAGAATGTGCTGCACAAGGCCTACGGGCAGCTCTCAGCCTCTTTCGACGAGACCCATGGCGGATTCGGCGGCGCTCCCAAGTTTCCCTCTCCCCACAACCTTCTTTTTCTGCTGCGCTACTGGAAGCGGACCGGTGAGCGACGAGCGCTCGATCTCGTGGAGCGAACGCTCGACGCCATGGGGCGCGGCGGGATCTACGATCACCTCGGTTTCGGATTTCACCGCTATGCGACCGACGCCGCCTGGCTCGTTCCCCATTTCGAAAAGATGCTCTACGACCAGGCGATGATGACCCTCGTCTACGGCGAAGCCTATCGCGCCACCGGCGACAGCCGCTACGAGCGCAAGGCGGCCGAGGTCTTTTCTTATGTCTTCAACGACCTCACCGCGCCCGAGGGAGGTTTTTTCTGCGCCGAAGATGCGGACAGCGACGGCGAGGAGGGAAAGTTCTACGTCTGGGAGGCCGGCGAAATCGAGGCGATCCTCGGAGAGGACGACGCCCGCCTCTTCGCCAGGATTTTCAACGTGACAAGGGAAGGGAATTTCGACGAAGAGGCGACGGGCCGGAAGACGGGCGCCAACATCCTTCACCGAAGAGCCTCTCTCGAGTCGATCGCAGAGAGTGTCGATCTTTCACTCGATCGGCTCAACGGCAAGATCGAGCAGGCGCGGCGCAGCCTCCTGGCGGCGCGCGCCAAGCGCAACCGTCCGCACAGGGACGGCAAGATCCTCACCGACTGGAACGGCCTCATGATCGCCGCTCTCGCCAGGGGCGCCGCGGCCTTCGGCGAAGGGGCCTATGCCGATGGGGCGCGCCGCGCGGCGGAGTTCGTCCTCGAGAAGCTTCGTACCGACGAGGGCTCCCTGCGCCACAGCTACTTCGAGGGCCGCGCCCGATTCGACGCGACCGTCGACGATTATGCCTTCTTTATCTTCGGCCTCATCGCGCTCTACGAGGCGACCCACGAGGCGCGTTGGGTCGAGATCGCGCTCGAATTGCAAAAGGAGATGGACGAGAAGTTCTGGGACGATGGGGCGGGCGGATTCTTCTTCACCGAGAGCGGCGCCGGCGACATGATCGTGCGGCGAAAGGAAATCGACGACAGCGCCTATCCGTCGGGAAATTCGGTGGCCATGTCGAATCTGCTCTGGCTGGCGCGTTTTACGGGCGACGGGCGGCTCGAGGAGATGGCGGCTCGAACGGGGGCCGCCTTCGGCGGCAAGATCAGCCAGTGGCCCCACATTTATACCCATCTTCTCACAGCGCTCGACAGTGCCACTCAGCCGTCGCGTGAGGTGGTCGTTGTCGGCGAGCGCGGCGCTCCCGACACGGCGGCGCTCCTCGGCGCCCTCGCCGAGAGTTATTTTCCGAACCTCGTCGTTGTCTTCAAGCCGACCGAGGACTGCGCCGAGTCCGAAACGGTCCGACGCGTCGCGCCCCATGTCAAGGATCACGTGGCGGTCGACCGCAAGGCGACGGCTTATGTGTGCGCCGGCTTCGTCTGTGCCGAGCCCACAACCGATCGTGACAGAATGCTCGAAATCCTCCGCCGTCCATGAGATCATTGACGAGCCGCCGCGGCGGGCGGGGTCTTCTTGACAGAATCCCGATCAGGGCTAACAGAAGATCTCGATTGAATAGGACAATCCTCCGGGGAATCCACTGAGGATCGACAGAGTCAGAACGAAAGGCGAACAGGAAAGGAATCCCGAATGCCGATCAAAGAGATAGAAACGTTTGGAGTGTCCTATCTCCAGATACTCGACGAGACTGGAAAGGTCGACACGAGCCTCGAGCCCGCCCTCGACGACGCCGAGCTGATCCGCCTCTACCGGGGCATGATGCACGCCCGCGAAGGCGATCAGCGCATGCTCAAGCTGCAGCGCCAGGGGCGCATCGGCACCTTCGGCCCTTGCACCGGCCAGGAAGCGTCGGTCTGCGGACCGACGCTCGCCATGACCGACAGGGACTGGTTCGTCGGCGCCTTCCGCGAACTGGGCGGGCGTCTGATGCGGGGAGATTCCTTTACCGACTATCTCCTCTTTCACAACGGCTACGAGGAAGGCAGCACGCTCGCCGCCGAGCGGCGCACCCTGCCCTTTTCGATCATCGTCGGATCGCAGTGCCTCCATGCGGCCGGCCTCGGCTATGCGATGAAGTACAAGGGCGAGAAGGACGCGGCGGTGGTGACCTTCTTCGGCGACGGGGCCACGTCGGAAGGCGACTTCCACGAGGCGATGAACTTCGCCGCCGTCTGGCAGGCGCCGGTGGTCTTCGTCTGCCAGAACAACCAGTGGGCGATCTCCATTCCCAGGGAAAACCAGACGCGGTCCGAGACGCTCGCCCAGAAAGCGATCGCCTACGGCATGCCGGGCGTCCAGGTCGACGGCAACGACGCGCTCGCCACTTACGCGGCAACGAGGGAGGCGCTCGACCGCGCGTACAGCGGCGGCGGCCCCACGCTGATCGAGGCGGTCACCTATCGCATGATGATGCACACCACTGCCGACGATCCGACCAAGTACCGTTCCGACGACGAGGTCGACGGGTGGCGCGCGCGCGATCCGCTGACCCGCTTCAGGACCTACCTCGAGGGCAAGGGGATCTGGAACGACGATCTCCAGGCGGGTCTCGAGACGGAGCTCAAGGCCGAGATCAACGCCGCCGTGGAAGCCTTCGAGGCGCGGACCGAGTTCAAGCCCGACGTCGCCTTCGATTACGTTTACGGCACGAGCCATCCCGAGATCGACCGGCAGCGGGCCGAGTTCCTCGATGAATTGAAGAAGGAGAAACCCAATGGCTAAGATGAACATGGTGCAGGCCATTCAGTTCGCACTCGACCAGGAGATGGCGCGCGATGAAAGCGTTGTCGTTCTGGGAGAAGATGTGGGCGTCGACGGCGGTGTCTTTCGGGCCACCGAGGGACTTCACGAGAAGTACGGTCCCGCCAGGGTCATGGATACGCCCCTCGCCGAATCGGGCATCGCGGGCACCTCGATCGGAATGGCGCTCGCCGGAATGAAGCCTGTCGCCGAGATGCAGTTCTCCGGTTTCTCCTACCTCATCGTGCACCAGATGGAAGGGCACGCGTCGCGCTTCCGGGCCCGCTCGCTGGGCGAGTGGTCCGTTCCCATGGTGGTCCGCATGCCCTACGGCGGCGGGGTGCGCGCTCTCGAGCATCATTCGGAGAGCCGCGAGGCGCTCTACGGACACCTGCCCGGCCTCAAGGTGGTCATCCCCTCGGGACCGCGCAATGCGCGCGCCCTTCTCGTCGCCTCGATCCGCGATCCCGATCCGGTGATCTTCATGGAGCCCAAGAGATCGTACCGCGCCTTCCGCGAGGAAGTCCCCGACGAGGAAGAAGTCCTCGAGATCGGCAAGGCCGAGATCGTCCAACAGGGAGAAGACTTGACCCTCGTCGCCTGGGGCGCAATGATGCGTCCCACCTTGCAGGCGGCCGAGGCGGTCCGGGAGCGGAGAGGAACCAAGATCGAGGTGATCGATCTCCTCACGATCAAGCCGCTCGACGGCGACGCCGTTGCAGACTCGGTCAAGAAGACGGGCCGATGCGTGATCGTTCAGGAAGCGCCGCGGACGATGAGCGTCGCCTCCGAGCTCATTGCGATCCTCAACGAGAGATCCTTTCTCTATCTCGAGGCGCCGGTGAAGCGCGTGGCCAACTACGATGTGGTCACGCCCTATTTCGGGCGCGAAATGATGTACATGCCCAGCGCGGAACGGATCGAGCGGGCGATTGACGAAACGCTCGATTATTAGGAGAAAGCCTGTGTACGAGTTCAAACTTCCCGATCTCGGCGAGGGCATCCACGAGGGCGAAGTCCTCAAGTGGTACGTGTCCCAAGGCGAGGAGGTCAACGAAGACGAGCCCCTCGTCGACGTGGAGACCGACAAGGCGGCCGTGACGATCCCGTCGCCCAAGGGCGGCACGGTAGTCGCCCAGAACGGCGCCGTGGGTGATACGGTTTATGTGGGAAACGTGATCGCCGTGATCGACGCCGACGGTGCGGCGGCGGCGCCTGCCGAAGGCGCGGCCAAAGCCGATCGGCCGGCGCCCGCCGAGGTGGCGGCTGCCCGGCCCGTCCCGGCCGCAACGCCTGCGTCGCCCGGCGAGACCGCCGCGCCGGCGACGACCGCACAGGGCCCGATTCCCGCGGCACCCGCCACGCGGCGTCTCGCGCGCGAACTCGGTGTCGATATCTCTCTCGTTCAGCCCACCGGACCGGGCGGTCGTGTGACCCCGGAAGATGTGAAACAGTTCGCCGACGGCGGCGCGCCGGGCGGCACGGTGAGTGAGGACGGTGCTCCCGCGGGCGAAAGCGCTCCGGCGAGCGCCGATCATGCCACCGAAGAAACGGCCGTGGCCGAGTTCGCCGCCCATGCGGCTTCGGCGATCCCCTTCCTCGACATCGAACCGCTCCCCGACTTCGAACAGTACGGGCCGGTCGACAAGGAACCTCTCCGTTCGATCCGCCGGAAGGTGGCCCACAAGATGGTCACTTCCATGACGCTCGTTCCCCACGTGGCTCACATGGACGAAGCCGACGTGACCCTGCTCGACGATTTCCGCCGGCGCGAAAAGAAGCGCCGCGCCGGACAGGCGGGCGGAAGCCTCACCATGCTCGCCTTCGTGGTCAAGGCGGTCACCGCCGGGCTCAAGGCGGCGCCCGCCTTCAACGCGAGCCTCGATCCCTTTCGCGAGGAGATCGTCTACAAGAAGTATTACAACTGCGGTATCGCCGTCGACACGGGCAAGGGGCTCGTCGTTCCCGTGATCAAGAATACGGACCGCAAGAGCATCGTCGAGATCGCCGCCGACATCGAGGCGGTCGCCAACCGGGCGCGCGAGGGCAAGCTCGAGGTCTCCGATCTGCGCGGGGGCACCTTCACGATCACCAACGTGGGGCCCCTCGGCGGCACGGCGCTGATCCCCACCATCAACTACCCCGAGGTGGCCATTCTCGGAATGGGCCGCATCCAGCCGAAACCGGTCGTCGTCGACGGGGAGATCAAGATTCGCAACATTCTGCCCCTCACCCTCGCCTTCGACCACCGCATCGCCGACGGCGCCGACGCGGCGCGTTTCGTGAGCGAACTGGTCCGGCAGCTCTCCGATCCCAATCTGCTGCTTCTCGAGTCGTAAGGAGAAAAGGAGGCGCGATCATGGTCATGGGAAGCCTGAGTCAGGAAGGCGACGTCGTTGTCATCGGCGGGGGACCGGGCGGTTACGTGGCCGCCATCCGCGCCGCCGATCTGGGAAAGGAAGTGACCCTCATCGAGGAGCGGAGCCGCCTCGGCGGCACGTGCCTTCTCGAGGGGTGCATCCCGTCGAAGACGCTCATTCATGGCGTCGAACTGGCGGACAGCGTGCGCCACGCCGGCGAGATCGGATTCAGCTTCGATGGCTTCAGCCTCGACGAGCGCGCGCTGCGCAAGTGGACCGATTCGGTTGTGGCCAATCTGTCGAAGGGCGTCGACGGCCTCCTCAAGCGCCGCGGGATCGAGGTGATTCACGGCCGGGCGCGCTTCGAGAGCAATCGCAAGCTCTCCATCGAGGGGGGCGAGGTGTCGGCGATCGAGTTCAAGCACTGCATCATCGCCACCGGCTCGAGCATCAACGAGATCCCCGAGGCCTTCGATGTCCCGGTCTGGTCGTCGGCCGAGGCGCTCAAGATCCCCGAGATTCCCGAACGGCTTCTCGTGGTCGGAGGCGGCTATATCGGCCTCGAGATGGGGCTCGTCTACGCCGGCCTCGGATCGAAGGTTTCCATGGTCGAGTTCTTTCCCCGCCTCCTCATGGGCGCCGATCCCGACCTGGTCAACGTGGTCGTCAAGAACTGCAAGAGCCGCTTCGAGCAGATCCTCGTCGATTCCAAGGTGACGGGCATCGAGAAGACAGCGGCCGGTTTCAGCGTGGCGATCGAGCATGAGGGCGAGACGGCCAGCCACGATTTTACCCACGTCCTCGTCGCCGTGGGACGCAAGCCGAACACCACCGATCTCGGCCTGGAGAACACAAAAATCGTCGTCGACGAAAAGGGCGTGATCGACGTCAACAACGAGATGCGCACCGCCGAAAAGAACATCTTCGCCGTCGGCGACGTGGCGCCGGGACCGATGCTCGCCCACAAGGCGAGCCGCGAGGGCAAGGTGGCCGCCGAGGTCATCGCCGGCCAGCCGTCGGCCTTCGACAACCGCGCCGTGCCCGCCGTGATCTTCACCGATCCCGAAATCGCCTGGGCGGGATTGACCGAGACCGAGGCCAAGGACAAGGGGATCGACATCAAGGTGGGCCGCTTCCCGCTCCGCGCTCTCGGCCGGGCCTGGACCCTCGGACGGACCGAGGGTTTCGTCAAGATCCTCTGCGACCCGGCCAGCGAACAGGTCCTCGGTATCGGAATGGTGGGACCCCTTGCGTCGGAGCTGATCAGCGAGGGGGCGCTCGCCATCGAGATGGGAGCGACACTCGAGGACCTCATGGTCACGATCCATCCCCATCCGACCCTTTCCGAGGCGATTCAGGAGGCGGCCGAGGTTGCGGCCGGGAGTGCCACCCATATCGATCCGCACAAGAAGTAGCGAGCCCCATGGATCATCAGGCACTTCAAATCGGCAGTTACGATCTCGACGACGATCTCATCGATGCCACCGGCGCCGACAGGATGCCGCGCGTCCGCGTGGCGCGCGCCGAAAGGGTGGCTGTCGTCCTCGGCAAGGGGAGCAAGCCCGACGTGGAGCTCGACGTCGGCGCCTGTCTGTCCGACGCCGTGCCGATCCTCAAGCGCCACGGCGGCGGCTGCTCGGTTGTGCTCGATCCGGGCAACCTCATCGTTTCACTCGTCCTGCCCGTGCGCGGATACCGAGATCATGGCAAGAACTTTTCACTGATCACCGATTGGTTGATCGAGGGACTCGAGTCGGTGGGGATCGCCAAGGTCTACCACGACGGCATCTCCGATCTCGTCGCCGAAGGCCGCAAGGTGGGCGGATCGTGTCTCTACTGCTCCAAGGACCTTCTCTATTACTCGTCCACCCTTCTCGTCGATCCCGATCTCGACCGTGTGGACCGCTACCTCGAACACCCGCCGCGCGAACCCGACTACAGGCGCCGACGGCCGCACCGGGAATTCATGGGGATGCTCTCGCCCGAATACTGGCCCGGTGAGATCGCCGAGCTCGAGGGGGCGTTGAGGCACGCCCTTCTGCCGGGAGCCGCCATGCGCCGCGTCGATCGACGGTCTCATCAATCCTGAGCGTCTGGAAACCACGGGCAGTCGGCACCAGGGCACTCCCGGTTCTTGTCGAACTGGTCGCACCTTGGCCTTTCTGCCGCCCGCAGCGTGATGGGGAGAAATGTGCGCGAGAGTTCGGCCGCCGTGGTCAGGACGATGGTGCATTCCCTCAGGCAACACCGGGCGGCTTCGATGTCGGCGATCCTGTTCACGATCTTTGCGGTGATCTTCTGGCTCAGACTCCGCGGCGCCGGTCGGAGCGGCGAGCTTCCGAGTAGTGTCGCAAAAGCGATCCCCGCGCCGAGTGCGGCCGCACAGCTCCCCATGTAGCCGCACGCGCCGCCGGGGAGCAGCGCGCCTCGGTCGATGGCGGCCGTGATCTGCTTCCAGTCGATCCTGCCTCCCAGATTCTTGTAGGTTGTGAGGATCACGCCGGGAACAAGAGAGTGGTGTTCGGGACCGTGCATCGCAAAGAGGCGGTGGGCGCGAATTTTATTCATCAATTGGACCATGTCGGTCTCGGTCGACGAGGCGCAGATCGTCCGGATCACCGCGAGAGGATCTTTATTATGGCAGAGATCGCAGACGAAGTGTCCGCTCGTGCACCGCGCATCGCCAGACGTCTCGCGGTCGCACTGCGAGCAGGTTTGCTCCTCCGGGAGGTCGAGGTATTCGAGAGGCGCGCCGCAAACGAGGCAGCCCGAAACTTGTTCGCCGTCGATTGCCATGAGTGAAGTCCTTCGCTCCAATGAACCACACAAATCGTGCGCACTACGCAAATCGCGCGAAACACGCAAATCGCGCGAAACACGCAAATCGCGCGGAGTGAGACTCTTTAAGTAGAAAATTTAACCGTATTAATAGCAATAGATTAAAAGAGATTCATTATTTTTGCTCTTTCGTGGTTGACAATTTCGGACAAATAGGTATTAAAGTACCAGATCACTAAAAAGAGTGACGTTTCGAGTAAAAGGTTCCACCCCAATGCCGAGTCTTCTGAAAATCTCCGAAGCAGCCTCCCTCGCCCTGCACACCATGGCGCTCATGGCCCAGGACGACGAGAAGAAGTTTTCCACCAGGGAAATCGCCTCCACACTTCAGCGCTCGGAAAATCACCTCTCCAAGGTTCTTCAACGACTCGCGCGCGCCGGCTACATCGTCTCGACGCGCGGCCCCCTGGGCGGTTTTCAACTCAGTGGGGAGTGGGCGGAGAGGACCTTTCTCGAAATCTACGAGGTGATCGAGGGGCCCGTCGATGCGAATCCGTGCATTGCGGGCGCTCCCGTGTGCAACCGCGCCCAGTGCATCCTTGGCGGTCTGACCGAATCGGTCAACCGGCAGTTCGTCGACTACATGAACGGGACAAAGTTAAAGGATCTCGTCGAAGCGCGAGTGACCTGAAATAGAGAGTGTGATGGATCGCAGAGAAAAACCACCGGAATCGAGCCGCGAGATCAAAGTGCTCCAGCGCTTTGTCGAGGTCTACTGCCGCGAGCACCACGGAACGGAGTGGACGGGCCTCTGCTTCGACTGCGCCGACCTCCTCGCCTACGCGCTCGAACGCCTCGACCACTGCCCGCTCGATCCCAAGCCGCGCTGCAAGGCGTGCCCCGTCCACTGCTACAAGCCCGAGTACCGCCGAAAGATCAGAGAGGTGATGCGTTTTTCCGGAACCTACTTCGTGAAACGCGGCCGGATCGACTGGCTGATCAGATATTTCCTGACGTGAGTGTGAAAGGTTCAATCAATTTTTTGTTACTGGCAATGATCCAGTGGGAGACAGAGTAATGAGCATGTTTTGTTATCAGTGCGAACAGACGGCGAAAGGCACCGGCTGCACGGTCAAGGGTGTTTGTGGCAAGGATCCGGAAACGGCGGCGCTTCAAGATCTTCTCGTCCATTCGACGAAGGGGCTCTCCATGTACGCCCACCGCGCGCGGCAGCTCGGTGTGAGCGACGCCGAGATCAATCTGTTCACCCTCGAAGCCCTCTTTACCACGGTGACCAATGTGAACTTCGACGCGGCGCGGATCAAGGAGGTGATCGACAGGGCCGACGCGCTCACCGACAAGGCGTGCCGCCTCTACCTCGACGCCTGCGAGAAAGCCGGCCAGGAGCCGGAGTTCAGGGATCGGCCCCAGACGTGCCGTCCTGCCGCCGATATCGCCGGTCTCGTCATCCAGGGCGAGGCGCTCAGCATCGACAAGCGCCAGGCGGCGCTCGGCGAAGACATCGCCGGCCTTCAGGAGCTCCTCACCTACGGGCTCAAGGGAACCGCTGCCTATGCCGACCATGCCCACGTCCTCGGCCAGGAGGATGAGAGCATTTATGCCTTCACCCACGAGGCGCTCGACTATCTCTCCAAGTCGGAGCAGTCGGTCGACGAGCTCGTCGGCCTCTGCCTCAAGTGCGGCGAGATCAACCTCAAGGCGATGGAGCTCCTCGATGCGGCCAACACCGGCACCTATGGCCACCCCGAGCCGACCGCGGTCCGCGTCGAGCCTCTCAAGGGCAAGGCGATCCTCGTCTCGGGTCACGATCTCAAGGATCTCCATGGGCTGCTCGAGCAGACCGAGGGCAAGGGGATCAACGTCTACACCCACGGCGAGATGCTCCCCTGCCACGGATATCCGGGACTCAAGAAGTACAGCCACCTCGTGGGCAACTACGGCGGAGCGTGGCAGGACCAGGCGAAGGAATTCGACGCCTTCCCCGGCGCGATCCTCATGACCACCAACTGCATCCAGAAACCGAAGGAGACCTACAAGGGCCGGATCTTCACGAGCGGCCTCGTCGCCTGGCCGGGCGTGGCCCACATCGCCGACGGGAACTTCCAGCCCGTCATCGACGCCGCCCTCAGCGCCGACGGCTTTGCCGAGGACGGCTCTGACAAGACGATCCTCACCGGTTTCGGCCACAACGCCGTCATGGGCGTGGCCGACAAGGTGATCGACGCGGTCAAGGCGGGCGCGGTGAAGCACTTCTTCCTCATCGGCGGCTGCGACGGCGCCAAGCCGGGGCGCAACTACTACACCGATCTGGCCGAGGCGGTGCCCGACGACTGTGTGATACTCACCCTCGCCTGCGGCAAGTTCCGCTTCAACAAGCTCGATTTCGGCGACATCGGCGGGATCCCCCGTCTCCTCGATATCGGCCAGTGCAACGACGCCTACTCGGCCGTGCAGATTGCCGCCGCCCTCGCCGGAGCATTCGAGACCGATGTGAACTCACTGCCCCTTTCGCTCCTCCTCTCCTAGTACGAGCAGAAGCCGGTCTGCAT
>Ga0180430_10004382_pt1 | contig 11915 bp, 5 predicted proteins | sample SS_ome_9_FD_132999 | JGI IMG/M metagenome (GOLD analysis project Ga0180430, IMG submission 132999) | Hypersaline lake sediment archaeal communities from the Salton Sea, California, USA - SS_1_S_2 metaG | ecosystem: Environmental > Aquatic > Non-marine Saline and Alkaline > Hypersaline > Sediment... | reverse complement strand
CGTCGGGGAAGTTGTATCCGTTATCCGGATCGAGGATTCCTACCGAGCCGGAGAACCAGTTATGATGTGCGCTGCCGGTGAACATGACGCGTCGGCTACCGGGAATCGACCGTGCGTCTTTGAGCAGATCGGGCCAAACCGACTGATTGCCCCAAAACGTATTCACGTTCGTTCCATCCGGATTCATTACCCACAATCCCTGGGCTCGCCACAACGGTTTGTCGGTATATTCCCAGCGAGTGTAGATGATTCGACCGTCGTTCAGTACGCTTGGCAGGTAATCGGGTTCGTTGTTGCGCGAGATCAGATAGAGGTCGCTGCCGTCCCGGTTGATCCGCGCGAGGACGTACGCGTTGGTCGGTGGCATGCAGCGGACGTAGGTATATCCACGCGTTGTCGAAAACGCGATATGCTTGCCGTCGGGCAGGTAGATCGGATCAAGGTCGTCGAATCGGCCAGCCGTAATCTGGCGATTGCCCGTGCCGTCGATTCCGATTTCGTACAGGTGGAACGCTTTCTCGTTGTGCGGCTTGAAACTATAAACGACACGCGTGCCATCGCGTGAAATGTCCGGCCGCCAGAACGATCCGTGCAGCGGTTTTTGCGGTGCGAGTTGACGTAAATGACCGGCAGGCGACAGACCGTCGAGCACCAGAAGCCGACCGCCTGGTACCGCCATATATCCGAGCCGATGTCTTGTTTCGTGCCGCCACTCGTTGCCGGCCGGGTAGGGCATGTCGACCATCAAGACACGAGAGAAATCGACGACCGGATCGGAGAGCATGATCCGTCGTTTGATTCGCCGCACCTGGTAATACAGCTCCGCGTCGTCGCCCGAGATTTTCGCCACGCGGGCAGCGACGGTGTCGAGCTCGGCTAGATCTTTATCAAAATTACACCTTGGATTATCCTTGGTGATTCGTTCGACCATCGAGCGGGTCCAGCCGATTTCCGTTTCGATTCGCTGCTTCGACGGTCGGCCGTCTGCCTGGAAAAGCCAATCTCGCTTGAGCGCCGCATCGGCCTCGTCGGTCGACAGGTCGCGCGTCTCGGGCGTCGACGGCTTGCGATATGGGGCGACCGCTTCGCGCTGGTAGGGTCGATCATCAACCCGCGCTGCCGCAGCGACCAGGAGTCCGAGTAACTGCTGACGGAAGTAGGGATCGATCTTGTCGGGCTTCGAAGTCGCAGCCGCCGACGTTTGTCCCAGTCGCACGACAATCTGTTCGGTTTGCCGCCAGTATTTGGCCTGCGATTCGGACAGGATCGACCATTGCTCGTCGGTGAGTGGTCGGTATTCGATCAGCTGTTGCGTTAGATGCTCGACGGTTTCCTTCAGCTTCTCACGATTCATTCCGGCAATGGTTTCGGTTTCTTGATCATCGGAATCGCTGAGAATGGCGAGTGGATCGGCGCCGACGATTCGTCGATACGCGTCGTACTCTTTCGGAAAGTCGGCGCGGAGTTTTGCAACGAGCGCGGTACGTAGTTGACCGGCGACTGCGAGCTTACTAGCATGAATCATCGACGCCGTTGAATCGAGCGTATCGACAAGCGTCGAGTGTCGCTGGTAGACTTCGGCGAGCTGCTTTTCGAGTTCCTTGTAATGTACCTCGAGCCGCCGTGCGCCTTCTTGATAGAGCGAGCGAACTTGATCGAGCGACAGCGCGGCGCCGTAAATTCGAAGGTCGTCGATCCCACCCTGGAAATGTTCGCTGCCCCCGCCGAGTGATCCAATGAAGCAGGGCGCCTGGTGGTCGATATCCAACTTGCCCTCACGCCGCATCGCTCGGATTTCCATTCCGTCGAGAAACACCCGCATGCGGTGGCCGTCGAACGTCGTCACGCAGTGCCGCCATCTTCCGTTCCAGACGTTGGGCACATCGATCTGCGCGTCGCACTCCGCGTATTTGCCATTCACGCTCAGTCCCATCGAAAGGATCGTTCCGTTATGCTGCAACGAAAAGAGGAGGCGACGCGCGCACTCTTGGCGGAAGATCTCGCGATAGTTCGATATTTCGGCGGGCATGATCCAGGCCGAAAACGAAATCGCTTCGAGGTTCTCAGGTAGCATCGTGGGAGCGGTACGAAGTCGATGCGCTCCGTCGAGATCGAGTGCACGACCGAAAACGCCCTTGCATCGACGGCCGTTGTATTCGGGTGCGACGTTTGGTTGCCCCGAAACTTGATCGACAATCTTCGTTGCCTTGTCCTCATCCGTTTCATCGAACGTCCAGTGCGCTAGAAGCGGGCAATCAACGGTCGTCGCGTCGGCCGCCAGCGCGAACGAAGATCCGCAAACAATCGCTACGATGCATATGGTAACTTGAAAAAGGAAACATTTCATGATTTGTCCCTTATAAGAGAAAACACCCCGCGATTCTTTGCGCCAGTATATCCTTCTATTTTAAATGAAACAACGAAGGCAGGCTAGACCAAGATTATGAAAAGATATTCCATTTCATGACTTGCGAAACGTGCTTGAGGGAACGAAAATGAACGTATGCGTCGATCGCCTGCGGTTTTCCCAGTTCTCGGAGGATTCTTGCCATGGTCGGAAGTATTCGAACGTTTCTTTTTGTCGCAATTGTTCTTGCTGTCGCAGTTTCTGCGACACAGGCCGAGCCGCTTCGTCAGATCAAGATAACGAGCGACAGGGCGCCCGACTGCTCGTCGCTGAAATCGATCGTCGCGGACGTTACACGTGGTTGCAAGACGGATGATGAGCGGGTGATCGCCATCTATAACTTCTGTCGCTACGCCTACTATCACCACGCGTACCCTCGCGAGTCGGGCGGCATTTCGACACTGAAGCTGATCAACGTTTACGGCTGGGGATTGTGCGGCGGGCAACATACCGTGATGGCGTCGCTCTGGGAGGCGGCCGGTTACCAGTGGCGGTATCGTAGCTGGCGGGGACACACAACGGTCGAAGTTTATTACGGTGGAAGGTGGCACTACCTCGATTCGTTCCTGAAATTCTATACGTGGATGCCTGACCCGAATTCACCGATCGGCCGAACCATTGCAGGGCAAGAGGATATCAAGGCGTTCAATGATCCCTTCCGCCAGGCGATGATTTTCGACAGCGATCGCAAAGTTTGGTACCGCAAGGAGAATCGTTTCGCAAGAAGGGGTGAAGAGGTCAACGCGTTGGCGCCCGCGTTCTTGGTGTGCGGTGATTCGCTCGATGGTGTCTTCTCGGGTGTCGATACGAATCGCGGATCGGGCAGTCCACGCGGCTGGGGCGGGATCCGTTTCGACGGGCCCGATTACTCGACCGATGTCGATCTCGCGCCCGGCTACTCACTGACGCTCGATTGGCGAACGTATGGCGAGGATGCCTGGTATTTTATGGGTTCGAAGCAATCGCCTCGACATACGTGTGGTGATAAAGATTACCGGAATTGTCCGTCGATCGGCCCAATTCTTGAACCGTACCGTGAAATGAACCCCGCGCGGACCTGGTCGAACGGCGCGCTCACTTTCATCCCCTCGCTGAGCGACGCGTCCTGCTTGGATAGTTTCTTACACGTGGAGAATGTTGAATTCCGCAACGGTACGCTCGTGCCGAAAGATCCAAGTCAGTCGGGCGTTCTTGTCGCCCGAATGGCGTCACCCTATGTCATTGTTGAAGCGTCGATCGTATCAAAATGCGGCTCCCAAAAGTTCTATATCTCGACAGATGGCAAGGCGTTTACCAAGGTGTTTCAGGGCGAGCCAATTAAACTCGTTGCGGGCAAATATTGGTATGACGTGCGAATTGTGTTCAATGAACCAATATCGGCCCTTCTGCTTCAGAGCATTGTGCAACACAACCAAGAATCGCTTCCCTACCTGGCACCGGGGAATAACAAAATCACGATCTCGGCCGCTAATCCGGAGGCGCTGGGGCGGAACAAACTCGTTGTCACCTATGCCTACTGCAAGGGCAGTCGAACCGCGACGACCGAGGAGATCTACCAGCGCGGAGCGGAACTTCACCGCGCGCATTACGCCTCCTGGTCTGACCGACCTATCGTTGTGCAAAAGGTAATCGACCGGCTACCAGCGACGATCGATATTCCGATCGGAACACCAAAGGACGAGCAACCGGTCTATCCGCGGATGCTCTTCATTCGTCGTGAAATTCTCCCACCGGGACAAAAGCTCTCACCGACACTCGTTCCACCGACGACGCCACGTCTTGGGGCGGGCGAGCGACTCGTCACGGCACCGAATCCTTGGACGGTTGGTACAATCCCACCACCGCCGATGCCCGAACACCCGACCGATACGACTGTCCACGCGCCCACGGCCGTGTCGTACGTCTCCAAGCAGGGCGAAATCTTCGAGCATCAGTTCGTCAAATGGCTGAAAGATAGCAGCGACGCTTGGGTGTTGCTCGCTGCGTTCGATCCGGCGAAGTTGCCCGCTTCGAAGGATTTCTCGTCGGCCAAGCTTGTATTCTATGTCAACGAATCGCACAACAAGGCACCGATGCAGGTCGGCGTCGTCACGCTCGCCGCGCCGTTCGAACCGGGCAAGCCTTACGATTTCTCGAAACTGGCAAAAATGGTTGGCACAACAATTGTCGCACAGGGCAACGGGCCGGGCGATCCGTTCGTGCCGCCGAAACGCTACGAGATCGACATTAGCGAGCAGGTCCGTCGTTGGATCGGCGGCGAGCGTCCTGCGTCCGTCGCACTGCGAATCATCCCCAACCGCGCCGTCGACGATGGCTGGACCGTCCGCTTCACCCCAGAAAAATCGAAACCTGTAGAGCTTGAAATCGCGACGTTCTCGAAATAAGATGGGGGGAGCGAAAAGGATGAAATATTTCGTAATTGTCAAGAATAATGATCCTTGTTCTACGAATATCCCTGTGTAACGTCTTTGTTTGGATATTTGGAGCAGTAGGAGAGGCATAATGAAGATTCGATTTGTGATTGTATCGTTGGTCGTGGCCGCGATGTTTGTTTCCGCTGGTCGGGCGTTTGCACAGCAAAACCGTTGGGGCGCGGCCGGGTTGATCGCTCATTGGAAGAAGATGGATGCGAACGGCGACGGGAAGATCGCCAAAGCCGAAGCGACCGGCCTGATGAAGACCTATTTCGATCGAAATGATACCAACAGCGACGGAGAGCTCGATCGCGCGGAACTGACCGATCTTGTAAAGCGTTTGCTCCAGCGACAGCTAGCGAATCGGCCGAATCCGCAAGGAAATCAAGGCCCCAAGAACATTCCAGATAATGTCAAAGTGTTGCCCGACATTGCGTATCGTGAAGGTGACAGCAAAGCGTGGCGACTCGATCTGGTGATGCCCTCCGAGCGTGGCGACGCGCCGCGACCGGGTATCGTCTTCATTCACGGCGGTGGATGGCGGTCGGGCGACAAACGGTCGGGTCGATTCTTCGGCAGTGCGGTGCAGTACGCACAAAAGGGATATGTCTGCATCACGATCAACTACCGCCTGCTGGGCGAGGCGCAATTCCCCGCATGCATCGAAGATTGCAAGTGTGCCGTCCGCTGGTTCCGCGCCAACGCTGAAAAGTATAATATCGATCCGGAGCGAATCGGCGGATATGGCAACTCAGCCGGCGCGCATCTGGTTGCGATGCTCGGTCTGACAGATAAGGACGACGAACTCGAAGGCGACGGACCGTATCAGAATCAGTCGAGCAAATTGCAAGCCGTCTGTTGCAGTGCGACGCCGACCGACTTCATGCTCTTCGGAAATCGACTTGGTAGCAAGGAAGCGTTGGCCGCCCGTTATGGCGGAACGGTCGAGAACGTAATTCAACGAGCGAAACACTATTCGCCGATCACGCATGTCAGTAAAGATGCCCCGCCGATGCTCGTTGTTCACGGCACACGCGATACGACGGTTCCTATCGCCCATGGCGATAATCTCGTCGCCGCACTCGAAAAGGCGGGCACCGACGTAACATATATCAAAGTCGACGGCGCCGGCCACGGAGTCTTCGGATCGGTCGAAACCACCAAAGCCATGGAAAAGTTTTTCAAACGAACGATCGGTACGATCGAGCCCTAAGATTGAACCTTTAACAACCGAGAATATCTACCAATGATCAATCACCGTATGATTTTGCCCCTGGTTTTATTCCTTTTCGTCGTTTCGGCCACGCCATTGTTTGCCGCCGAGAAACCACGTCAGCCGAACATCATCCTCGTTTTCATCGACGACATGGGCTGGGGCGATTTTTCGTGCTTTGGAAACAAAGACGCGCGGACGCCGAACATCGATCGGCTGGCCGAGGAGGGGATTGCGTTCGAGCAGTTCTATGTTAACTCGCCGATTTGCTCGCCTTCACGGGTAGCGATTTCGACGGGGCAATATCCGCAGCGGTATAAGATCACTTCGTATTTGGCGCATCGGAAAGTCAACCAAGACCGGGGTATGAATCAATGGCTCGATCCGGCTGCTCCGATGTTGGCCCGTAGTCTGAAGCGGGCCGGGTACGCCACCGGGCATTTCGGCAAGTGGCACATGGGTGGGCAGCGAGACGTTACCGAGGCCCCGCCGATTACCGACTACGGGTTCGACGCGTCGCTGACGAACTTCGAGGGTATGGGCGCGAAACTGCTGCCCCTAACGATGAAGCCCGGCTGGGACAAACCGGGGCGGATATGGCAAAACGCGGAGGTCCTGGGCGAGCCCGTCATCTGGATGCAGCGGTCGGAGATCACCGGCGGGTTCGTCGACGAGGCCGTCAAATTTATCGACCAGTCGCAAAAAGAAGAGAAACCGTTCTACGTCAACGTTTGGCCCGATGACGTACATAGTCCGTTCTTTCCGCCGGTCGCGAAATGGGGTGACGGCTCGAAGCGTCGGCTTTATCTTTCGGTGCTCGCGGAGATGGACCGGCAGTTGGCGAAGCTGTTCGATCGGATTCGCAAGGACGAGGCGTTACGCGATAACACGCTGATTCTGGTCTGCAGCGATAACGGTCCGGAACTCGGTGCCGGTCGTGCCGGACCATTCAAAGGTTATAAAACACATCTGTTCGAAGGCGGTGTCCGCTCGCCGCTGATCGTCTGGGGACCGGGACTGGTTGCCAAAGACGCGGTCGGATCGCGCAACAAAGCGTCGGTCATGGCAGCGATCGATCTGGCGCCTTCGCTCGTCGAGCTAACGGGCGCGAAATCGTTGGCCGACATCCATCGGGACGGCCGACCGATGCTCCAGACGCTGCTCGGGCAGTCGGACGCGTCGCGCGAAGCGCCGATCTTCTTCAGTCGCCCGCCCGACCGTAAGAGCTTCTACGGCATGGAAGGGTTGCCTGACCTGGCTGTGCGCGACGGCCGGTGGAAGCTGCTATGCGATTTCGACGGCGGCCGACCGATGCTTTACGATCTGGACGTCGACCGCGGTGAAACGAAAAACATCGCCGCCGAAAATCCACAAGTCGTCGCACGGCTTACGAAGAAGGTAACGCAATGGTACGATCAGACGCTAGGACTGGGAAACAGGGGCGTGGGCGAGTAACAAAGCCTAAGACAGAGAAGCCGCTCTTATGAAAAGCAAATAGATTGACCCACGAAGGCACGAAGAGAAGGAAGATTTACCACAGAACCACGCGGTCTTGCTCGCTGATTTTCAAACTTACGAGAAAATGTTATCAACCTCTCTCGCTGAAGAAGTTCATACAAGAAGATTATTGAACCACGGAATACACAGAATACACGGAAAGGTTTAGGCTTCATATCTTTTCCCCTTCCGTGTGTTCAGTGTCTTCCGTGGTTCCCCTTTTTTAAATTCCTCTATAGTGAATTGATCTCTTTACCTTACGCACCTCTTCGTGATCTTCGTGGTTATTTCCTTTTTATTAATAGAATCATCTATTATGTCAGATAGACTGGAAAATCACGACACAGATGAATAACCGGTCACTGTCGTTCGCAGCTTAGCATGGCCGTGTGCTCTATCTTTTTTTCGTGCTTGTCGAAGAAGTCGAAAATCGATGGCAGGTATTCGAATGCGACGAGCACGTGGCGGCCGCCGGGATCTTCGATATATTCGTGCTGCATGCCCAACTGTTTCGTCTTCGCTACCCAGCGTCGTGTCACGTCGACATTGACGTGTCGATCCTTCGCTCCTTGAACGACAATGACCGGGATGTGAGGGATCTTTTCAAGTGCATCGGCAGGGCGATAGATTGCTGGTGCGATCGGTGCGATTGCTGCCCAGAGATGCGGATATTTGATCGCTAAATGCCAAGCGCCACCGCCACCCATCGAGTGTCCCATCAGGTAGATGCGGTCCGAGTCGATGTTCAACTCACTCCGTGTGCGCGACAGGACGTTCATTACGTCCTCTTCGCTTAGCTGGCCGATTCGCTTCGTTCGTTCGCTGCTTGAAAGAAACGCCTCGCTGCCGTACCATCCACGGAAATTGTACCCCATGGGCGCGACGACGATGTAACCGTGCTTTTCTGCAAGACGTGTCAGGCCCGGGTAACGGATCATCTGCCAATGATTGCTGAAAAGTCCGTGCAGTGCCACGATCAGCGGCGTTTTGGTGTCCGCTCGATAAGTGGAGGGAACGTAAAGCGAGTACCGCATCTTTCGGTCGGCCGACTTGAAGTGATAGCTGCGAGTCTGAATTCGGCCAAGTTCCGGCGGCCGAGCCTCGGCGTGGTCGACCATCATAAAGAGAACTGCTGCGATCATCGTGATCGCGGGCCCGCGCGTAAAGATTCCATTCATTCGTTAGCTTCCTTGACAAGATGAGAGAAGAGATGTTGCCGATGGCTGCGGTATGTCCGCTCGATCGCCACCGAGAATAGACAGAACTATTATACAAAAAAAGGGATTCCAATGCGAGACGAATTTTGCGACTTCTGCTGGGCACGCTGCCGACTTCGTTGTTTGTCTCTTTCTGCGTGGAAGCCAAGAAGTTGCGCGAAATCGCAGACACCATTTCTTGTTGTTATCGCCATTTCGCCGCCAAGAAATAACTTTTCTATCTCTGCAAGCAGACATTCTATGTAGATCGGCAACGGACGAGTCGAACTCCCAAAGTAGCCGGTATGATTTACATTGCGGCGATTGGGAGTCTCGATATGGCAAATCGACCGGTGCGGAAATTCGTGAGATTGTGGTCCACGGGATAGGAACTGGGAAATCGTATTTGAACGATCTGAATAATACTGATTCGATTAATAGGAAATAACCACGAAGATTACGAAGGAGGGTGGGAAGGCAAAGAGATTAATTCACTAAAGAGGAATTTAAAAAAGGGGAACCACGGAAAACACTGAACACACGGAAGGGGAAAAGAACTGAAGCATAAACCTTCCGTGTATTCTGTGTATTCCGTGGTTCGATAATCTTCTTGTATGAACTTCTTCAGCGAAAGAGGTTAAAAATATTTTAACGATAGATTAACATCAGCGAGCAAGAGAGCTTGGTTAATTTCTTGTTGATGATTCAAAAAGCCAGATTCGCCTCTGTAAACTTTTTTGATTCATAACTTGGTGCCTATAGGGCATAAGCCTGGCGTTCTATTCGATCTCGTCGCCGATGCCGTTGCCATTGCGGTCCGAAACGCCCGACAGCGGGTTGTTTGTGACGGCTTGCCACGCGACCCGGCGGAAGATCTGGTCGAGCTCGGTGTTGTGGAAGGGGATCTCGGCCTTGATCAGTTCGGGCGATTTTTTATAGAGCGTTGCATAGAAGACGTAACCTTCGAGTCGATCCATGCCCTCGCCCAGGTGCCCGCCGTCGCTCCAAATCGATGGGCTTTTTCCGTCGGCCCTTCGGTTGAGGCCCTTAACGCCTGGCAGCTTTCCTTCGAAGTAAAGCTCGAGGGCGGCCATCATCGCGTCGCAGGTCGACAGGATGTGGATCTTGCCGGGATATTTATCTTCGATCTTCGCGATCTTTTCCGCGGTCCGCTTCTTCATTGTCTTGACATGTGCGCGGTAGTTTTCGATTCGCGGTTCGCGGTCGCCTTCGGCAAAACCGTCGGCCCATTGGGGCCAACCATCAAAGACGTAGAACTCCATGTCCGAATTGTACTTCAGACAGAACTCCATCCACGCGAAGTAATACTCGGGTCGGTCGTTGGTGTAACTGCCCCAGGTCATGACGTCCCACTCGCCGGTTGTGATGGCGGCCATGACCTTCGGTTGCGGTCGACCTTTGGCGCCCAGGATGCCGTTTTCCTTTTCCCAGATGCAGCGCAGTCCGCCCGACTCACCGCCGCTGGTATGCGTGTGGAGCCGCTGCTCGAGCCCTGCCGCTTTGGCGATCATTGGAAGCGTCCGATAGCCGGGCGCCATCCAGCTATGCCCGGTGCCGACGATCCGCAGTCCGCTGCTTTTCGGGTAGCTGAGCGTGCCGCCGACCATCGCGCGGATCTCTTCGGCCGATTTCAGATAGGTCGCGCCTCGAACTTCAGGCGAATCGTCGCATCCGTATCCGGGCCAAGGTGTCGGTACGTACCGGCTGGTTCGATGTCCGGCTCTGGGTTGCTGAAATCCCGACGAGCTGGGAACGGTCACTTGATGACGTTGGGCCCGCTTAACGATCGCGTCGTGCAGTTCGCGCGGCGTGATTTTTCGATCCGAATCGACATCGATCCGTGCGAAGTGTTGCAAAACCGCTCCCTTTGCTTCGTCACTTGTAAGGACGCCGTTGGCATCTTTATCCATGTTGTTGAAGATGCGCTCACCCTGGAGCGGAGCGGCGGTGGAAGTCGTTGCAATGAAGGCAAAGAGGAGGACTGGCAATAGGTAACGTGTCATGGTGAAACCTTATAGCTTTATAAGCGTTGATGTAGATCGACAGTGATTGTCGGGTTAGACCTCGAGCATGGTTTAAATCTTAGTGTAGACTCGAAGCTGGTCGGTTACAATAAATCTGTGCTATTTTGATAGCAAACCGAATTCACAAATCGCCACGCACGTATTTCCTTCGACCGCTCGCAGGGCGACGAACTTGACGTATCTTACTCGGTGCTTTTTTGTGAAGCGGATGGTTTGGAGCACGGGGTTGTTTTCGATGTTTTGGAAATCGCCCGTCGCGGCGGGCTCGCCCCAGGTTTTGCCGTCCCCGCTTACATAGATGGCATACCGGTCGACTAGGCCGACGCGGCAACCATCGTGGCGGGGCATGCAGTAGAAACCGGCGATGTCGGTCTCGTCGCCCAGATCGATTACGACTTCGTGCGGTGGCGGAACGCGACCAGCCGGGCCGTGCGTGTGCCACATCGTGCCATAATCGCCGTCGATCAACCGTGCGACCGGTGCGTCCTGTTCGTTTGCGAAACTACAGTCGATAATCTTCCAGTCGTCTTTCGGGATGCTTCCTTTGATCGCTATCGCCGATTCGGGCTGAAGCTTCACCGCCGGTGCGCGATAGAGCGACACTTGATTGATTGTGGGACACGCGAGCGCCTCGGTGATTCGGATGCGAACCCGCGACGCCGTCGTGTCCTTCAGTCGCAGCATCCGCTTGTATCCGATCGTCGTCGCGGCTGCAAGCTGCTGCCACTGGCCATCAATCCACGCGTCGGCGGCCCACGCTTTGACTCGCTGACCGAGTGGGATGTACTCTTGAATCGAGATGACATTGAACGTCTGCGGCTCGGTCAGTTCGATCTCAAGTACGCCGGTCGTGACATCGTCGTCGTTCGCCCAATACGTATCGTAATCGCCATCGACCGTCTTGTCCGCACCGAACTGCGGATCGTCACCACGTGTCGAATGCGCGGTAACCTTCGCCCCGGCGGCGAAATCGGTCCGGTACATTTCGTCAAGAAAATCGCCCAACTCCTTGAGCCGCTCGACGTCTTCCGCTTCAAGACTTCCGGTCCGGTCGGGTGCGATGCCGAAGTTCAACGTCGAGTTTCGGCCGACCGACGCAAAGTAGACGTCGATCAGATGCTTTAGCGGCTTCGGATCTTGATT
>Ga0180430_10004381_pt1 | contig 11915 bp, 23 predicted proteins | sample SS_ome_9_FD_132999 | JGI IMG/M metagenome (GOLD analysis project Ga0180430, IMG submission 132999) | Hypersaline lake sediment archaeal communities from the Salton Sea, California, USA - SS_1_S_2 metaG | ecosystem: Environmental > Aquatic > Non-marine Saline and Alkaline > Hypersaline >... | reverse complement strand
TTTTAAATCAGGATGTTGATATGTTTTAACAAAGCGTTTACCACACCAAACACAAGTATAATCATCACGTTTGAATGCCTGTTTTTTTGTTGTTTCCCAAGATTTTATAGATTGTTCTTCATTGTAGAATTTTTCACTACATTTTTTACTGCAACAAGTCCAATCTGTTCTACGTGTCCATTCTGATTTCGGTTTTCCACAAGCAGGACATTGATTATTGTGCATTCTTTGTTTTGCTAAATCAGAGTATTCTCTAACCCAAACTTGTCTTTGTTTAACCAGAATAATCACCCAATTTAGACTGTGTAAAGTTGCCAATTTTGACGTCTTTGTCAGATGGGCAACCATAAATATTATACTCAAAAACATCTTTACCTTCTTGTTCAAGGATGTATCTCTTAACACTGTCTTGAGATACGTGTCCAGCACTGCCACAGTAATAACCACGAGCCCAGAGACTACCAAAACGCTTGTAATGTTTTTTGTAACCTAAGAATTTCAAATGTGGAAAACAACGCCTCAACTGTATACTGGTATTTCCTTTCAACTGATGCACAATGTTACTTGGACTGTGTGTGGGTTTTGCACCTACGAAACAATGGATATGGTCAGGCATAACCTCCAAAGCCAATAGTTCAAGATGCATATCACGACATTGACCAGTTATAATATCGGTTAACACCTGACGCACCCTCCCAACCAGTAGTTTCTTACGATACTTAGGAATCCAGACAAGGTGATAGTTGATATTATGCTTGGAGTGTGCTGATGTTCTGACACTTGCAACCTTGACCTGCAAGTCGTATCGTGTTGGATTAAAATGTGGATATTCTTGTAACATAAAGAAAACAACTTGGCAAACTGTCTCTTAATGCTGTTGTGCTGAAAGCCAATAGTCTTTAAGAAGACTGTTTGGCATATTCTGTTGTTACAACTTTTTTTCCATATTTTCATACAGGGATACCCCCACCTTCAGGTGGATTCACTTAGGGAGAATGTCATTTTATCTCTCCTTTCATGGTGCCATCTATTTTAAACCACAGTACTTTTGCTGAAAAAGTAGAGATAAATGTTTTATCAGTAATTGTAAAAAATCCTTCTACATCCGATTTATAATTTCCATATATGACTGAACCTTTGTAATAATTGGTTCCTTCAACTATATTTCCTACCATGAAAGCTAAATGGCTTCCAAGATATATTTTTCCAATTATTATTTTTCTATTTGTAAAAACTCTAAAAGTACCATGATACTCAACTGTTTTGGTTTTCCAAGTTCCTTTAACAATATTTAACTCTGTAGATTGAACAGTAGTTGCCATTACTGGAAATAACAGAATAAAAAGAATTCCTAAAAATATTACTTTTCGCATTTTTCTTTACACTTCCTTTCATTAATTTAAATTAACAAACTTCACCTTCAAATTCCTTTCATCAATATGCTTACGACAAGACCTGCAAAAACCATTATTCACAAAACGCTCAAACCAACAAATCTTTTTACCACATAACCAACAAATCAAGTTCTCAAACTCCTTTTAAACTTAGTACCACAAATAGGACAAAAACAAAAACGTCTAACCTTAAAACCATGATTCACCAACAAATAAACATAATTATCCAAATCACAATTACAGTTCTGCTTCAACTGTTTCAACTCCCATGACAATTTTTCCCATTTCATTTGATTCATTAACGGTATGCATGTCATACAATGCCTTGCAGGTTTTAATCAAATAAACCAAATCCTGCCTTGGATATGCAGTTTTACATGCCATCCTGCAAATATCAGAAGCAATTGTATAACAATCCTTACATTGTTCAAGAAGAATTTTATCTGCAACTTCACTCATTATACATCACTTCCTCTGTTTTAACTTCCAAAATTTCTGTGTTTGGCCTTCCAGTCTTCAAAAAACTTCGCATAAATGCAGGAAAATTCTTGATATGATTATAATGATTATTTGGATAATATTGTTGAATATGGGTCATAAGATCGTCAACATCATTCATAATGATTTTAGCAGGATCTTTTTCAGTTTCTTTGCAAATATGATTAGTGATTACTAAGCCATGTTTATAGTCGCCATTTCCACGTTTAATTATGTCGCTGTAAATGCTTTGGGGGATACGGCAAACGATGCTTTTTTCAGTTTTTTGGCTTTTTGAGTGTTTTTTTACTTTCATTGATATTTACTCCTGTAATGTTACATTTTTGTAACAATGTGTAACATTTTTGTAACATGTTACACAAAATGAAAGAGTGTGTCTGTAACACACAAAACTTGTCGTAGACAAGCAAGTCCTACGACTTTTTAAACAGTTTTTACTCTAATAGAGTAACTGTTTGTGTTACATTTTTGTTACACACTGTAACATTTCTGTTACAAAATGCAAACCTTTTTATATAACCTAGCAAAAAAGTGTAACATTTTGGTATTCCCTTTTTTTGTGTTACTGTAACATTTTTGTAACACACTTTTTTTGTTACACTTTTGAGTATCAAATAAATCTAAAATTTTTGTGGAGAGATGGCAGGATGGCGGTAGGGTCTCCTTTTTCGATTTATACATCGTAGATTTAAGGTGGTGAGGAGAGATGTAATAAAAATGGAAACAGAAATGCAAATTTCTTTTCCATCCTGCCAATCTAAAAAGTAATAGGGAATAGGTGGGAATGAAACAGAATGACGAAATTCCTTGGGACACGCTCAAAAACAAACCATTCCCACCAAGTTTCTCTTTTTCTTCTAAGGAGGTAGTGTATTTCTTATAAAAAAAGAGTCTAATTTTATGATATAAAGAAAAAAGAAAAGATTTAATAAGAGAAATTGAAATAACCCCCAAACCCAAAAGTTTCGATTTTAACAACAGAAGAAGCCCCGTTTTAATCTGCTCGGGGCTGTACTCGTCTCTCGAAGGGTTTCCATGTGAAACGAAGGTTTTTTGGCTTTGTTTCGATTTTTGGCCTATTTTTTTAACGGATTTTCCCCAACAAAAATTATTTTTGTTTCTAAGGATCCGTTTAAACCAATTATATGCATGGTTGTTATAGAACTCTCGGGCATGTTTTGTGTATCTTTCTGTGTTTCTTCGGCTGTCATGGTACATGTAATCCTGGGTGTATTTAATTGGATCAGGGTCTTTGTTCAAGTATGCTTCTATTAGTTTACCAGTGGCACAGAAATGCCTGGCCATGTATGGGTACCATTTTTTATAAACCATTTTTCCCTGTTCATTGAGTTTTTTTCCAAGGAATCTTGCAGTGAATGGTCTTCCAGTTTTTGGTGATAAAAACAAATAGTCTTTGCTGTATTGATTTTCAAATCGTGGTCTGTGATAATCGACATAATTTTTTAGGCTTTTACGTGTTTTTCCATTGAGAAATACATCATGTAGATAGACTTTTCTAAGTTCACGATGTTTTTTTTGCTGTGGATATGTAATTGTTTTATTATCCCAGTCTATCATATCTAATGTTACAACGCTTGTTTCACTGGGTGGTCTTCCACCAACAATAAAGTTGTATGTATGGATAAATTGATACATCCAGTTTTCTTCTTTGTCATCTGTAAATTTGTATCTTGTTATTTCAAAGGCTAAATCTGGGTTTGGAAATTCAATTGGTTTATCTCTTGGTCTTTCTGGTAGTTCATAAATGAAATAATGCAATGGGATTCCACATGCTTTAAGATAGAGTTCCATTGCTTCCTTCCTTTGTTTCAGACCGAAGAAGTTTTTTCCTGTCTCTGGATTGTAGATGTTTTCTTTGTACCATGTCATATGATAAAGATATTGTGTATAATTTGGGTTTTTGAAATCTATTGGAAATGGTTGTTGTTTGTTTTCCATTAATCGCAGATAGTTTATGTCTCTTGTGATTGTTGAAGGTTCTAGTCTTGTAAAATTTTCTGCATATGTTTTTATTTTTTTTAGCAGTTCTTCAAATCCTTCAACTTCTTGGTATTTGACACTGTATGGGTTTTGGCCATATGGGTTTTGTAGGCTTTTTTCAATTTCTAAAAAACTTGTATGTTTTACATTTTTTTCCATCTCTCCCTCTATATCTTGACCGATTTGGTCGATGTTGTCATCGGGTGAGATGTTATTAAACATTTTTATCTACCTATACAGTTCATTATCATATTTTCTTTTAGCAATGATTTCTTGTTTGCGTTTTTCTATTTCTTCTTTGGTGTCAAATTCTTCTTCGATTATTATCACCATAGTTTTTTCCCTTCTTTCTTTGTATAAATTATGTAAAATCTAATACCAAAAACCATTGAAAGAATACTTGATAGAATTGCAGGAGCAAATACTCCTGCAAAATGTAGTATTCCTGCGATTAATAAGAAAAATATTGCTAGTAAAATATTTTCAGTGTATTTTTTCATTGGAACACCAAAACATTATTTTGCCTTCTTTCATCTTCACGTTTTATTGCAGTTTCTTGGTTTATTATTGATCGAAGATATTTTTCAACTTCAAATGTTAGATTGTTTCTTTTTAACCAATTTGTATAACTATCTGGACCTTGTTTGATAATTGGTTTAATATTGTTTTCTGCACACCAACTTAAATATTCATTAAAATATGGTCTGTAACTCATTTTTTGTTCACCCATCCTTTTAAATTATAAATTTTTGTTAGAGTTATTTTTCCACCCCCAATTCATTTGGTATTAGTTGTGCCTGGGGGCCATGATGAATAAAGGTTTTTGGACTCCATTTGTTGATATGGTGCATTATTTGTTCTGTTTTTTCTTTTCTGATCTGGTGTTTTGTTGGTTCTAGTATTTCACCGTCTTCTACAAGTTTACGATAAGCACGATGGATTGTTTCTGTTCCATAATGTTTATCTATTCCTTCTAGTATGTTTTGACTGTAGTAATCAAGTTTATCATAGTCTCCAATGGTTTCTGGGTATTCTGTGCATAGTTGCCTTACAAATTCATAGCAGTTATTAAAAGATGATATTACTTTTTCTATAAATGGATCTCCAAAAAGTAGTTTATTAATCCTTGTTTTATAGATCTGGGTGTGTTTGCAGTATCCATGACATTGGAACCCTGTGCAACTGCATTTTACATTGTTTGTTTCAGGATTAATAGTTAATTTGTAAAATACTCCAGATTTGGTGGTGCTTGGTATCTGGAGTATTTCGGACATAGTAGTATTAGTCCCCCCCATCTTCTAAATGATAAGTAATGTATTGTTGTAATGGGTTAGGTTTGTCTAAATCTTTGTCTTCTATTCTTTCAAGTTTTAAAAAATCGCCTTCTTGTTTTTTTTCCATTTTAAAATCCATGTTGCTTGTGCCATTTATTCCTGCGGTTTCGTAGATCTCTGCGGTCCCATCATTTCTATTTACTACAGCTTTTTCAAAAATATATTTCATTTTCATATATTTATTATCTAAATGTTTTTTGAGTAGTTTACCTTCAATTGTTTCCCCGACTGCTAGTTTTATCCATTCTTCAACATTGGGTAGTTCTTCATCCTTAATCCAGTTTTTTTCTTCAATTGTTGATTGGTTCATTTTTTTCTCCTATCTCTTTTTTTGGGAAATCCAAAGGATGGAAGTCTAGAAGGGAGATGGGATGCGAAATCTTCTTTTTTTACTTCCATCCTTTAAGGGATTACTCTAAATAATCTATTGTTATTGCTGGTACGGTTTTTGTTTTTTTGAGTTCTAGTATTCCTAGGTCTTCTATGTTGGCACTTATACGGTTGCCTTTTTTGAATAGGTTTCTTTTAAATGTTATTACTGTCCCCATTATTGTTCACCACAATTTTTTCCATTTTCGTTAAAGAATCTAGCCAGTGCAATTTTTACAACATGTGGTCTGCTTGTGTATAAGTGATTGCTTTCATCGATACACTTATCAAGTCTTTCAATGATGTTTTTTGGAAGTGCGATTGTTACGAACTCACCATTTCCTTGTGTCATATATGTGACATATAAAGCCACATATATATAGTTTGCGATATTTTGCAATCATGTAAAAATGTATTTAAATAATGAGATTATAACGCTTGTTAATTATGTCAAAATCTAATGATGATTACAAAACAATTAGGCTTCCTAAACCTCTTCTGGAAAAAGTAGATGCGTATGTAAAAAAACATCCTGAATATGTTAGTCGAACCGACCTTATTAAAGAGGCTCTTAGAACATATATTAAAGAATTTAACGAGAAATAAAATCCTCTATTATTTTTATCATAAGTTTATTTCTTAAACTAAAAAATTCTTCGTCTTCTTGAATTTCAACCATTTCAAGACTTTGTTTTTCCCCCATAATTAATTTAAAGGAAGGTTCAATTATAAAAATATTTCGTTTTTTTTCAAATAAATTATATATATTTTATTAAATTAATATTAAATTGTTACAAATAAAAGATGTGGAGTATTTGTTCCAGAGGGTTGTGAATTGGTTTCATGGGATTATGATGTTGATGTATATTTTATCTAAAAAAAACTAAAATCTTTTTTTGTTAATTATTGTTAACGCACATTTCGAGGTTTTAAATAATATAACTGCATAATAGATTAATGATATAAAAAATCAAAGGGAATCTAAAAAAGGGGATTACACCTGCAAAAAACCATAACGGTTTTTGCACCAATAATATGTGAAATTATTGGAGTGTGATTAGAGATAACCCTAAAAATACTTGTAACAAATAAAAAAGGCGAACCAGTTTTTTGTAAAAAATGCAATACAAGAATGATTAAAACCCCAGATGTTTCTGCGGATTATTACCCAACACATGTTGGAATTATTTTACAAAGCTGGTGTCCAATTTGTGGACAAATGATTCCACTTGTTGAAGAAAGAAATATTGATTATATTTCTAATAATAGAAAGAAAAGAATTGCACATCGATGTGCAATTGCATATAATCGTGGATGTAAAGACTTTCGTAATATTGTTAATAGTAAATTACGGGATGTAAATGACATCCAAATTTTTATAGATCATTTTGCAAGGGAGACTGGGCTTTCCTCTGAAGAAGTTTTTAAGTGTTGTTCATAAAATCCTGGTTTCCCTTCAAGCCTCCCCACAATAAATATTTTTTTTTATGGTAACTGACAAAGGAGCATTATAACAGATCCTAGGGGCTAGGAATGAATGATGCTTCTTTGTTATTACAAAAATTCTGTTCGCACCACGTTGATCTTTTATTTTTCATAGAAAGGTTCACGGTGACGGTCGAATCTTTCGTTTGTGGTGGAACAGTCACAGGATGTGTGAAATATGAAGAAAAGAAATATAATAGCAGTTTTACTAGCATTGTTATCAATGTTAGTAATTGGAGCAAGTGTAGCAAGTGCAGAAGTAATCGGAGATAATTATAGTATAAATGGTATCGGACTTGGTTGGATTTTAATCGGTATTTCAGCTTTACTTATGGTTTTAGCCCATCCTAAAGTTGGAATTTTGAAGAAATTTTCTAAACCAGCGTATACTGTTTTAATAGTTGCTCTTTTAATTGGTTTCGCAATGCAATTTGTAACTGTTGATGATGTTGCAGATGGAACAGGAGCAAACACAGTTGTTTCTGGATGTCCAGATTTTGATGTATCAGGTATACCAATAACATCTGGAACTAATTACATAACAACTGCAACCTTTGATAATGACACCATGACACTTACTGTTCCATTAACTGTTGCAGACAGTAGTGACGGAAATCTTACTGATCATAAAACAGGAGTAAATCTTTCTGTTGACCCAATAGCAATCCCTGGAATGCTTTCCACCAATATGGCAACTATCAGTTTTGAAACTGATTACCTTATGAAATATGGCGGAGAATATATTCTAGATGAAACAAGCGGGGACTATGAAGCAACATGGACTGTTGGAAGTAACACCCATAGATATGCTGGTAGTGTAGATATGGATATTTCAGACAATAAATATCTACAAATCGATTATACCTTTGAAAATTCAACCGCAGGAAACTGGGTGACAGAACTATCTCAAATAGGTGACACTGCAACTTGGTATATTACATTATCAGATGCATGTGGAAACAACATTGAAACAATAACAGTCAATGCTATAGTTGTAAGTTACACTGCTTAAAACAAAACTTTTTTAAAAATTAGCGGGTTAATCCCGCATCTTTTATTTTTTTTCAGGCTTACTATTTTTCACATTATAATATTACAATTAATAATTTAAAGGAATAATTATGAATGACTCAAAATATAATTTTAGATTACAAAATAGATCTTAAAAAATTTGAAAAAATATCATTTGTATTAATCTATGCTATAATTGCTTTTTATTTCCTTGTAAATGGCCCTGGTTTACTCCCAGGATGGAATGAAACATGGACATATAGTACAATAATATATCTAGTAGGTGTTTCACTTTTTCTAAAGATACAGGAAGATCTTCCAATTGATATGGAAAAACCAGTTTCAAAAATTATTTTTGGATTTGGTCTAAGTTTCCTTTTATCAACAGCGATTTTCACAGTTTTATATGAATCAGGATGGTATTTTCAGGATGTAACACCGATTTCCACTAATCTTCTAGTTGGAATGTTAGTTTATCAACTGGTAATTGTTTGTACCAGTGAAGAAATAATTTTTCGTGGAGTAATCTATCGTTATCTGCGTAAATATTTCAATGTTTACATTCCAATGTTAATATCGGCTTTTATTTTTTCAATTTTTCATTTTGTAGCATATAATGGTAACTTGTTTGCAATGCTAGTTGCTTTTATTATGGGAATTATTTTTGCTCTTTGTGTAGAAAAATGGAACCTAGGTGTAAGTATTGGTCTTCATTTTGCTTGGAATGCCTTTGTACTGGGTATAACCTTATTTAATTAGAGTTTTTTTTGGTGATTATTTGAAATATGCAATGATTGGTATTTGTCTAATATTCTATGGAATGTTTTTAACTCCATGTTATTTTGAACCGTGGGATGTAGTTATTTCAACTACATATATTGCAACGGCAAATGCAATGGGTGTTCCACTTTGGATTATTGCTATTTGGATAATCAGTGGATATATAGCAATTTTTTCTGGATTAATTCTTGGTGTTACCAGTATTTACAGAATTAAACATCCTGTTTTTGTTGGATCAATGGTAACAATTATTGCAACAATAGTTGTTTATTATGCTTTTTTTGTAATAAATATATTGGGTTGAAATGATTATGCATTTAAAAATATTAACAGTTCTTGGAATACTAGCAGTTATTGCTCTTGCAACTACGCATATTCTTAATATTCAAAACATGGAAGAAAAAGGCCGTGATGCATCTAGTTACCATGATATAAGTCCATATCTTTATGTTTTTGCAGGTCTTGTTTCTATTGCTTCAACTTATTATACTTATAAGTTTCATTTTCTTGCAGGGATATTGTCTTATGGTATTGGAATGATGATGTTGATATATGGTTTTTATTTATTAATTGCAAAAGGAGTAATAATAGTTGGAGTATGAATATGAGTAGAAAATTTTTACCTTTATTATTAATTCTTGGAGTTATAGGCATATGGCTTTTACTTTGGGATTTAATAGATTTTTTAACACTTGGAATCAATGAAGGAATTTGGAATTGGACAATAATCCAACAAGGCTATCCAAGTATCTTTATTGGTTTTATCATAGTGTCTTTTGTAACAATTTGTGGGGTAAAGGTGATTAAATAATGGATTTTAGTCTATTTGATATGTGTTGTGGAACAATCTTTGTAGTTGGTGGAACAGTTGGAGCTGTAATAATTCTCTATTTGAGAAAAATAAAGATGGAAAAATGATAGGGAAAATAATAGCTGTTTTAGTGATGATTGCAGGTTTAATATATGCAATTTCTCCAATTGATTTCATCCCAGATTTTATCCCAGTTATAGGCTGGATTGATGACATATTTGCATTGCTTTTTGGAATTGTTTTAATATTTACAACTTTTATAAGGAGATAAAAAAAGTATGAGGAAACCAATAATATTTGTAATATTGATAATGTTTTTATTAATTGCAGGATATTTTGCAGGTGTTTTACCATTTAATATTACTGTTGATACAACAACTGAGAATTTCACCCGTGGAGGTTTTATAGGCCGTGGAGAGGTCTTTCAACCTAGTAATCGAAAAGGATTTATCACCTCTTGGCGAACAAATGGTCTTAGTGAATCAATTGTTGTTCAAGGTAAACTGAAATGTAGTGGTGGAACTTGGGACACTCCAGGAATTCAGAAATATAAATATGTGATTGAAGGTCATAAGAAATTTGGTGGATGGGAAGTTATTTCCAAACCTGGTTTAACAAGTATGGCGGTATCAAATCCAAATCCTGGAACTCTTGGTTTTCCAAGTAATATTTATCTAACGCCTGGTGCAGAAATTACTTTTCCAGAAGATTATGATTTTGAAATCATGGGCAACGATTATGATGCATTGAAATGTGAATTCTGGATATACATGGATTATAGTATTCTTAATCCATTTGATGATGGTTTTTATTGGACAAAACTCCAGGTTGATTATGCAAGTCTTTATGAAGGATGGGGTGGCCTTTATCTTCCAAAGGATAGTGATGGAAGGCCACGGAGTACCTTTGAAATAGGGGAAACTGTAAACATTGGTGTTGAAACAACTTATGGTGGCCAAACAGTTGGTGAAATCAATAAACCATGGGTTGTTAAAATGAATTACCCTGCTGATCGTGGCGGTGGAGTTTTTAAACAACAAGAATATGAGGATCTCTCAAATTCATATTTTACTTTTACAGTTACAGAAGACATGTTTAGCACATCTTCAACTAATACCTACAAAATAGAACTTCTGAATACTGTTCTTCCACAAGGACAACTACAGGTTGAATCAATAGATTTACTTGCAAAGGCACCCAGTGATGTAACATTTTCAGGGCCAACTAAATCAAAAATAGGAAATGCTGTAAATATAGGGTTATCTGCATCAACAAGTAGTGAAACACAACTAGATATTGATTGTTTCAAAGTCTCAGTAATATATGGAACTAAGGATGTATTACTTCCAAGTGATCCAAATAGTCGTAATTGGATTATTCCCACATTTTATTATGGTGGCCGTGATGGTCAAAAATGTAATAATCCTTATACAATATCCTTTACACCTGAAAGAGAAGGATATGTCACAGTTCATGCAAAAGCCTATGATATTGAAGGCCGTAGCAGTCTTAGAACACAGGCGTTTACTCTTTATGCCTGGAGTGAAGCAACAGGAGAACCAGATGATGACATTGTTGATGATGAAACAGGGCAACATGATTATGGCGGTGGAAAAACTGATAGCTGGATGGCCTGGGATCCAAGTGGTGGCAACTGGAATCTTGGACAATATGAATTGATTTTTATACTTGCTATAATCTGTCTTATAATGGCAATTTCTATTATTATTGCTCTTTTTGTACCAGTTCCAGGTGGATTTTATGGAAAGATTGCAGTGATACTTACAGGTGTTATAATTTCTGCTTTGGTTTTCTTTTTAGTTTAAATTTTTTTTTAAAATAGATTATTGGAGAAATATATTATGAAGAAAAAATCAGTAATAGGTATAATTATAGTATTTATTTTAATGGCGTTGTTGACGGTTGTTCTTGTTTTTGGAGCAACACAGTTACAGGAACCAGATTGGGAAGAAGAACCAGTTGATACAGATGGTGATGGCGTTGTTGATACAGAGGATAACTGTATAGATGCATATAATCCAGATCAAGCAGATAGTGATAATGATGGAATTGGAAATGTTTGTGATAATGATCCAAATGATGATAATGACAATAATAATGACAACGATAATGATTATACAGATCCTTGGGATGACAATGGAGAATATACAGATCCTTGGGATGATAATGATTATACACCTCCAGATGACAATGACAATACACCTCCAGATG
>Ga0180430_10004380_pt1 | contig 11916 bp, 9 predicted proteins | sample SS_ome_9_FD_132999 | JGI IMG/M metagenome (GOLD analysis project Ga0180430, IMG submission 132999) | Hypersaline lake sediment archaeal communities from the Salton Sea, California, USA - SS_1_S_2 metaG | ecosystem: Environmental > Aquatic > Non-marine Saline and Alkaline > Hypersaline > Sediment... | reverse complement strand
TGCTCTCGTCTTTGCGGCGCGAAAGAACGAGCATGAACCTTCCTTGGAGGCGTGAGTTCCCAAGGGGACCCCTTGGGGAGTTGGGCTCGATACAGCGACGGCGGTCGCTTTGGAAAGTTACGATATTGCGGGCCCGTTCACGGAACCCACCGTATCTAGACTGTAGGGATTTCGCGGTTTCCGTCAAGAAAACCGGAAAAGAACGGTTTTTTTGCCCGCAGCCGAGCATGCCGGCGGGCCGCTCGCGGGCGGTGCGCCGCGTGGCGGGGCCGCTTGTTCGGATGGGGTCACGCCCTATACTGCGGCGAAGTGTGATCGATCGGGCACGATTCCAATCGCCTGGCTGGCGGGGGTCTGCCGGAGATGAGCCGTCGAGCGAGCCGACGTCCCTTGGCCGATCGGTGGCCTGAACTCCCACAAGGACACCTGCGACATGCGAGCATGGTTCCGCAACCTGTTTTCGGCCGTTGGCACGGTGCTGCAGGGCATGCTGGTCACGCTGCGGGTTTTCGGCAGTACGTACGATCGCCAGCGACGAACCTTCACCGAGCACTTCGAGTACCCGGAACTTCCCGTCCCTGTGGCGGCGAGGTATCGCGGGTTCCACCGTTACGACCTGACCACCTGCATCGCCTGCGACCAGTGCGCCAAGGCCTGCCCGGTCGACTGCATCTATATCGGCAAGGAAAAAGTCGAGGGCGGCAAGGGCTTTCAGATCAGCGGCTTCACCATCGACTATTCGAAGTGCATGTTCTGTGCCTTGTGTGTCGAGCCCTGTCCTGTCGACTGCATCTTCATGGGGGCCTCGCACGATCTGAGCTGCTACAGCCGAGACGGGACGATCGTCGATTTTGCCCGGCTGCCGGTCGACGTCGCCTGGGGTCGTTCAACGATCAATCCCACGGCGGTCGCTGCATCGAAGGTGATTGTCGAGCCTGTCCACGGAGGGCCCAACCAGTGAGATCGTTGTGCGGTGTTGTCGATCGGACGACAGTCGCCCGCAGGTCGCGGGCCGACAGGATGAGGTCCGCGGCGGGGAGCCTGCCGCATGATTGATCCCGTGCTGATCACCGGCTATCTCGCTCTGTTTGTGGCGGTCGGCGGGGCGTTTTTGGCGGTCAACCTGCTGGTGGGAATGCTCGTTCGGCCACAGATGCCGAACACCGAGAAACTCGAGGTCTACGAGTGCGGCGAGCCCACCATCGGCTCGAGTTTCGTGCAGTTCGACCTGCGGTTTTACGTCGTCGCTTTGCTGTTCATCATCTTCGACGTGGAGGTTGCCGTCTTTTTCCCGTGGGCCACCGTCTTCGGCAAGGCATCGCAGCTGAGCGACCCGTCCCTTGTGACGGTCGTGGCAACAGCCGACGATGTGGCGGCGGCCCCACCGCCCACCGAGTCGACCCCCGACGCCGCGCCGCCGGGTCGCGTGTTGCTGCCCGATTCGATCGCCGGGGTCCGTCTGAGCGAGGCCGCCGAGGGTCTGTTTCGGGAACTTGGATTCCGCGATCCGGTGGTGCCGCAGATCGAGATCCCCGCCTCCCGCGAGCCGGCGATCGCCGCATCGCTCGCCGGCCGAGATTCCCCTGTCGCCCGTGGCAGCCTTGCCGTTCGTGAGGTCGGCGGGATACTCGCCCGCACCGCCGTGGTCGATATGGCGGTGTTTTTCGCCGTGCTGCTCGTCGGCTTTGCCTATGTCTGGCATCGCGGCGATCTCGACTGGGTGCGAGCGGTATCGGCAGCCAGGGCCCCGCCGCGGCTGCCTGCCTCACCCGCGGTCTCCAAGCCCCCCGAAACCGTGCCCGCCTGAGGCTGCACGATCTTCCCGACGCCGGCCTTGCCCGGCCTCTCCAAACCCGAATCGGACGCGATTTGATGCGAGGATCGAACTTTCTCGAAATGCTCGAAGCCGCCGTTCCCGGCGGAGTTGTCGGGACCGAACTCGACGCGATCGACCCCTGGATCGAGATCGCCCCGGAGCGTCTGCTGGAAGTCTGCCGTTGGCTGCACGACGACCCGGCCGCCGGCTTCGACTCGCTGGAGTGCATCACCGCGGTTGACTGGTGTGAGCCCGACGAGAAGAAGGCCGCCAAGATTTCCTGGGAACCGCACCTCGAACTCGTCTACCACCTCTGGAGCACGCCGGCCAAGGCGAGCCTGGTGATCAAGTTGAAGCTGCCGCGGTGGAAGGATGACGTCGCCGGCCGTCTGCCCGAGGTGGCCAGCGTGGCGGGCATCTGGCGGACGGCTGACTGGCACGAACGCGAGGTCTTCGATCTGTCGGGGGTGAATTTTCTCGGCCACCCCGATCTCCGCCGGATTCTCTGCCCCGAAGACTGGGTCGGTCATCCGCTTCGCAAGGACTATGAGATGCCGCTGGACTATCACGGAATTCGGGGCCGCTAGCCCCGGCGGTCCCCCCGCTGCAGGAGTTTGAGGATGTCGCAGATCATCGACGACGACCCGCGGATCATCGAGTTTGACGTCCGCACCGACGAGATGCTCGTCAACATGGGGCCACAACATCCAAGCACCCATGGCGTGCTGCGGCTCGTGCTGCGGACCGACGGCGAGGTGGTTTCCGAGGTGGAGCCTCATATCGGCTACCTGCATCGCTGTGCGGAAAAGATTGGCGAGAATGTGTCGGCCCGGCAGTTCATTCCCTACACCGACCGCATGGATTACCTCGCGGGCATGAACATGAACCTCGGCTGGGCGTTGGCCGTGGAGAAACTTCTCCGCCACCAGGTCACGGAAAAAGCCCGGCATCTGCGGGTGCTGATCGCGGAACTCGGTCGGATCGCCAGCCACCTCGTCGGGATGGGCGCCTACGGCCTCGACCTCGGCACCTTCAGTCCCTTCCTCTACGCATTTCGCGAGCGGGAGAAGATTCTCGATCTGCTCGAGGAGGTCTGCGGCGCCCGGCTGACCTACAGCTACATCACCGTGGGCGGGCTGACTGCCGACCTGCCCCCGGGCTGGCTGGCGAAATGCGAGGCGTTTCTCGAACAGTTTGAACCGGTGATCCAGGAATACCACGCCTTGCTGACGACCAATGCGATCTTCGTCAAGCGGACCGCCGGCATTGGCGTGCTCTCCCCCGAGATGGCGATCAATTACGGCTGCTCCGGTCCGGTGCTCAGGGGCAGCGGGGTCGACCAGGACATGCGCAGGGATGGCGAGAGCATCTACACCGCGATGTACGACGGCTACGCCTTTGAGGTGGCCGTCATGAAAAACGGCCACTATCCCCGCGACCATACCTATCCGGCTGTGCCCTCCGATGCGGTGCTCGGCGACTGCTGGCATCGATTCTTCGTGCGGATGCTCGAAGTGGTGCAGTCGATCGACCTCGTCCGGCAGGCGATCGACCGCTACTCCGCCTGTAGCGGGCCGATCGGCGAGCCGGTGAAGATTGCCGAAAAACTTCCCAAGGGAGACGTCTACCTCGAGACGGAGTGCCCCAAAGGGCAGATGGGCTTCTATCTCGTGGGTGACGGCTCGGCGATCCCCTGGCGTGTCAGGGCCCGGTCAAGTTCATTTTCGAACCTCTCGGTGCTGGCCGAACTCTGCCGGGGCTGCCTGATCGCCGACGTGCCGGCAGTCGTGGGCAGCCTCGACATCGTGATGGGCGAGATCGACCGCTAGCGGTGCCGCGGTTTGGCTCCGGTTTTCCCGGCCCCCACTTGAGAACCGTGGCAACTTCATGCAGACTTCGTGCAAAATTTCACGAAGTGCCCTAGAACGCCTCGATTCTTCCCAGTTTCCTGTTTCAACCCTTCCGCAGCCAAGCCCGTTGAGGGCCGTGTGGCGGCCGCCACATACGACAGAAGAGTCATACGATGGCTGAGTATCTCATCCAATCCCTCGGGCTTCCGGAATGGTTTGCCTGGTCGTTGATGGCGGGCCTGGCGGCATTTCTGATCCTCAATCTGATGGCGGGCGGAGCGCTGGCTTTCATCTGGGCCGAGCGGAAGGTCTCGGCGCGAATCCAGGACCGGCTCGGCCCGACCCGCACCGGCGGCAAGTTCGGCTGGCTGCAGTCGCTCGCCGATGGCCTGAAACTGCTGGCCAAAGAAGACCTCATGCCCGAGGGTGCCGACGGGATGCTCTTCCGGATCGCCCCCTACGTGAGTTTCTGCGCTTCCTTCGCCGCCTTTATCGCCATGCCGTTCGCCTTCGACATGGTCGGCCTGCGGCTCAACGTCGGGGTCTTTTACGTGGTCGCGGTGCTCGGCCTCGAGGTTTTCGGCGTGATCCTCGCAGGCTACGCCTCAGCCTCGAAGTGGTCGCTCTTCGGGGCGATGCGGGAGGCGGCCCAGGTGGTCAGTTACGAGGTGCCGCTGGGAATGTGCATCGTTGTGCCGGTGATGCTCGCCGGCAGCATGGATCTCGTGACGATTGCCGAGAAGCAGGCGGGCTGGTTCACCAACTGGTATCTCTTCCACGACCCGTTCACGTTCGTGATTTTCTGGGTATACGTGACCTGCGGCGTGGCGAGCGTGAACCGGGCGCCGTTCGATCTTGCCGAGGCGGAGAGTGAACTGGTTGCCGGCTTTCACACCGAGTACTCCGGACTCCGCTGGAGTTTCTTCTTCATGGCCGAATACAGCTCGATGTTCCTCGTCAGCGGGCTGGCGGCGGTGCTCTTCCTGGGGGGCTGGAACGGCCCGGTGCCGGTGGCCGAGCTGGTCGGCCTCAGCGAGGGCAGCGGCGAGACAACCGGCTATCTGGTGCGTCTGCTCGGCCTGGCCAATCTGCTCGGCAAGGCGACCCTCGGGGTGCTGTTCATGATGTGGATTCGCTGGACGCTGCCGCGACTGCGGATCGACCAGGTGATGACCACCTGTCTGAAGTACTGCACGCCGATCGCCGCGGCGATGTTCGCCGGGGCGATGCTCTGGCTGTGGGCCCTGCCCGGAGGAGTTACCGCCGCGATGGGTGTCGGGGTGCCCGGCCGGTCGCGGTCAGCCGGCGAAGTTCGCGAGGGCTGGCTCGAGGGACCCGGCGGCCGCAGGGCGGCCAAGGCCCGTCCTGCCGACGTCGTGCGGGCGGAGGTGCCGCGATGAATCTCTCGCTGCCGCTGCTTGCGGCGATCAACTGGCATGGGTTTTTCTTTCTGCTCTTTGCGGCCCTCGCCTGCAGCCTGGCCGTCGCGGTCGTGCTCGCCGAGAACGTGGTCCGCATGGCCTTCTACCTCGTGCTTTCACTCGGGGCGACGGCGGGCCTTTTTTTCCTGGCGGGGGCAGAATTCATCGGGGCGATGCAGCTGATGATTTACGTCGGCGGCACGCTCGTGCTGCTGGTGTTCGGCGTGATGCTCACCGCCCAGGCACCGTTCGTCTCGATCCGCACTCCCGTTGGCGATCGTGTGCTCGCCGGGCTTGTCGGTTTTTCCCTGCTGGCGGTGCTTCTGCTGGCCGCCGTCACCTCTCCGGTGTGGCGGGGAGGCGGGGCGGACCCGACCGCCCGGGCGACCGAGCCGATGGCGACCCCGCTGGGCATGGCCCTGGTGGGCGTGCGGGTCGATGCGGCCCCAACGGGTTCGGAAGACTCGCAGGCCGCCGGCGTCCGCAGCGGCTATCTGCTGCCCTTCGAAATCGTTTCGGTGCACCTTTTGGTGGTGCTCGTGGGTGCCGCCTACCTGGCGAGGGCCAAGCGGCGGCGGGGCCTGCCGGCGAGGCCGACCGTCAGGATGGGAGGTGCCCCGTGAACCCACTGGCCGATCCGGTCGGCGTGAGCCACTATCTCGTCGTGGGGGCGATCCTCTTCACGACCGGGGTGGTCTGCATGGCGGTCAAGCGAAACGCCCTCGGGGTGTTGATGGGAATCGAGCTGGTGCTCAACGGTGCCAACGTCAATTTCGTGGCCTTCGGCTCGCCGGTGCTGCGGGGCGAGCAGGGTTCGATTTTGGGCCTCGATGGCCAGGTGATTGCCCTGTTCGTGATTTTGCTCGCGGCAGCCGAGGCGGCGGTGGCCCTGGCGATCACGCTGAACTTCTACAACAACCACGCGACGGTCGACGTGGACCGGGCCGACGACCTCAAGGGCTGACCTTCGCGGGAACGCGACGAAAGGCGATCAAAGACTGACGTGGAAGGCGACCTTGGCAACACGCTCTCGACGCTTCTCGGCCTGGCCTGGCTGATCCCGCTGGGCTCGTTCACAGCGATTCTCTTTTTTGGTCCGCGGATGGGCCCGCACGGCCGCAATGCCGCCTGGCTGGCGACCGCCGCAATTCTCGCCTCGCTGGGTCTCTCGGTCACGGCAATGGGCACCTGGCTTGCCGCCCATCCCCCGGCCGCGGTGCACCACGGCGACGAACACCACGGAGGCGACGACGAGAGCCATGCCGGCGGCGAGGCGGGATCGGCTTTTCGGTTCACTGCCGGCGAGGGAGCGTCACATGCCGCTGGCGGTCACGGTGGTCACGACGACGCCGAGGCTCCTCCGAGCTACGCGGGCGACTGGTACACCCTCTACTCGAGCCCCACGCTCCTGCTCTCGATCGGCTGGTATATCGACAGCCTGACGGTGCTGTTGTTTGTGGTCGTCACGCTGATCGCCTCGTGCATCCACATCTACGCGACCGGCTACATGCACGATGAACTGCACGAGGTGACCGATGCCGAGGTGACGCTCTCCGGTGGTGGTCCGCTGCATCGGCCTGGCCGCTATTCGCGGTTTTTCCAGGCTCTTTCGCTGTTCTGCTTCAGCATGCTGGGGATCGTGATCGCCGGTAACCTGGCGATGGTGTTCGTGTTTTGGGAGCTGGTCGGCATCTGCTCCTGGTTCCTGATCGGCTTTTACTATGAGCGGTCGTCGGCATCGACCGCGGCCAACAAGGCCTTCATCGTCAACCGCGTCGGCGACTTCGGGATGCTGATCGGGCTGATGGCCCTGTGGGGAGCCCTCGGCACGCTCCATTTCGGCGACACGGTGGCCGTCGGCCCCGACGGTGACGAGGCGATCCGTCCGGGCCTGTTCAGCCTCGTGCGGCCCGCGGACAACGGTCATGCCCTGCAGGTGCCCGACGGCATGGTGGCTGCGGCCGCCGCCGGCCGTGTGGGCCGGATCGTGGCTGAGCACGGTTCCGCCGAAGATGCGGCCAGCGAGATTGCCGCCCGGATTCCCGACTGGCGGGCGATGGGCTTGGGCAGTTGGCTGCTGGTGGTGGCGGGCTTGGGCATCTTCTGCGGCTGCATGGGCAAGAGTGCCCAGGTGCCGCTGCATGTCTGGCTGCCCGACGCGATGGAGGGGCCGACTCCCGTGTCGGCCCTGGTGCATTCCGCGACGATGGTGGCCGCTGGCGTCTACCTGACCGGCCGCTTTTATCCCGTGCTCACCGCCGACGTGCTGCTGGTGATCGCCTACGTGGGGGCTGTCACGCTCTTCATCGCGGCTACGATCGCCCTGGTCTGCACCGACATCAAGCGGGTGCTCGCCTACTCGACAGTCAGTCAGCTTGGCTACATGATGCTCGCCCTGGGGGTCGGCGGCTGGACGGCGGGGCTGTTTCACCTGGTGACCCATGCCTTCTTCAAGAGCCTGTTGTTCCTCTGCTCGGGATCGGTGATCCATGCCTGCCACACCAACGACATGCGGAAAATGGGCGGGCTTGCCCGCGTCATGCCCTGGACCTCAGGGACGATGCTGGTGGGCTGCCTGGCGATCATCGGGGCGGGCATTCCCTTTGTGATCGGGCTTTCCGGCTACTACTCCAAAGACGCAATCCTCGCTCAGTCGCTGCTCTATTCGCAGAACAATCCCGGCCATGTGGTTCTCTGGTATGCGGCGGCCGGCGGCGCCGCGTTGACAGCCTTCTACATGTTCCGGCTGTGGTTCATGACCTTCGCCGGAAGCCCCCGCGACGCCCATGTCGCCGAGCATGCCCACGAGTCGCCCGCGGTGATGACCGGGCCGCTGGTGGTGCTCGCGGTGCTGGCCGTGATTGCCGGCTGGTCGGTCGGTGGGTTCGGCGTGGCTGGCCTGCTCGAGCAGGCCCGGCCGGCGGGTACCGCGGGCGGGCTCGATGGCGGACTGCTCTCCGCGGCGATCTTCGTGCCGGCTGAGGCGGAAAGTCATGTCGGCAGCGTGCATGAAACCGCCACGCTCACGGCTTTTGCGACCGCCGCCGGCGGAGTCCTGCTGGCGGCGGTGCTCTATCTCTGGCGGCTCTTCGATCCGGAGGTGATCGCGACGAGCCTCCGGCCGGTCTACCGCTTTCTGGAGCACCGCTGGTATTTCGACGAAATTTACGAATGGGTCTTCGTCAAGCCGGCCCTGGGCATCGCCGGGGCGGCCACGGCCAACGATCGCGGCATCATCGATTCGATCATCCACGGTTTTGCCGCCGCCGCCCGCCTGCTGGCGGGCATTGACGCCTGGTTCGACCGTGTGGTTGTCGATGGCCTGGTCAACTCGCTCGCGGCGGCAACCTGGAGCAGCGGCATGCGGCTGCGTCAGATCCAGACCGGCCAGCTTCGGCAGTACGTGATGTTCATCGTCGTCGGAACCGTGACCCTGTTCCTGCTGGCGAGCCTTGCCTTCCGTATGACGGTCGTCGCCAACTGACCCTTGAAACCCTCGTGCTCGTGACATCCTGTCGATAGAGATCCTGGAATCCCCGGAACACTTTCATGTCCCAGCCCGCACTCTGGCCGCTCTCGTTGATCCTCTTTCTGCCCGCTGTGGTCGCCTTTGTGATCTCGCTGCCGATCGTGCCCAAGGCCCGCGAGGAGTTCATCCGTTGGACCGCCCTGGTCACGACCGCGGTCGTCTTTCTGCTCTCGCTGGGGCTTGTCTATCCCTGGGCCCTCGGCGGTGGTGAGGGATCCCGTTTCGCGGTCGGCGACCCGTCGATGCAGCTGGTGGTCAAACTTCCCTGGATCGACGCCTTCGGGATCGAATACCTGCTCGGTGTCGACGGCATCAGCCTGCCGCTGGTGGTCCTCACGACATTCCTCTCGATGCTCGCCTGTGCCGCAAGCTGGCCGATCACGAAGCACGTCAAGGCCTACTTCGTGCTCTTCCTGCTGCTGGAAACCGGCATGCTCGGCGTGTTCGTCTCGCTCGACTTCTTCCTGTTCTACGTCTTCTGGGAGGTGATGCTGCTGCCGATGTATTTCCTGATCGGCATCTGGGGCGGCCCGCGGCGGGAATACGCGGCGATCAAGTTCTTCCTGTACACGCTCCTTGGCAGCGTGCTGATGCTGCTGGCGATCCTGATGCTCTACTTCACCAGTGACCTGCGGCTGCTGCCCGACGAGCAGTTGCTTGCCACCCACGCGGTCAGCCCCGCCATTGCGGAGGCCCTCCAGGCAGAGCAGATCGGCGTGATTCGCAATTCCGCGACGCCCGTGCACACCTTCAACCTGCTGGCCTTGGCGGCGATCGGCCAGCTGCCCGACTCTCCGTTCGCCGGCACGCAGGTGCTCGGCATGAGTCTGGAGGTGCTGGCCTTTCTGCTGCTGCTCGTCGGGTTTGTGATCAAGGTGCCCGTGGTGCCGGTGCACACCTGGCTGCCCGATGCCCATGTCGAGGCTCCCACGCCGATCTCGATGATTCTCGCCGGCGTGCTTCTCAAGCTCGGCGGCTACGGGATCATCCGCATCTGCTATCCGATCTGTCCCGGGGGCGGGCTGGAGCTTGCCTGGCTGGTCTGCGGGCTCGGCGTGCTCTCGATGGTCTACGGCGCCTTCGCCGCGTTGGCCCAGACCGACTTCAAGCGGATGGTCGCCTACAGTTCGGTCAGCCACATGGGCTACGTGATGCTCGGCCTGGGAGTTTGGAGTGCCGTCGCGGAAAGAGGATATGCCTGGGAGTCGTGGGCACAGGGCGTCAACGGGGCGATGTTCCAGATGCTGGCCCACGGGATTTCTTCAGCCGGCATGTTCTTCATGGTGGGCGTGCTCTACGACCGCGTCCACCATCGCAATCTCAACGAGTTTGGCGGCATCTTCGGGCGGATGCCTGTCTACGCCGGGCTGGCGGTCGCGGTCTTTTTCGCAGGGCTGGGGCTGCCGGGGCTGTGCGGCTTCATCGGCGAAGTGCTGGTGACGCTCTCGGCCTGGAACTACAGCCGGGCGCTTGCGGCGGTCTCCGCCTTCACCGTGATCCTCACGGCGGGCTACATCCTGTGGGCAATCCAGAGGGTTTACCTGGGCAGCGAGTACAAGGGTCCCCATGCCGAGGCCCTCGTGCCGATGACCCGCCGCGAACTGGCGATTGCCGCCCCGCTGGTCTTCCTGGCGGTGCTCTTCGGGGTCTACCCGCAGTCGCTGTTTGACTATGTCAGCCCCACGGTCAATCGTCAGGTCGAGAGCCTGGCCGAATGGACCCGTACGGTGCATGATGCCGAGGCGTCTGACGCGTTGGCCGCGGCTGAAGTGGAGGCATCGAGGCCGTGAACCCCGCGCTCTTTATCGTCCCGCCGCTTCGCGATGTCATCGAGGTGTCGCTGCCCCTGTTTCGCGTGGAACTCGCGCTTGCCGCCACGATCGTGCTCGTGCTTCTCGTGCGGATGCTGCCGCTGCTGCGGCGGCTCGATGCGGGACTGGTGGCGATGGGCGGGCTGCTGTTCGTGGCCTGGTTTGCCTGGGACGACCTGCGGCGGGTGCCGGGTTCGCCCTGGCTGGTGGGTGAGGCGACGCCGCAGTCGGTCGAACTCTTCACGGGGCTGCTGGTGCACGACTCCTTGACGGCTTTCATCCGCCTCCTCCTGGCGGGCTTTCTCCTGCTCTTCGGGCTGTTCACCAAGGTCTCGGGGATTCCGGACCATGAAGACTCCGCCGACTTTCACGTGCTCGTGCTCGGCGGGACCTTGGGCATGTGCCTGATGGCCTCGGCCAACCATCTGCTGATGCTGTTCGTCGCGGTGGAGATGGCGAGTGTGCCGTCGTACGCCCTTGCCGGGCTGCTCAAGGGACGCAAGGCAAGTTCCGAAGCGGCCCTGAAATACGCGGTCTACGGCGCCGGTGCCGCCGGCATCATGCTGTATGGCTTGAGCCTCCTGGCGGGCTCGCTCGGCACCTGCCACATTCCCACCGCCGCGGCGAGGCTCTCCGAGATTGCGGCCGGCGGGTTTGCCGACGGTCAGGGCATGATCCTGGCGCTCGGAGGGCTGATGCTCGCGGTCGGCCTGGCCTTCAAACTCTCGGCGGTTCCCTTCCACTTCTGGGCCCCCGATGTCTTCGAGGGGGCCGCGGCCGAGGTGGGAGCTTTTCTTTCCGTGGCGAGCAAGACCGCCGCGGTGGCCTTGCTGATCCGGGTGGCCCTCGGCTTCGGCCTGCCGGCTGATCTCTCGCCGCCCGCCCCGCCGCCTGCCGCCGAGGCCGGCCTCGGCGGCGACGCAGGCACGATCAGGACTGTTTCAGCCGGCGAGCGTGACGGCGACCCGCGGTCGGTGCTCGATGGCGCGGGTGAGGAGAGGGCGGCAGCCCGCGAGTCGCTCGCCCCGGTGCGACAGTTCAGCGTGGGGCTGATCGCGGTCATCGCGGCGGCGACGTGCACGCTCGGCAATCTCGGGGCCTACGGCCAGACCAACATCAAACGACTGCTGGGTTACTCGACGATCGCCCACGCCGGCTATCTGATGATGGGTGTCGCTGCGGCCGTCGCGTTGGCCGGAACCAGCAGCCCTCTGGCCCGCGACGCGATCACGGCGGTCGCCTTCTATCTGGGAACCTACCTGTTCATGAATCTCGGCGGATTTCTGATCGTGGCCGTGTTGCGAAACAGTCTGCGGAGCGAGGAGATTTCAAGTTATGCCGGACTGGTGCAGACCAGTCCCGGAATCGTGGTGGCGATGGCGGTGGTGCTGGTGAGCCTCATCGGCCTGCCTCCGTTGGCGGGCTTTGTTGGCAAGTTCCTGATCTTCTCGTCGCTGGTGGAGGGGATTGCTGCCGGGGCCGAGCGGCC